>Ga0207433_10008348_pt1 | contig 16900 bp, 22 predicted proteins | sample YelNatPaOPGAMG01_FD_187559 | JGI IMG/M metagenome (GOLD analysis project Ga0207433, IMG submission 187559) | Hot spring thermophilic microbial communities from Obsidian Pool, Yellowstone National Park, USA - OP-RAMG-01 (SPAdes) (version 3) | ecosystem: Environmental > Aquatic > Thermal springs... | reverse complement strand
TTGGTAAAGAACGTTTCTATTATTGGAGACTTCTTGTATGGATACTTCTACATCGCCCGCGTTTATTCTCAATTGGGGTGACACATGCGATATATGGTTATCATTTTCGAAAAGTATCCGAAAGTATCAGATAAGAAAATATTAGCACAATATGCGTATTCAAAGGGCTTGCTCTATAGCAAGCCTTATTTTTTTGTAATAAATTAACTACAGAACAGTCTTATGTGTTATAGATAAGGATATATATCTAGCAAGTTTTGATATTTAGTTTTAATAGTCTTAATATGAGTTATATGCTGTCTAAAGGTAGAAAATCATCAATACAAGGGTTGAAAATTATTTTTCGTTATCTTGGCGAATACAAAAAAGAATTAATAATCATTTCCGCTTTAGGTTTAATTTCAGCCATAAGTAATAGTTTAATACCCTACCTAACAGGTCGATTATTTGATGCTATTTTAATCCCAGCGATGATTTTCACTGGAACAAAATTAGCAATGCCTCTTTGGTTTTTTTTAATTGTAATTTGGTTAATTACGATGTTAATCAGCAATGTAGCTGGCTGGGAAATCAATCGTAAAAGCGACTGGTTGGGTGAAGATATCTATAATAATTATATTACTAAAAGCGCAAATTATCTTTTAGAGCTTCCAGTTTCTTTTCATAAAGATCACAATATAGGCGAAATTCAACAAAAGATAAATCGCGCCGCTGACGCTCTGCAAATAATATCCAGGAATATCATTATTAATCTCACGCCTCAATTTTTAAGCATTTTTATAGCTCTTACATTTAGTTTTTATATTAATTATTTGCTCGCTGGAATAATGCTTTTAGGAATAACAGTTTATTCTTTAATCCTGATTAAAATGGTCCCTCTTTCATTTCATTATCATCGAGAGGTAAATAAAGCTTATAGTAAAGCTTTCGGCAATATTCATAGCGCGATTCTTAATATTCAGCCGATTAAACAGGCGGTTGCGGAAAAATACGAGCAAAATAAAATTTTTAAAGATTTCAGAATAAAAGTCATGGGTTGGTATAAAAAAATTAATTCTTTTTGGTCAGGACTATCTTTTTCTCAGAATTTAATTGTTTCCTTTACTCAATTTATGATTTTTATTATTTCAATATTTTTTATCCATAAAGGCAGTATGACTATCGGCGAGCTGATAATGTTTAATGGTTATTCTTTAATGCTTTTTAGTCCATTTGCTGCCTTGGGAAGAAATTGGCGATTTATTCAAAACGGCATTGTAACAGTGGAACAAAGCGAAAAAATTTTGTCATTACCAACCGAAAAATACATACCAGAAAATATCACGATTTTATCAGATATCCAAGGGAAAATTGAATTTCAAGATGTATCTTTCGCTTATAAAAGCAAACAACCTGTATTAGATGACGTCAGTTTTAAAATAATTGCTGGTGAGATAACGGCTATAGTGGGAGAGTCGGGTGTTGGAAAAAGCACTCTTATTGATCTTATCTCTGGATATTATTTTCCTCAAAAAGGTAAGGTCTTAATTGACGGTCATAGCACAAAGAATCTTGACCTCCAATTTCTGCGATCAAGAATCGCAGTTGTTCCTCAAGAGGTTATTTTATTTAACGACACTATCAAAACAAATATTACTTATGGAAACTTTGGCGCTTCGTTTGAAAAAATAAAGGCGGCAGCTGATCAGGCTCATTGCTTAGATTTCATTGAAAAATTTCCGAAAAAGTGGAATCAAATTGTCGGAGAAAGAGGAGTGAAATTATCAGTTGGTCAGAAACAAAGAGTGGCAATCGCAAGAGCAATTTTAAAAAATCCGAAAATTTTAATTTTAGACGAGCCGACTTCCGCTTTAGATGCGAAATCGGAAAAATTAATTTCCGAATCGCTGGAAAAACTAATGCAAGGCAGAACGACTATTATTATCGCTCATCGCTTAAGCACAATTCGTAAGGTTGATAAAATATTAGTTTTGGATAATGGTAAAATCGTAGAAGAAGGCAATCATGAAAGTCTTATCAAAATTCCTAACGGAGTTTATCGAAAGCTTTATGAATTGCAAATCGGTTTTAAATAATTTTGCCACTCCACTCAAAATACATCCGCTGTGAACAACGTTAGAAACATTTTAAAGCAACAAAATGAGTATATGTATATTTCCAATTTAAGAACCTACGCCAATACATAAACCCTCACTTCGCTACTTACTATTGTTTATGAATTGCAAACAAATTAACTGCTAAAAAGTATTATATTATTATCTTATGGACGAGTATATGGATTTGCTATGTAAGCCAATGTAAAGTATAATAAAAGCACAAATGAAGATACCCGATATACACAAATACATCGCCCTTTACGATACAGAAAAGTATCTATTTGATGTCGTCGGTCCTTCCGCAAAAAGAAAGGAGTATCTAACTTTTGAAGAGTTTTACGAAATCTGTATGTGGAAGTCGGCAAGGCCAAAACAGAAGTATATCAGTGCAAAAAATAGAAAGCAGATTGAAGCAATTACAAAGAACGCTTTTGCTGAGCAAGATGAAAAAGAAAAAATACGGAAATTATGCGAGCTTGACGGAATTGGGATACCAACAGCATCGGCAATTCTTACGGTAGTTTTTCCTGAAAAATATGCCGTTATTGATGTCAGATGCTTGGAGATGATTAGAGAAAGGTTTGCTTACAAAATCGGTAAATACATATCCATAAAGGTTTGGTTGGAGTATCTTAATAAAATGAGAGAACTAGCAAATGCGAATGACATGACTCCTAGAGAATTAGATATGGCCTTATTTGCAATGCACAAAGAAAAGTTAGAAAAAGAAGATTTTAGAAATCTATATAAATAAAATGACTATACAAAACAAAGATTTTTACACGATACAGAAGCTGGCCGACAAGCTCCAAGTGAACATTATAAATATTTACCGCTATATTAGAGCGAGCAGATTAAAAGCCAATAAAATAAGCAAGGACTTTAGAATTGGAAGAGATGAATTCAATAAGTTTTTAGACAAAACAAAAACAAAATAGCATAGCTCAAGATATCAAGGAGACAAAAATTAAATACCTTCCTATACACCCGCAAATCTTCTGAAAGCGAGGACCGACAGGTGTAGTCTATTGATGACCAAATAAATAGGCTTAAAAAACTCGCCAGCGATTCGAATTTGGATATTAAGAAAATCTATACCGAAGCTAAATCGGCTAAAAAACCGAATAATCGTCCTGCTTTTGATGAGATGATACAGCGGATTGAAAACGGTGAAGCTAACGGAATTTTATGCTGGCACTTAAACAGATTAACCCGCAATCCAATTGATAGTGGCAAACTAAGCTGGCTTCTGCAATAAGGGATAATTAAATCCATTCAAACTATTGAGCGACAATATCTGCCTACTGATAATGTTTTACTATTTAATGTTGAAACTGGGCAGGCTAATCAGTATATTCTTGATTTAAGCCGTGATACCAAACGAGGAATGTTGAAAAAATTAAATGCAGGCTGGCAAACAGGAGTAGCACCGCTTGGCTATCTCAATGACAAAGAAAATAAAATCATCATTAAAGATCCCGAACGATTTAATCTTGTCCGCAAGATGTGGGATTTAATGCTGACAGGAAATTACACACCGCCAAAAATTTTAGATATTGCAAATAATGAATGGGGCTTTAGGACGCGGAAATTCAAAAGAATTGGTGGTCGTCCTCTCTCAAGAAGCGGGATTTACAAAATCTTTACCAGTTTATTTTACGCAGGAATTATTGAAAACGCTGGCGTGCAATATCAGGGAGCACACGAACCAATGATTACGCTTGAAGAATATGACCGAGTGCAAATACTTCTTGGTAGAAAGGGCAAACCGAGACCGAAACATCACGAGTTTGCTTTTACTGGTTCAATTCGGTGCGGTGTATGCGGTTGTCTTTACACCGCCGAAACAAAGAGGAAACTTCTTAGATCTGGTGAAATACGAGAATATACTTATTATCACTGCACAAGAAGAACCACGAAAATAAAATGCGACCAGAGATACAATATCAGAGCGGAAGATTTAGACTTAATGATTGAAAAAGAAATAGAAAAATACACTATCCTGCCAGAGTTCTTAGAGTGGGCATTGGAAGGTTTGAATAAAAAGAACGATAAAGAAATTGAGGATAGAACAAAAGTTTATGAAATGCAACACAAAACTTAAGGCGTTTATGACTGGAGGGTTAGAACTGAAAAAGGAAATTTTGTTAGCACTCGGCAAAACGCCGATAATTAAAGACAAAAAGTTCATTATTGAGCCGAATGAGTGGCTCGTTCCTATCAAAAATACGTATCCTGCACTGGAAGCGGAATACTTAAGGTTAGAACCGACAAAAATGCCGATAAATAAAGCAAAAACAGAAGCTCTTGCCTCTGTTCGTGCACACTGGCTCCACCTAATGGATGAAGTTAGAAATGTTATAGAGCAAAGAAATATTTATATACCAAACTTGAATAAGTGTGCCAACAGATAAATTTATTAATATACTTTAGTTTGCTATATTTACCTTTAATTATTTAGTTTTAATTAGGTTTTTATTTATTTAAAATAATCTTGAAAAAGTTGAACTTATGTTCGGGTGGATTACCATACTTATTTGTTTCTACATTTCCTTTTTTAAATAATAAGTATAGAAAACCAAACGGTATGAAAATCAAAATAATTCCATTCCAAGCAGGAGCATTAAAATCGTGAGCTCTACGAACTATTAATGAAAAGATAAATACCTCGAAGGGTATAAACCATAATAAAATTACCAAACCTATTAACAACTCGGATGATTGTGATTGTGATAATAATACTGCTGGAACAAAAAATAATAGATCAATAATGAGCCAAGATAGAAAGAAATTTTTTCTATTTAACCTTCCGGTAAATAATTTTCTTAGATAACTTTTGCTTAAAATTAAAAAATTTTTAATTTTTTCCTGCATAGATTTATTTTAACTTAATAATATTTTGTACTCTTTAGTATTTTTTTGTTCTTTAATATCCGCCGCTAAGTGTGTAATAATTTTTCTTAAATTTATATTGTTTTGAATATCAATTTCAATAAAGCACCCACAATAATATTAATAAACCATGCAATAATAATCGCAAAATACCAACGCCAACCCATTATAAACCACAAAATAAATCCGCTCATAATTCCAAATAATATACCAACTCTTGTACAAGCATGGCCAACAAGAAGTCGTTCCATTTCCGGAGTTAGTATTTCTTGTTCCTGAACCCAAGCCTCACCTTTCAATGGCCCTTTTGCGATATCAGATGCAGATTGATACGGATGTAATTTTGATCCAATAATTCCAAGATAAAAAATGCTTATTAGTGTAACCCCCACAAATAGCCACATAGGTTTAAATGTGAAAGAAAATATAATCTCCCAAAATACAGCTCCAATTAAAATTATATAAAGCGGTCGTAGGATTAAAATTTCAAATCGTTTAAGCATGAATTTAAAAAATCATTTCGCCAAACTCATTTTTATAAAAATTTGAATACATAACAATAATATCAACTTTTAGCATCGTTTTCTAAAGATTACTGTATTTTTATTTTATAAAACTTTTTAATTTTTTTTCCATATATCGTAGTATTGGTTATAGGCCTTGCAGATAATTTCTAGGAATGAGAATGCTAGAAGCAATCTGATGCGCATAAGATCGGTTTCTTTTCCTAAGCGCTTGACGGCCTCGCTAAATTCTTCGATCACTTCAGAGAATCGCTTACCAAATCCTTCACACAATTCCTTATATTCTTTTTTCTCAGCTTCGTTCATGATAGATTTTATTGATTTCTTTCCATTCTCTGGCTAACGAAGCTTATATATTCCTGATAGGTGGCTTGATTATTTCCAATAAGACAACTGGAATTTTTATCCGCGGTGTAGGGGGGAGTATTTAGATAAAACACGCAATTGGCTAAATCATTGTTTCCATAAGCATCTAACAAATCTTCATAGTTACTTGGTAGCTTACTAGCATCTTGACCGCTCGAAATATTAGGAAGATAAGAAATAAGGACGTAGCACTGGTTAAATTGTGGGTTGTAGTGATTCTCCTCGCTAAAGGAATGATAGCCCGACATTTCGCTTTCAAAATTGCTTAGGGCTTTTTCTGCTTGTGCTGTGCATTTTACTTGTAGATCAAAATTATCGGCGGCTTGTTGTTGTGCCAACTGGGTTTGTTGATATCGGTCTTCTTCCCGCAGGCCAAAATAAACAGCAGTTCCGAATATCACCAGAATCCCAATTACTGTTGCCCATGCATATCTTTTCATAGGATGTTTTTATTTATAGCTAGAAACCAACGCGCTGATTTCGTTACCTACCGTGTTCTGCTTCATATCTTTTAAGTTCTCAGAAAATACATCTTGACCAGTTACGAAATTTATCACCTCAATCTTTTTATCTAAACCGGCTCCATAGCTAACATAGAGACAAGCATTTTCCTTAGAACTATAGAAAACGCCGGATACTAACGACGGCTGTAAAAAGCCGCCTGTCTGAGATTGAACTTGCGAGCTGTATTTTTGACAATCAATATTTTTTGCAAATATGGCAGCGGCCTGATTTTGCTCAAATTGGAGCTGAGTCTGCGTCGGAAGAAATCTGACATAATAATAGAAAATTCCAGACGCCGTAACTAAAACGCCTATAGCGATCCAGAATTTTAGCCAATTTTCTTTTAAAAATTTAATCATTTTAAAATTCTATTTTAACGACAATCTTCCACCGGCTATTATACCAAATATAAGCACCCACGATAATACAAGGATTGTCCCGATGATTATTGGTTTATAATTTTTTCCTGCTTTCCATACTGGTTGTTTGATTTCTCCGTTATTGACCATTTCAACGAACTGCTTCGCGTTATCGGATAGAGTTGAAAGAATAGACTTAGTACTTTTATCGGCATAACACACACGTTGATCAAGGTCTAGGCGCATTCACGACTATTTATATTATAACATTGATTTTTGAAAAACAAAGTTTTAATGATGCTCAAAACGTGATAAAATTACATAAAAATTACTATGAAGATTATTAAAATCAATTTACGCAATTTGATTCAATTGGCATAATAATTGGATATTATTTCATTAATTTTCCAACCGAAACGCCGATCGCTTTCGCTAACTTCGCAATTATCGCAAGCGTGAGATTCGTCTTGCTTTTTTCTATATTACTTACAAAGCCTTTGTCTACTTCAAGCATACGCCTAATCTTACCCTGTGAGATTCCTTTCTGTTTACGTATTCGCTTTAAGCTTCGACCTGATTTTCGTGCTTCATTTTTCGTATCCATAGTATAATCAATCGTTGTATTTTAGACTATCCGTTGCGGCATACTACAACCATACCTAAGTACTCCCTCTACGGCCGCAAATCAATCGTGATGTTAATACTCTGTACAGTTAACATTAAGGGGTATTGATATATGGAATATGTTTAATCGCTTGTTAGATCGAGACTTTGCTGGTTATTAGGCACGTTCGATGATCTGTTTATAATAAATTCATAATTGAACTATAACAACTTGTTTAAACGCGTTTTATTGCGATTCTTGCTTGATCGCCATAAATATAATAAATAAGAATAAATTGATTCTTTCTGTAAATTAATCTAAAAAATATACCTATTGCAACTAAGTTTCTTTGATATTTTTTTATTTACTATATTTTTCCTATTTTATCGTTAAAAAATTAAGGCTCAATTTGGCACTTTTGTAGGTCTAGCTTCAAAAATGAGGCTTAACTTTTTTGTAATTAATTAGAAGAAATTCTCAAATTAACGACTTATTTTTCTGTTTCTTAGTTTTATATTATGTACATATACATAATACTAAAAAACTAAATTATTTATTTTCTTTTCTTATTAGGCAGATTTTTAGATTTTTATTATATTATGTATATTAAAAATATAAAAAACTGGATTTTCAATTTTTAAATCTTTCCAATATCTTTCTTGGCATTTTTATTTAGATTAAGGAATCGTTATTTTTTTCCATCCAAATCGTAATTAGTACAATACGGACCAAACGGGGTCGTGTAACCATTTATTTGAGCTTGATATGTCCTATGGTGTTTGCGTAGCTTGGTTAGAAGGGAAGAAATGACCTACGGCCACAAGACTAAAGAGGGCGAGAAAAACGGCCGTGGTTATGATGTGATGATTATTTTATAATCTTCCCAAAATTTATTCATATTATTTATATTAAATATATCGCCTTATTTTCAGAGTTTATATCCATTAGATTGCGATTTCTATGTTATTTTCCATCTTAACTCTTCAGCTATCCAGCTCCAACTCAACGTACGTTTTTTTAATTTAATGAGGTGGAAAAAAATAATTACTATCAAGTTTTTTCAAATCACACTTCGTAAAATTATAGTAATTTTTCCACTATTCCCATACCCGATAATATAATTGGCGTATTTTTTGGAAGACCAAGACTTTCTAGCCACCTAATATCAGGATCGGATACCCCCAATCTTGAAAAATAACCAAGATAGAGATTATTCATAAAAGCTCCGGCGGCAATCACATTAGTCCCTTTTGGAAAATTCTTTGGAAAATTAGCAATATCAAAGCTTGAAATATTCGGAATATTAAAGCCGTTTGTATTACCAACATCAACTATGACATAATCGCCATTAGAATTAATAACCAAAGTATAAGGCATATCTGAAGCACTATCGTAGCGATAATCATATATAGTGCCCTTTACCGCCACCATCAAACCCCCATCGCCACCATTATCGGAAGAACTAGAATTATTAATATTCTGTTTTAATTCTTGTGGTGTTACCAACTTAAAAGCAATGCCATTGATAGTAATAACCCCAGCAGTTCCAGCGCCACCACAAGTACTGTCGTCTGCATAGCAATATTGACCAACATCTTTCATGCAGGCGTCCAGTTCTGCGTATTGCCCATCTAGATCTCTACCAAGGGGCGAGTATGGATTGTGAGGAGCCAGAACGCAATGGTTTGTTGAATCTATGTAATAGAACGTCAGTTTTTTCGCTCCTCCGCAGGTCGGATCATTATCATGGCAAAAAGTACCCGTGTCTCGTGAGCAACTAACCTGGTTTTGATAATTATTTGTGGTTTTTAAGCATTGATAATTTTTATTAAGGTAATACCAGCTATCACCGGATGTATTTTGTGCCTGATTATTATTGGTGTTATGGTTCGAATCGGAAATTAAACCGATAGCCACGATTACTACTATAATTATAAGAGTAATCAAGGCAACCCTTGTCTTTTTTTCTTCCGCTTCTTTATTACTATTTTCTTCCATTGTTTTATTAATTTCTTTTAGACTTTTATTTTTTATATTGACTATAACATTCGGTTCTCGCCTCGTTACGTCGCAATTCAAGATCCGTGACATTAGTGAGCACTGCAAAAACTTCGATCTATTGCATCGTTAGTCCCCATCGAACACATAACAACTATCGAGTTTACGACATGCGTGGTAATATCAAATCTTATCCCATCTTTGCTTGACATAGACTCGTAAGGGACGGTCAAACTCTGACCTCCTGCAATCGTATATTGTTTGTGAGTTTTATATGGTGGGTCCTGAAAATCCCATCCGCATCCACCATTAACCCCAACCTCGCACCCAGACCAACTTGAAGATTCATTATTTACAATTGTGATACCCTCTAGGTTTGTCGATACGTTAGCATTAAGATCGGACGAATTCGATGATAATCCGCCGCTTGCCGCACCGATAATACCGAAAACTATCGAGAAAGCCACGAGAAAAACAAAAAAAAGCACGATATCCAAAACTTGATTTTTCATCGGCTTAGGCAAACGAGAACCGCAGTGAGAACATCTTACAGCTGAAATCGGTATCTCGGCTTTGCAATACGGGCATTGCTTTACGGTTTCTGCTTCTTTCTTTACTTCTTCTTTTGAAGGTGACATATTTTATTAATTTATTATTTAACGCTTAACGCTGATTGACGATCTTTAATAGGTTTAGGCAATATATTTAAGTACTCTTCTATTTTAATTGATAAATTTATAAAATCAACTTATGAGTTCTCGTTTTCCTGATTTAAATAAAATAAACAATATTCTTAGAGAGGAATATGATATAGATGTTAACAAACAAGATTTGGAAGGAATTATTAGAAATAAAGAAGAGATTGATCGAGATATGCTCGACGAACTTAAAGAAGAGTCGGCCAAATATAAATTACCAGACGACCATGAATCTCTTCAAACGTTAATTTTAAATCTCGGCTATGCTCCAGATGGAAATTATGACGACGAGGAAAGATGGCTGGTGCTTCTAACTAAACATGCGTACCTAAAGTACTTAAAAGAAAAGCGAATCATAGAGGACTATAAAATTAACAGGAGAGAAGACGATAAAGATGAGATGCCTCCTCAAGAAATTGCGACGATTGATTTTTATCCCGAGAGAGTAGCGGGGTATATCGAGGAAAAAATAGAAGAAATAAAAAGTGTCAGCTTAGACAGGGATGCCCATATCCTGCTTGTTAATAATAAAACCCCGATTACTTTTATAGAGCTTACTAAAAAAAAGGAAGCTGAGATAACCAAGACAAGCGCAAGCGCATCTTTAAAATCAATACATCTCGTTACTAACTCTCTACAGCCGCAAGGCGCAATTTTTTTAGTTCTTGATAAACACTTTGAAACGCCAATAAGGTGTATAGTGCAGAATAAAAGAACAGGAGAACTAACATACATTGCAAAATTATATAACATTGCTTATTTTGTGGATGCTCCAGGAAAAAAAGTTGAGTATGATAAAAGATTGGCTGACAATATTAATAATGGATTATTTAGAAAAAGGAGGGTAGCAGAATATATGAGAACAAACAAACTTGAAAAGCCAACGCTTGTTCAAAAATCAGAAGAAAGAACTTTGGTGCTAAAAAACGAAATTCTAATAAAAACAGGGCGTGTTAAAAATGATGTTCCATCGCAATATCAGTATCTATATATAGACAAAACAATGTAGAGCATCTGACTTCTTATTCGACTTTTATCCGACTTATCTTCCTACTAATACTTTAAAAACCGCTTTTTGAGCGGTTTTTTTATTCTTTATATCCGACCCAGTCAGATAGATATAATAGAGCTGTATGATAGAAAAAATCTTAAATGAAAAAGATCTCTACAAGACAAGCGATATTTGTTTGTGCGCTGCGCTTTGTTGTTACGGATATCAAATAGAAGCAATTGATAGGCAAAACCCATCTAAGGCCATCTTTTTGATCAAAAGAGATGAGCAATTAGATGATTTAATTCAATTATATTTCACTCACCAACTCAAGGTAGAACCTTTGAGTTTTTTTAGTTTTCTAAAAGAAATCAAAACGAGGATTTATAACATTTAAATCTATGTTGCCAAAAGAAGCGATTGAAGAATTTAAAAAGATTTATAAACAGAAGTTCAAAAAAGATTTGAGCGATATTGAAGCATTACGCCGAGCTAATAATTTGCTGAATTTGTATAAAACAATATACGGCCCACCTACACTTGGAGAAATTTGGAGAAATTCAAAATATCAAAAAAACAAAGATTTACAAAGGATCGAAATTAAATAATTAAAGTTACAAAAATATGAAAATAAAAACCTTGCAACAAATTGAAGATTTGGATTGGGAGTTTTATGACTACGCTTTGGATTTGGAAAAAGAATGGCAGAGGTCATTACCGAGATTCACCGATAAAGAATTGCTGGAGATTTTTCCTGAGGCAAAAACGATTATCCCAGAGAAGATAGTGGATTGGATAGAAGAGCGAGATAAGATTTTGGACACGATAAAAAAGAAATTAACACTTATAAAATACCGAGCCTCTGATGAGTTTTCTCGGTGGTTTTGGAGAGAGTGGGTCAAAGTAACTGATGGTGAAGAATTGCTGAAAATTGATGGACACATTGTGAGGTTAGAAAGATTACAATCGGTAGCCAAAGGTCGAACCCCAAAAGGGAGGCTTACCGAAGAAGAAATCCAGCAAGCGTTAGCTGTGCCGATTGAAAACTTAATCAATCAACCATTACGAAAAAGCGGAAAAGCATTAGTCGGGCTTTGTCCATTCCACAACGAAAAGCACCCATCATTCTACATCTATCCAGAAACAAATAGTTGTTGGTGCTATGGGTGTAATCAGGGTGGTAATGTAATTAACTTCGTGAGATTACTTCACGGCTATTCCTTCAAAGAAGCAGTGAAGTATCTCATTGGAAAATAAATATGAGTATGAATCAAATTGAAGAGCAAAAAATTGAGCAAAAGTTTCAAGAGTTAGAACAAGAAATTGAAGTAGAAGAAAAATTAAAACCAGTAGCCCTTATAGATTTAATGAATAAGGAATTTCCTGTAACAGAGTGGCTTGTAGAACACTTAATTCCATCGGAAACCGTAGTAGCCGTTTCCGGCGCTCCTGCGGCTTTTAAAACGTGGCTGGTACTGGATTTAATAGTCAAAGTATCTCAAGGAGATATATTGTTTGATAAGTTTATTACCAATCAAACTGGAGTATTACTAGTAGATGAAGAGAACGGACCTAGATTACTACAAACAAGATTTAAAAAACTGAATAAATCGCCTAATTTACCTATCTATCTTTTATCCCTGTGCGATTTTAAATTAACAAAAGAAAGCGTGGAGAAATTGATATCTTTTTCAAAAGAAAAAGGTATCAAGTTGGTGGTATTTGATTCTTTAGTAAGAATACATTCAGCAGACGAGAATGATGCTTCTAAAATGGCTGGTGTATTTGGGATGCTAAAGAAGTTCTCTAAAGAGGGTATTACAATTATTTTTACTCATCATAACCGAAAACAAGGAACATTTCGGCCAAATCCATCTCAAGATATGCGTGGTTCATCTGATATTCTTGCTTCAGTTGACTGTCACTTAGCAGTAGAGAGAAAGCCTAAAGAGGATTATCTAACTATTACCCAAACAAAATTAAGACAAGGAGAAGAAATGAAGCCTTTTAAGTTAAATATTATTAATGACGACAATGAAATAAGGTTTGAGTATGCGGGAGAAGTTGATGAAATACAAACCAAGAAAGCTGATTGTAAGGAGGCTATTAAAGAAGTACTTAAACAAGAGAATAGGCCATTATTTGGTAAAGAATTATTCGAATACCTCAGGAACGCTGGCATTGAAGGTGGTTATTCTACTTTTAAAAGCGCAGTAAAGGAAATGCTTGATAAAGGAGAACTTTTTGAGAAAAAGGGCGAAAGAAATAAAACATTTTATTCCCTAGAAAGATTTGAGGATATACAAGAAAATTAGCAGTTGGCTAAAATTTTTATACTATATATAGGGAGAAATTTTAACTCACTCTATGGCAGTATGTTAAAATTATGGAATATATAAGTAGTGTAATTTTGACCAACTGACAAATAAAAAACGGGAATTTTACGGGAAAATATGCCATATAAACAACCACCAAAAGAATACCAATTTAAAGAAGGAAATCCGGGAAGACCAAGGGGTGTAAAAAATTACAAAACAATTTTTAGGCAGGTAATAAGACATGTTGCTAAAGCTTTAGAATTAGGAAAGGAACCAGACGCAGTAGAAGTTGAATTAGTAAAAGTAGGCATAAGAGAGGCGCTAAAAGGGAATTTTTCTTTTTATAAAGATATTTTTGATCGGCTTTATGGCAAACCAAGAAAAACTATTAATGTTGACGCCGAGTTAAAAACGCCAAAAATTCAAGAATTGGAAATTAAATTAAAAAAGTTCCTTAGAGATTCAGAACAACAAGAAAATAATCAGTCTGAATTTGATAAAAATTATAAATAGTCATATGATATAAATGTAGCCCAAAGTCATAAAAATCCGTGAGATTTTTATTAGCTTCTACCCTTAAAGGGGCGGTCTGCCAGAAGCTAATCCTCACGGATAAGTGACTGGGCTACCAGACCGTCCCTTTAAGTTTATGAGACAAGATATAAATAAAATTAAATACTTTCTTTACGCCAGAAAGTCTTCGGAAAGCGAAGACCGACAGGTTGCTTCTATTGAATCGCAAATCAATGAACTTAAAAAGATAGCGGAACAGGAGGGTTTAGAAATTGTTGAGATATTTCAAGAATCTCAATCCGCAAAAGCGCCGGGACGTCCAGTGTTTAATTCTATGATTGAAAGAATATACAAGAACGAAGCACAGGGTATTTTGTGTTGGAAACTTGATCGTCTAGCTCGAAATCCAATTGATGGCGGACAGATTAGTTGGTTGCTTCAACAAGGAGTGATTAAACATATTCAGACTTATGGACGCAGTTATTATCCAACCGACAATGTTTTAATGATGAGCGTTGAATTTGGAATGGCTAATCAATTTGTAAGAGATCTTTCTGTGGGTGTAAAGCGAGGACTAAGAAATAAAGCTGAAAAGGGTTGCTATCCGACCCACGCTCCAGTTGGCTATCTTAATAATCGACTAAAACTCAAAGGCGAAAAAGACATAATAAAAGACCCAGATAGATTTTCGTTCGTAAGAAAGATGTTTGATTTAATGCTGACAGGTAATTATACGCCACCAAAAATTTTAGAGATTGCTACTAAAGAATGGGGTTTTAGAATGCCTAACGGCAGGCCAATGGCACGAAGCACGCTTTATAGAATATTTACTGATCCTTTTTATTATGGAATGTTTGAATACCCAAAAAAGAGCGGCAATTGGTATAAAGGCGCACATGAACCGATGATTACTGAAGAAGAATTTGACCGTATTCAAATTTTACTTGGTAAAAAGGGCAAACCTCGGCCAAAGACCCATATATTTGCTTTTACAGGAATGATAAGATGCGGTGAATGTGGAGCTTTAGTTACTGCCGAAGAAAAAATAAAACACCAAAGAAATGGCAATATCTATCGTTATATTTACTACCACTGCACAAAACGAAAAAATCCTAGTTGTAGCCAACAGGGAATAAAAGTTGAAGATTTAGAAGCTCAAATTATTAAGGTGCTTGATAGCTTAGAAATTCCGCCAGAATTTCATGATTGGGCCTTAAAATGGCTTAGAATAGAAAATGAAAAAGAAGCTATTGATAGGAATGCTATTTTAGCCTCGCAGCAAAAGGCGTATGATGCTTGCGTAAAGAAAATTGACGTCTTAATTGATATGAGAGCCGCTGGAGAGATTACAGAGGCTGAATTTAGCGAAAAAAAGGCGGCTTTAACTAAAGAAAAGGTACGGCTCCAAGAATTATTAGCTGATACTAACAATCGAGTAGATAAATGGCTTGATAAGGCTGAACAGGTTTTTGCTTTTGCCAGAGACGCTCGTAAAAAATTTGAGACCGGCAGTTTAGAGACTAAGAAAGCCATTCTATCGGCTTTAGGTTCGAACCTCATACTAAAAGACAAAATCCTTAGTATTGATGTAGAAAATTCGCTTATTCCGATAATAAAGTCCGCTAAGGAGGTAAAGGCAATTCATAAAAGGTTAGAACCTCAAAAAACCCGTATAAATAAAAGGACTTTGGAAGAAACTTACTCCCAAAGTCCAACATTGCTCCGGTGGTAGGACTCGAACCTACAACCATCTCCTTAACAGGGAGCCGCTCTACCATTGAGCTACACCGGAATATATTTTTTATTGCTCTACATTTGCTAATTAGTGGAGAGCTGCACTAAATAAAATAGAAAACCTAAATGTATTTTAAAAAATATTTTTTTAATCGTCAAATTTTTGTACTCGTCCATAACATATGAGACTGTTCAGTGGTTAATTTATTACAAATATAACGCAATGGTGAAATAAGTCCAATCGACCAATGTGGTCTTCTAGTGTTATACCAAAGAAGCCAATCTATAAGTTTTCTGTTAAACTCGTCAATATCATAAGCAAGAAGATATCTATTTTTGGAAATGAAGGCTTCTGATAAAGTGCGGTTGAATCTTTCTATCTCAGCATTCATTTTTGGAGTTCTAGGATAGGAATAAAAATGAGTAATACCTTCTTTTTCGCAATAAGCTTCAAAATGATCAGCAAATTCGCTTCCATTGTCTGTTTGAACATGAGTAAGAGATATAGGAGATACTTGTTTGAATGTTTTCATAAATTCAGCAGCTGTCTTTGATGAATGGGAAACATAGGCATAGGCAAAAGCAAATTTAGATTCAAGATCAACGCAAGTCAAAATATATCTCTTTATACCATTAGTAAATCTGATAACAGAATCAGCTTTGGCTAGTTTTCCTAGATATCCTTTGCTCCTTAATTTTTTCTTTATTTTATTTGGTTTTTTCTCTATCATCTTGCCTGTTTTACCATTTAGGGAATACTTTCTTGGATTGGGCAATTGACCTTTATTTTTGAGATCATTAAGTATCCTACCAACAGTAGAATTGGAAAGGTTAGCAATACCATCATCACGAAGAAGTTTGGCTAGTTTTTCTTTACCTATTCTTTCATGAGAGCGTTCTTCTATGATAAAATTCTTTACTTCTTCTTTGACAATACGCTTTCTCTTATTCTTTGTACTCGTCCATAACATATGAGACTGTTCAGTAGTCAGTTTGTTTGCGATTTATAAACAATAGAGTGAGTGGCGGAATGAAATAAATTTATGCGTTGGCGTAATTTCTCAAATCTGGTATGTAAATATACTCATCTTGTTGTTTTAAATTTAGAAAAGAAAAAAGCCGGTAGGAGCAAACCTACCGGCACTTCATTTATGTTAGAACACTCTTAGCGTATTCTGGTCTCTGATTGCTTTTTCATTTTTTTCTTCTATTCCTTTTGGTTTTTCTCTTCTTTATTTTTCTTCTTCTTCTTTTATTCTTCCTAGCCAATCTAGGTCATTGTCATTGAAAAGTTTACCCTGTT
>Ga0207433_10008347_pt1 | contig 16900 bp, 17 predicted proteins | sample YelNatPaOPGAMG01_FD_187559 | JGI IMG/M metagenome (GOLD analysis project Ga0207433, IMG submission 187559) | Hot spring thermophilic microbial communities from Obsidian Pool, Yellowstone National Park, USA - OP-RAMG-01 (SPAdes) (version 3) | ecosystem: Environmental > Aquatic > Thermal springs... | reverse complement strand
TATTATTTCTTATGCCAACTATCAACCAATTAATCAAGCATCAACGAACAAGCAAATCAAAAAAGACGCGTTCGGCGGCTTTATCTTTTTATTTTAATCATCTCAAGAATCGTCGAGTTTATTCGAGTTCTCCTTTTAAAAGAGGTGTTTGCTTAAAAGTTTTTACAACTACGCCTAAAAAACCAAACTCGGCTTTACGTAAAGTAGCGAGAGTTCGTTTGAGTAATGGAATGGAGGTTACTGCTTACATTCCTGGTATTGGCCATAATTTACAAGAACACTCAATGGTTGTTATCCGTGGCGGTCGAGTTAAAGATTTGCCTGGTGTTAGATATCATATTGTTCGTGGTGTTTTGGATACTGCTGGAGTGGAAAATCGAAAGCAGCAAAGGTCTAAATATGGAACTAAACTTCCCAAATGAGAAGAGGAGGAGATTACAAAAGACAACATAAGCCTGACTTTTTATATGGAAGAGTGGATCTTGGAAGATTTATTAATTACATAATGCAAGATGGTAAGAAATCGATAGCTGAGAAAATAGTTTATTCAGCGCTGGAGGATATTAAAGCTGAGACTAAAGAAGATCCTTTAAAAGTTTTTGATAGAGCAATAAAAAATGCTTCACCGCTAGTAGAATTAATATCTAGAAGGATTGGTGGCGCTAACTATCAAATTCCTCAGGAAGTTCATCCAGATAGACAATTTATTCTGGCTTCTAGATGGATTATTGAAGCGGCTCGATCAAAAAAAGGAAAACCATTAAGAAAAAAATTAGCTGAAGAAATAATTGCTGCTTCTAAAAATGAAGGGATGGCCATTAAGAAAAAACAAGATACTCATAAAATGGCAGAAGCTAATCGGGCTTTTGCTCATTTTGCAAGATAATTTATTGTATTATGCCTAGAACTGAATCGATCAATAAAGTTCGAAATATTGGAGTTGTCGCTCATATTGATGCTGGAAAAACTACGACTTCCGAAAGAATTCTTTTTTATACCGGCTTAACTCATAAAATAGGTGAAGTTCATGAGGGGACAGCGGTGATGGATTGGATGGAGCAAGAAAGAGAAAGAGGAATTACAATAACGGCAGCAGCCACAACTGCTTTTTGGATTCCAACTTATCGCAATAAAGATAAAAATTATGAATATCAAATTAACTTAATAGATACTCCGGGACATATTGATTTTACTGTTGAAGTTAAACGGTCAATGAGAGTTTTAGATGGAGCGGTAGTTGTTTTTGATGGCGTTGCAGGAGTAGAGCCTCAATCAGAAACTAACTGGCATTATGCTGATGAATTTAATGTTCCGCGAATTTGTTTTATTAATAAACTTGATAGAATTGGGGCAAGTTTTGAAAATAGTTTAAAATCTATTCACGAAAGATTAACAGCTAACGCTGTAGCTTTACAATTACCTATTGGGCTAGAATCTGAGTTTTCAGGAATTATCGACCTTTTACAATTAAAAGCTTTTAAATTTGAAGGTGAGCATGGAGAAAATATTATAGAAATTCCTATTCCCGAGAATCTTAAAAAACAAGTTGATGAGTACAGGCAAAAATTAGTAGAAAAAATTGTTGATAATGATGATGAGCTAATGGAAAAATATTTAGGAGCTGAGGAAATCAGTATAGAGGATTTGCGAAGAGTTTTAAGGAAAGCTGTTATTGCCAATAAATTAGTGCCAGTTTTTTGTGGTTCAGCATTAAAAAATAAAGGTGTTCAATTTATTCTTGATGCAGTTTGTGAATTTTTACCCTCACCGGTTGATAGAGGTGCAATTAAAGCGACAAATCCAAAAGATAATTCTCAAGTTGAATTTATACCAGATGATAATGCTCCATTTGCCGGATTAGCTTTTAAAATTGCTAACGATCCTTATGTTGGTACTCTGACTTATTTTAGAAATTATACGGGTGTTTTGAAAAAAGGATCGTATATTCAAAATGTTAATAAAGGAACTCAAGAAAGAGTTGGTCGAGTTGTAAGGATGTTTGCAAACTCTAGGAAAGAGATTGATGAAGTTTATGCCGGTGAGATTGCGGCTATTGTTGGGTTAAAAAATACAACTACCGGAGATACTTTATGTGATCCAAGTGCTTCCATTATTCTAGAAAAAATTGTTTTTCCTGAACCTGTTATCTCTATTAGAATTGAGCCAAAGACAAAAGCTGATCAAGAAAAACTTTCGGTAGCTCTTCATAAATTAGCTGAAGAGGATCCAACATTTAAAGTAAAGGGGGATGAGGAAACTGGAGAGACAATTATTTCTGGAATGGGAGAACTCCACTTAGATATTATTGTTGATAGAATGAAGCGAGAATTTGGAGTTGAGGCTATTGTTGGTCGTCCTCAGGTAGCTTATAGAGAGACAATTAAGAAAGAAGCTGATGCCGAAGGAAAATATATAAGACAATCTGGTGGGCGTGGTCAATATGGTCATGTTCGGTTAAGAGTTAGGCCTCTTGAAAGAGGAAAAGGTTTTGAGTTTGTTGATGCTATTAAAGGAGGTGTGGTTCCCCAGGAATTTATTCCGGCTGTTGAGAAGGGTGTAAGAGAAGCTTTAGATAAAGGGGTAATGGCTGGTTATCCAATGACAGATATTGAAGTGACTCTTTATGATGGTTCGTATCATGAAGTTGATTCTTCGGAATTTGCTTTTAAAATTGCCGGTTCAATAGCTTTTCAAGAAGCCGCTCGTCGAGCTGGAGTAGTTCTTTTAGAGCCGATAATGAAAGTTCAAACAATTACTCCAGCAGAATTTATGGGTGATGTTAGTGGTGATTTGAATTCAAAAAGAGGAAGGATAGAAAATCTTTCTGATAGGGCTAATGTTAAAGTTATTGATGCTAAAGTACCTTTAGCAGAGATGTTTGGTTATGTGACAAAATTAAGGTCAATGACTCAGGGTCGTGGAAGTTATACAATGGAGTTTGATCATTACGAAGAAGTGCCGGCAAATGTGGCTCAATTAATTATTGAAGGTAAGAAAAAATAATTCTTATAGAGACATTTTTTTATGTCTTTTTTCTGTTAAATCAATAATTTCTAGTTGGTTTTTTTAATTTTTTGTGTTAATATTAATAAGTAGTCTTTCTGGCTATTTTATTTTGATTTAGTATGGATAAAAACAAAGAAAACATTAAAAATGATGACTCTTATACGGCTAAAGATATCTACGTTCTTGAAGGTTTAGAGCCAGTTAGAAAGCGGCCTGGAATGTATATTGGCACGACTTCAAGTGAGGGTCTTCACCATTTGATTTGGGAGGTGGTAGATAATGCTATAGATGAAGCAATGGCTGGTTATGCCAAAAATATTACCGTCGAGCTTTTAAAGGACGATGAAGTCAGTGTTGTAGATGATGGTAGAGGAATACCCGTTGAAATTCATGCCCAAACTAAAAAATCTGCTTTAGAAACGGTTTTAACAACTCTTCATGCCGGGGGGAAATTTGGAGGTAAGTCATATAAAGTTTCTGGAGGATTGCATGGGGTGGGTGTCTCTGTTGTTAATGCTTTATCGAAATATTTGAAAGTAGAAGTTTATCGTGATGGAGGGAAATATTTTCAAGAGTATCAAAAAGGCAAACCTAAGGCAGCAGTTAAAAAAATCGGCCAGGCTAATTTTACTGGGACGAAAGTTGTTTTTTCTCCGGATCCGGAAATTTTTTCAAAAATTGAATTTGATGCAAAAAAAATTATTAGTCGCTTGAGACAATATGCTTATTTAACTAAGGGGATAAGAATTAATTTTATTGATTGGCGAAATGGTATTAATTTTTATAGTTTTTCTTTCTCTGGTGGTGTCTTATCGTTTGTTAAGTATTTAGCTAAAAATAAAGAACCGATTATTGAAAATGACTTTTATGTTTCAAAGAACTTTGAAAATATTAGCGTTGAGATTTCTTGTACTTATACAGATGAAAATGAATCTGAAGAATTATCTTTTGCTAATACCATTTTTACTCCCGACGGAGGAATGCACTTAACCGGTTTTAGATCTGCTTTAACTAGAACGATAAATAGTTTTGCTAGGAAAGAAAATTATTTAAAAGAAAAAGATGAAAATTTAACAAGTGATGATACTAGAGAGGGTCTGGTAGCAGTTGTTTCTGTAAAATTACCAGATCCACAATTTGAAGGTCAAACTAAATCAAGATTAGGAAATGTTGAAGCTCGTTCAGCTGTTGAATCGGTAGTTGGAGAATCTTTTTATGAATTTTTAGAAAAACATCCGGCTGATGCGCGAAAAATTATTGAAAAAGTTATGCTGGCAGCAAAGGCTAGACATGCGGCTAAAGCAGCTAAAGAAGCAGTTCTACGAAAAGGAGTTTTTGAAGGCTTAACGCTTCCGGGTAAGTTAGCTGATTGTTCAAGCCGCTTACCGGAGGAATCAGAGTTATTTATTGTAGAAGGTGATAGCGCTGGCGGAAGCGCCAAACAGGGTCGCAATCGTAATTTTCAAGCTATCTTACCTTTGCGAGGAAAAATTTTAAATGTTGAGAAATCAAGGCTCGATAAAATGCTTGCTAATAATGAAATTCGTTCTTTAATTACCGCGATGGGCACGGCTATTGCTGATAATTTTAATGTTGAAAATATTCGATATCATAAAATTATAATTATGACCGATGCAGATGTTGATGGCGCTCATATAAGAACTCTTCTTCTAACTTTGTTTTATCGATATTTCCGGCCAGTTATTGAACGGGGATATTTATATATAAGCCAGCCACCACTTTATAAAATTAGTTTGGGCAAAGAATTTAAATATGCTTATTCAGAAGAGGAAAAAGAAAAAATTATTAATGAGTTTAAAAAAAGCCTAAAGAATAAGCAGAGTATTGAGGTTGAAAATTCTGAGGAATCAGATAAAAATGGAGAAGAAAAAATTAAAGGTTTATCTATTCAGCGTTATAAAGGTTTAGGAGAAATGAATCCAGAACAATTATGGGAGACAACTATGGATCCTAATAATAGAATTATTCATAAAATTACTATTGAGGATGCTGAAGAGGCTGATAAATTGTTTGATATTTTAATGGGAGAAAAAGTTGAGCCAAGGAAGATATTTATTCAAACTCATTCTCTTAAAGTCCAAAACCTTGACATTTAAAAGTAAATTATCATAATACAATCTATGGTCTCAAGGATAAAGAATTATTTTAAAGAGGTTAAGGTTGAATTTAGGCATTTAAATTGGCCAACAAGAAAAGAAGCGACTAAGTTAACAATTGTAGTTATATCTTTTTCTCTTATTTTGGCTGTCTTTCTTGGCTTATTTGATTTTATTTTTTCTAATTTAATCAAATTAATTTTAAAATAAATTATGGCTGATCAAAATAATCAAGAAAAAACAAAAGTAAGAGCTTGGTATGCTATCCATACATATCCCGGTTACGAAGAAGCAGTTGCTAGATATTTAAAACAAAGAGTAGAGTCTTTAGAGATGGGTGATAAAATTTTTAATGTCATTGTTCCAAAGGAAAAGAAAATTAAAGTTAAAAATAATCGTCGAGAAACAGTTGAAGAAAAAATTTATCCTGGCTATGTTTTAGTAGAAATGTTGCTAACGGAGGATTCGTGGTATGTGGTAAGGAACACTCCGCACGTGACAGGATTTGTTAGTGCTGATAGCACTAAACCTGTGCCTATTTCTAAAGAAGAGGTTGATTATCTTTTAAGTAAAATGAATGTTGAGGTTCCTAAAATGAATTTTGACTTGAGGGTCGGTGATTTGGTAAAAATTACCGATGGTCCATTCAAGGATTTAGATGGGAAAATATCTGAAATTAATGAGGAGAAGGGGACAATTAAAGTGATGGTTTCTGTTTTTGGCCGAGAAACTGCTGTTGAACTAGATTCTTTACAGGTTAAAAAAATCTAATTTGATTATCTATTTAAATTAAATATAATAAAATATTATGGCTAATAAAAAAGTTAAAGCAATTTTGAAACTTCAAATACCGGCTGGCGCGGCTGTTCCAACGCCACCAATAGGGCCGGCTCTTGGTCAGCACGGAGTTAATATCGGAGAATTTTGTAAACAATTTAATGATGCTACAAAAGCTATGGCTGGAGATATTATTCCAGCTGAAATTACGATATATGAAGATAGAAGTTTTACTTTTAAATTAAAGACTCCACCGGCTTCAGATATGTTAAGAAAAGCAGCTAAAATTGAAAAGGGTTCAGCTGATCCTCTTAAAAATAAAGTTGGTAAAGTTTCTCTTGAAGATATTAAAAAAATCGCTGAGAGGAAAATGGCTGATTTGAATACAGATAATCTTGAGGCAGCTATAAAAATTATTAAAGGTACTGCTCGTTCAATGGGAATAGAGGTAGAGACAAAATAAGAAGCAAGGGCGGCGGCAAGCGAGCACTCATTCATTACTTTTTTAAGAATTGGAGCCTACTCTTGCCGCCACTCTTGCTTCTTATTTATAAAAATAAAATATATTTTGTCGCGATGATTAAAAATACTATAATTAACTTATGAAGATAGATATAAAAGCATTAAATTTAACTTTAACAGATTCTTTTAGAGAATATATTAGTCTAAAATTAAATTCTTTATCTAAGATTATTGATGAAAAAAAATGGCCAGCTGAACCGGAGGCTAGAATAGAAATTAGAAGAGATACTCATCACAGAAAAGGAGATGTTTTTTCTGCTAGTCTGGAATTATTTATTAATGGAAAAATATTGCGAGCTGATGCAGTTGGAGAAAATGCCCGGATGAGTATCGATTTAGTAAAAGACAAAATTAAAAAAGAAATAGAGAAGTATAAAGACAAGTTGTATAAGAATAAATAATGCTATCTTTTTTTAAAAAAATATTGGGCATCGATAGGCTGTCTTATTTTCAGTCAATTTTAGAGGAAATTAATAAAAAAGAAGAAGAGGTTCGTAAATTTTCCGATAAACAGTTGAAAGAAGCATTTTTAAAACTACGTGAAGATTTTAATATATCTCTCAAAAATGATTTGAAAAATCGTCGAGAACTTTTAATAAAATCTTTTTCTTATACGAGAGAAGCCGCTAAACGTACCTTGGGGCAGAGGCCGTTTAATTCTCAAATTATTGGAGGTTTGGTTTTGGATAGCGGAGCAATAGCTGAAATGGCAACCGGAGAGGGAAAAACACTTTCTGCTGTTCTGTCAGCTGTTTTTAATTCTCTTTATGGGCGGGGAGTTCATATTGTAACCGTCAATGATTATTTGGCTAAAAGAGACGCTGTCTGGATGGGGCAAATTTATAATTTTTTTGGCTTGTCAGTTTCTTGTATTACTTCAGAAGGAGCTTTTTTATATGATCCAGACTACATTCCAAAAGAAGGGGAAAAAATGGCTGATATTGAACGTGACACAACCGGAAATTTTTTGGTTCAAACTGAATATTTAAGGCCAATTTCTCGCCATCAGGCTTATCTAAGCGATATCACTTATGGAACAAATCAAGAGTTTGGTTTTGATTATTTAAGAGATAATTTAGCTTATCGATTAGAATCTCAATCTCAGAGAGAGCATTTCTATGCAATAATAGATGAGGTTGATAGCGTTTTAATCGATGAAGCGAGGACGCCTTTGATTATTGCCGCTCCATCATTTTCTTCTCAGGATGCTTATCGACAATTTGCTAAGTTAGTGAATTTTCTAACTAAAGATGTTGACTATGTTGTTGATGAAAAATTTAAGACGGTTAATATCAATTCTTCTGGAATAAATAAAGTAGAATCAATGATGAAAATCTCTAACTTATATGATCCAGCTAATATTCGCTTGGTTAGATTTTTAGAAGAAAGCTTAAAAGCTAAAGAATTATTTAAACGCGACAAGGATTATGTTGTTAAAAATGGTGAAGTTATCATTGTTGATGAATTTACAGGTCATTTACTATTTGGTCGTCGTTATACTGGAGGACTGCATCAGGCGATTGAGGCTAAAGAAGGATTAGCAATAAAAGATGAAAATCAAATTTATGCTCAAATATCGATTCAGAATTATTTTAGGATGTATAAAAAAATTTCAGGAATGACTGGAACAGCTCAAACTTCAGCGGAAGAATTTTTTAAGGTTTATAATTTGGAAGTAATTAGTATTCCTACTAACCGCCCAATGATTCGGCGAGATTATCCAGATAAAATTTATAAAGACTTAAATTCGAAGTGGCGAGCTATTTTGGCGGAAATTAAAACTCGACATCAAAAAGGCCAACCAATTTTAATAGGTACAGCTTCGATTAAAAATAACGAGTTTTTATCTAATCTTTTAAGTAAAGAAAATATCCCTCATGAAATTTTGAATGCTAAGAATAACGAAAAAGAAGGAGCAATTATCGCTCAAGCGGGAAAATTAGGAAAAATAACTGTAGCTACTAATATCGCAGGTCGAGGAGTGGATATAATTTTAGGAGGTAATCCTCCAAACAAAGAAGAAGCGGAGGAAGTAAAAAAGTTGGGTGGACTTTTTGTTTTAGGGACCGAAAGACATGAGTCAAGAAGAATCGATAATCAGTTAAGAGGAAGAAGCGGGCGACAAGGAGATCCGGGCGAGTCTCAATTCTTTTTATCGCTAGAAGACGATTTAATGAGAATATTTGGCGGCGACAAAATTAAGAATTTGGTTGAAAAGTTAAATATACCAGAAGATACTCCAATTCAGTCTAGGTTTGTCTCGAATGCGGTTTTAGAAGCTCAGAAAAAAATAGAAGGTTTTAATTTTGATATTCGAAAGAATCTTCTCGATTATGACGATGTTTTAAATAGGCAGCGTCTGGCAATTTATAAAAAAAGGCAACAAATTCTCACTGCTTTGAATAAAGAAGAACTAAAAAAAATTATTTATGATTTGGCTGAAAATTATTTTAAAACTATTCAAGAACAACCTTTAGATGAATTAGTTAAAATTTTTAAAGAGGCTGGCATTATTAATCAATCAAGAACATTACCAGAGAATTTTAATGTTCAAGATTTAAGAGAAATATTAATGGAAGCTAGTCTTGAATCAGCGTCTAATTTTCAGAGTAAGAACCAGTTAATTAGTTTCTTGGATTTTTTGTGGCTTAATCATTTAGAGGATTTAGAATCTTTACGAGAAGGAATAGGTTTGCGTTCCTATGGACAAAGAGATCCGCTAGTGGAATATCGTAAAGAAGCTCATCTTCTTTATAATCAACTATTATTTAATTTTAGTCAGCTAGTTTTTCAAAATATATTTAAAATTACCAATCCTGCTAAGGTAAATATCTCTTCAGCTCAAAAGGAGGAAAAAAATTCTCCACATATCACCTCGCCAACTAGTAATAATTCTGTTAATTTTCCAGCTGGCAAGAAAATTGGGAGAAATGATCCTTGTCCATGCGGTTCGGGCAAAAAGTATAAAAAGTGTCATGGGAAAAATATTTGACGTGTTCGGTGGCGCCAAGCCCCGCACCTATTGCGACTAAAATTCATATCGATAAAATATGTATATGTATATGCGACCATACAGCGTTGAAGAAATAAAAAATAATTATCCGGACAAAGCCGAAGAATTATTGAAAGATCCTGCCCATTTATGGCGAGCAGAAACTGGAATTGAACTGATACACAAAGAGCCGACTTTAGAAGAGCAAGAACGGATCTGGAATAATTGGAATAAGATGACCGAAGATATGAAAAGTAAAAGCGATAAAAAAAGCATAGAGTTATTTGGCAAAGATAATGCCGCTCACCATAAAGAAATTATGCGGGATTGGCAAAATAAATATAAAAGGTGCCATGGGTCATGAAGAATAATAATACACGAAAAATTGATGTGATAGTTATTTTAGGCGGCGGTATTACTGCTGAAGGATTATTATCGTCTGCGACGAAAGAGCGGCTGGATAAGTTGCTTAAGATAAGAGATAGATTGCCACCGGTACCAATTATATTGAGTGGCCGTTGGAGTGGATTTATGAAAGTTGCGCCAAGCACAACTGAGGCAAAGGAAATGAAAAAATACTTAGTAAAGCACGGAATTGAATCGCGTCTGATAATTACAGAGTCGGAATCTCTTGATACGATTAGCAACGCAATTTTTACAAGACGAATAGTTGAGAGGCACTTAAATTGGAAAAAAATACTACTTATAACATCTAATTGGCATATGGAGCGAGCACTTTGGGTCTTTAAAAAGATTTTAGGAAAAGGTTATCAAATTGTTCCCCTATCTGTAGCGTCAGGGAAAAAGATAAAAGAACAGCGAAAAAACTACGAGAAATACCTACTTAATATTGCAAAAGGATTTCTGAAAAATGCCCAAATTGATAGTAAAGAATTGATTGGAGTATTGAGAACCGATCACCCATTCTATTCAAAAAGTAAAAAGGCACAAGAATTGTTAAAAGCGATAGCAATCCATAAAGAAAAAATGTCCGCATGACATTTTCTATATTTCGGTAAATAAGGTGGCGTCATAGATGGAAAAATGGCTTAAAATAACGAAAACCTCTGCAGCTGGTTACTAAAAAAGCAGCATTGCCATGGAAGAAATGTTTAAATATTTAGCATCATTAAGCCTTTGTGTTTATCTATTATAACTAATTAATAACTAATTAATAAAAAGTATATAGAATAAAAACAAAGCAATGGTAATTCTTACCTTAGTTATTAAAAATAAAATTTTATGAGCTATAAAAAAGCCACATTTGCGGATAATGTGGCTTTTAAGAAAAACTATTTTCTAAACTTCGTGACCGTAATGTGTTTCCTGTTTCGGCTGTTCTTTTATCGGTAGTATTGGAAACCTCTTTTAGTCAGTGCGTCCATCGCATGATTTTGGCAAAGACCGGTATCAAAAATAGCTTTTTTAATATTATCAGAGTTGTACATTTTACAAACCCAACAATTTTTTTTTGAAAAAACTGGATTATCAAGAATAAGTTTGCTCGCGCGATAAAATTCTTTTACAGTTAATCCGGGTTTTTCAAGAAGTTGCTCTAGTTCAGATTTGTTATTTGATGTTTTCATCATTTCTCACCTCCTTTAAAGAACTGTAATTATTATAACAAAATAAAAATTAATGTCAAGTTACATAAGATAATCCTTTAAGTGTTAGTAAGAAAAGATAATTAGAAAGAGGTTTTGCTTATTTAATAAATAAAAAACCGGCTGAATGCCGGTTTATAATAAATCAATAAAGATTATCAATAAAGGTCATTACCTTTCTCTGCCAGTTATGAACATCTTTTAAATCTACTTCGGGTTTAGCTCCATGGGTTAAAGAGACGCTCCACTGGGCAATCTTTTTATTGTTGTTTATTTTATCAAAAATTCTAAGCGTTCCTATGTAAGTTGATTCCCTTCTTACTTCTATTCTATATCTTTTATCGAGTTCTCCTTCCCAAAGTAGCTCTCCATCAGTAATTTTTTCCCATTCATGTCCGTTTTGTTCGTTCATTTTTTTCCTCCTTTTTAAAATTTTTTTCCTCCTTTTTAAATTGGAAAATTCTGAAATTATATTAAGAAATATTTTTTAAAAAGTCAACTTTGTGCGCTGGTTCATATGATACTATCCACCTAGGGTATTGAAAACAAAAATGAAAGGCAGATATGCTGGTAGGCATATGACGATATACGGCTATGTCTTGCCAGGAGCGATTTCAATTGCTCGTTCAGCTTTTCTGGCAGGCAATTTAACTGAACGAGCCAAACAAAGGTTAAAGATATTAGATTGGCACAAAACCCATGGCAAAAATGTTTCTCTGACTGCCAGGCATTTCGGATTAACTAGGTATACGGTTAGAAACTGGCAAAAAAGATTGGATAAATTTGGGCCAGGAGGATTGAATGATAAATCTCATAAGCCAAAGAGTTTGAGACAGTCAACAATTTCACAGAAAATCATTTCTGAGGTCGTAAAAATCAGAAAACAATATCCGGCTTGGTCAAAGTACAAAATTCAAGCCATCTTAAAACAAAAACAAATGATTATCTCAGCTAGTAGCATCGGAAGAATTCTCAAAAGAAAAGGGTTGATTAATAGAAAAATATCAACCAAAAGACAAAAGGCGGCCAAGAACCCAAGAAGGAGATTTCCGCATGGATTCAAGATTTCTTGCCCTGGAGATATGATTCAAATGGACACTAAATGCATTATGACAATTGGAGGAAAAAAGTTTTATCAATTCACCGCCATTGATGTTTTGAGTAAGAAAAGGGTCTTAAGAGTTTATTCATCTTTGTCTTCAAAAAATGGAGCCGACTTTCTTCAAGAATGCATCAATAATTTTGGTTTTGCCATCAAGAATATTCAAACCGACAATGGTTCTGAGTTCTTAAAAGAATTTGATAAATTATGCAAGAAATTGAATATTCCTCATTACTTCATTTACCCCCGCCATCCCAAACAAAACACTTACGTGGAGACATCACATAGTGCTGATGAAAAGGAGTTCTACCAACAAGGCAATATTTCTCCTTTATTAGAAGTAATGCAAGCAAGAATTATGGAGTGGCAAAATATTTGGAATACAATAAGGCCTCATGAGTCGTTAAATTATCTAACTCCTGAAGCCTATTATCACAAATGGCAAACTGGTCGATTGCCAACAAAAGATGTTATTACCTTACAAACCTAGGTGGTCAATATCTATCTGAACCTGGACACTTTATAAAAATTGGCTAATTAATTTTTGAATATTTGTTTTAAAGTTTTCTTTAGAAAATCTTTCAGCGGATTGGGAGATTACTTCTGGATTAAAATTGTATTTTTCAAAATCTAGAATTTTTTCTATTAATTCTTCTGAGTCTTGATGATTTAGAAAGATACCTGTTTGTTTATCGATAATAATTTCTCTTGCTCCGCCTTCTTTGTAAGCAATGACAGGTAAGCCGCTACTTTGAGCTTCAGCAGCGACTAAGCCAAAATCTTCTATCTGAGGGAAAATTAAGGCTTTAGCTTGAGAATAAAATTGACTGAGTTTGTTTTTATCAGTTATAAAATCAACAAATTGTGTTTTAGGTGAGGTATTTAATTTTTTTAATTTTTTTTCTTCCGGTCCGTTTCCAATAACAATTAATGGCAATTGTAGTTTATTAAAAGATTTAATAATTAAATCAAAACGTTTATAATGCATCAATCTACCGACAGCTAAAAAATAATTTTCTTTTTTAATTTTAGGATTATAAAAAAATATTTTTCTATCTACTGGCGGATAAATAACTATAGCTTTTCTATTATAGTATCTTTCTATTTTTTCGGCTATAAATTTGGAATTAGCTATTAAAATGTCAGGTTTTTGCGCGCCTTCATAATCCCAATCGCGCAAATATTTTAATATTTTTTTGATGATAAAATTATTAGCACTTATTTTAATTTTGGTGGTTAAGTAATCTTCTTCCCAGGCATATCTTAACGGGCTATGACAATAAGCAATGTGCAGCTTACTTTTAATGTTAAAGTTCTTAGCAAAACCAGCTGAATCAGAGAAAACCAAATCATAATCTTCGATTCTAAGGCTTTGAGAGAAAAGCGGCATAAAGGGGATAAAAATTCGGTGATGTGATTTTGAAAGAGGTAAATAATTTAAAGCACTCGTTTTAATTAAGTTATTTTCTTGGTGTTTTTTAAAAAGATAATGAGTCTTTTCTGGGCTGTAATTTAAAGTATAAATTGGGCTGTTGGGAAAAATTTCTGTTAAAGTCATCAAAACTTCTTCGGCGCCGCCAAGTTGGTTTAAATAATCATGAGCTAAAGCGATTCTCATTAATCTTTTTATAATCTTTTCTAATAATTCGGTCAAATTAAATAAGCGCTGAATTTATGCTATAATAAATAAATGGACAAAGTCTATTTATCGGTTATTATTCCTGCCTACAATGAAGAGCTGAGAGTTCCGCTTACTTTAATTGAAATTGATAAGCATTTGCATGAAAGTGATTTTTCTTATGAAATTTTAGTTGTCAATGACGGTTCGACAGATAAAACTGCTGAAATTGTAAAGAGAATGCAGAAAGATATCAAAAATTTAAGATTAATTGATAATAAGGTTAATAAGGGTAAGGGTGGGGTAGTGAAGCAGGGGATGCTTGAGGCTAAGGGCTCAATTCGTCTTTTTACCGACGCCGATAATTCAACATCTATTAGTGAATTTTATAAAATGGTTCCTTTCTTTAATAACGGATACGATGTTGTTATTGGCTCTCGAGCCTTAAAAGAAAGTCGTTTAGATCCGCCTCAACCTTTGATTAGGCAAATTTTGGGAAAGTTGGGAAATATTTTTATTAGAATGATGGTTTTACCCGGAATATATGATACTCAATGTGGCTTTAAGGCTTTTTCTGAAAAAGCTGCTAAAAAAATTTTTCCATTGAGTAAAATCACTGGCTGGGGATTTGATGTTGAGATTTTGGCTTTAGCAAAAAAATTAGGATATAAGATTAAAGAAGTTCCTGTCGTTTGGGTTAACGATATTCGTTCTCATGTCGGAGCTAAAGCTTATTTGCAAGTTTTGATAGAAACTATTAAAATTCGATGGTGGCTTTGGTCGAACCAATATAAACTAAAATAAAAATGGATAAATATTATTTATCGAAATCACGACTAGATGAGCTTAAAAAAGAACTTGATAATTTGAGGACAGTTAGGCGGATTGAGGTTTCTCAAAAATTAAAAAAAGCTAAGGAATATGGCGATCTTTCAGAAAATGCTGAGTATAGCGAAGCAAAAGATGAGGAAGAAAGAGTTGAATCAAGGATTAATGAATTAGAGGATATCATTAAAAAAGCCGTTATTATTAAAAAAAGCTCATCTAATTCTGTTCAGATTGGTTCAAAAATTACAATTAAAAATAAAAAAACATCTAAAACTTCTGAGTTTATTATTGTTGGCTCTAACGAAACAAATCCAAAAGAAGGGAAAATTTCTAATGAATCGCCAATAGGCAAGGCTGTCTTAGGCAAGAAAGTCGGAGAAGTTGTAGAAATAAATACTCCGGCGGGCAAGGTTTTGTATCAGTTAATTAAAATTGAGTAATGAGTCAATTAGAAGAAGATCGTTTAAAAGAATTAGAGGAAATTAAAAAGAAGGGGATAGATCCATATCCGGCAGTTTGTAGGCGAGATTTTGAGATTGGTGAGGTTAAAGATAAATTTTCTTATTTTTCAAAATCACGTAAAAAAATTTATTTAGCTGGCCGAGTAATGAGTTTTAGGGATCAAGGGAATTTAATTTTTTGTGATTTAAAAGATTTTAGCGGGAAGATTCAGCTTGTTTTAAAAAAGGATAAGTTAAAAAATTTTTCTTTTTGGAAAAAAAATATCAGTCGGGGAGATTTTATTTCAGCGGGAGGAACTTTATTTAAAACTAAATCAAAAGAAATTTCTCTTGAAGTTTTTGATTTGAAAATATTATCTAAATCAATTAAACCCTTACCGCCGGTTTGGTATGGCGTCTCCGATATTGAAGAGCGCTTTAGAAAAAGATATCTTGATTTGTTATTTAATGACTTGACAAAAGAAAGGCTTATAGAGCGTTCGCGAATTATCCGCGAGATTCGCGAAAAACTTTGGGCAGCCGGTTTTTTGGAAGTCGAAACTCCTGTTCTTCAACCTCTTCCCGGAGGCGCTTTAGCTCGTCCTTTTGAGACTCATCATAATGCTTTGAATCAAGATTTTTATTTGAGAATTGCGCCAGAACTTTACTTAAAGCGTTTATTAATTGGCGGATTGGAGAAAATTTTTGAAATTGGCAGAGTTTTTAGAAATGAGGGTATAGACAGAGAACATAATCCGGAATTTACTATTCTAGAACTTTATTGGGCGTATCAAAATTACGAAGGACTAATGAAATTTACTGAAAAATTACTAAAGCCGTATTTTCCCGGCAAGTGGGATAAAATAACTTTTGCCGAAAGCTTGAAAAAATATACCGGAGCGGATTTCAATAAAATAAAAATAGAAGAAGCGGATGATATTTTTAAGCGTGAAATTAGACCAAAACTTATAAAGCCAACTTGGGTTGTTGAATATCCAAAAGCTATTTCACCTTTAGCTAAATCTTATCCCGACAAACCCGAGTGGACAGAGAGATTTCAGCTAATTGTCAAAGGTATGGAGGTGGTTAATGCTTTTTCTGAGTTAAACGATCCGCTAGAGCAGGAAAAAAGAATGAAAGAACAAGAGGAAAAATACCGCGCCGGAAATAAAGAAGCATCACGGCTGGATGAAGAATTTATTGAAGCTATGAAGTATGGAATGCCGCCGGCGGCAGGTTTAGGGATTGGTATTGATAGACTAGTCGCTTTAGTAACTAATTCCGATTCAATCAAAGAAATAATCGCTTTCCCGACACTTAAAAGAGAAAAATGATTTTATTATAATAACCATATGAATTTCTATGAAATCATCACTAATCGAGAGAGAGAGAGTAAACTAACTCCTTATTTCCTTATAATTCTTTATAATAGAAAGATATATGAAACAAATAACTGAAAAAGTAGAAAAAGAAAAAAGAATAGGAAAAGAAGAAATAAAAACAAAAGAAGAAAGAGTATTTTTAAGGAAGCTCTCATATATAAGATCATTTATTATTATTCCTCTAGATTCTCTTTTAGGATTTTTAAGAAGCTCTCGGAGGCGATTTTGGCTTGGTGTCGCTAAAAGCGACCAAAATCGCCGAGAGGCAGGCGGGGTTTTTCCGCTGGAAGAAAACCAACGCCGGTTCTTAACAAATCCTAAGAGAGAATCTTCTCATTCTTCTTTGCCTTCTTCTTCACCTTCCTTTTCTTCTTCTTCTCGTTCTTCCTTTACCTTAATAGAATTACTAATAGTTATTGCTATCTTAGTTATTCTAGCAGTAGTGGTAATTCTTACCTTGAATCCTAGTGAATTATTAGCTCAAACCAGAGATTCTAATAGGTTATCTGATA
>Ga0207433_10008346_pt1 | contig 16904 bp, 28 predicted proteins | sample YelNatPaOPGAMG01_FD_187559 | JGI IMG/M metagenome (GOLD analysis project Ga0207433, IMG submission 187559) | Hot spring thermophilic microbial communities from Obsidian Pool, Yellowstone National Park, USA - OP-RAMG-01 (SPAdes) (version 3) | ecosystem: Environmental > Aquatic > Thermal springs... | reverse complement strand
CGATCTTAAAAAGCGTGTCGATTTTTTTACAAGTTTTTACAACACAAGTTTTTAAAACAGGTGTATATTTTAATTATCAGCAGAAACGCAAAACGCCCGATGCTAGGCACATCGAGCGCAGCGCGGAACAAAGTCCGAAATATCGAGCTAAAGGATATTCTACCATGATTTTTGCAACGATTGCCACCCGCGAACCGCATGATACCCCGCCCGTGATGCCCCTCCCCGCCGATGCCCGCATTGGCAAAGAGGTCATCATCCGCCAGCACAGTGACCCGAAAGCGGTCACGTTCCTCGGCAAAGTCACCGGCTTCAAAGACAAGATGGCCTGGTGCGAACCGAAATGGGTCCAGGTCGAATGGGTTCGGGTCTACATCCCCGGCGTCGGCAAACGCTGTGTTCCGCCGACCTTCATCGTCGAGTGGTGCTAATCCGAAGTTGTAGGGGCGCAGCGTGATGCGCCCCTACAGGCCACGCAAATGACTTTCACAAACCTGCTACGCTGACCAATAACGAGGAGCAATCCCATGAACCCGAATGAACTGAACTTCCAAACGACTGCCGCCTATCACGGCATCCCCGAACAGGAATACTACTTCTACGCCGAATTCTGGCACGACGAGTATATGAAGCGGTTCGCCGGAATTCGCCGCATGTCGAAGAATCACCCGGACCGCGTGCTGGTCATCGTGAGCACCTACGGCTGGATGACATGGCGGGCCGAATTTTATGACTCCCTGCCGGAAGCGCAGGCAGCGTTCCGTAATTCGCAGGACGCCTTTTGCATCGCCCGCAACGGCGTGATTATCGCCACGAAAAATTACGCCGCAATTGTTCAATCCGAAAACCCGCCGGTCGAAGAACAGCCTGAACCTGAATGGCACGAACCCGGCTACATCGGCGATGGCTTCACGAACGAATATGACTATGACCATCCCGTGCACGGAAATGCGCTGCGCGAAGAACTGGACGCGGAATACGACACCTGGCTTGACGGCCTGCGTTCCGATTTGGAACCCGAATTTTGCGAATGCGGACATCTTATCCATACGGACGGCAGTCACCATGCGGATTGTGCCTGCTGCCCGGACTGCGGCCGCTTCCCGTGCCGTTGCAAACGGCAGGACGCCGCCGAATCCGATGAAGACGACGCGCGGACGCTGAGAGTCGACCGCGATGAAGACGACTGGAAAGGGCGCGGCGGCTATGGCGGCGGCAATCCCGAAGCGGATTTGGACGCGCCGGACAGCGATGACGAAATCGCGGCCATCGTGGGCCGTATCCGCGACTACCAGGCGCAGGCCGAAGACATCGCTGAAAAAGTCTACGCGCTCAAAGACCGGCTCGAACTGCTGCTGAAAAAGCGCGGCACGAACTGGAGTGACGATGACGGGTATGCCCGCCTGACCGCGCCGGGTGTGCGCGCGAACTACAACCTGAGTGCGCTCGACGCCCTCATCATCAACGACCCGCTGCGTTATGGCTGGCTCAAAGACTACCGCAAAGAATCGGCGCTGGCCGCCCGCGTGATGGTGAAGTAGGTGCAGCGATGGATATTAACCAGGCACTCGCCATCCTCAATAAGAACATGCCCGCCATTTACAACGATTCGCGCCTGGGCGAGCCTCTTGCAAAGGAGGCCGTCCGGGCCTACTACGACTATGTGCAGGCACCGAACGACGTGAGCGAGGAACTACTCGTGAACAACGTGCAGGCGCTGCTCGACAACAACCCGGACCTGAAAGCCAGCCAAACGCCGGCCCGCAACGGCCGCCGGTAAAGCAATTTTCTGCGCGCGCAGACTTTTTAATCGACCGATTGAACGGAAAGAGGAACGCATGTCATACGAAAAGAACTGGACCGATGAGCGCGGCTTCACGTGCTGGATAAGAGAGATTGATGCGGCGTTCGGCAAATTCGGTTATGGCTACACCGGCATTCGCAGCGGGCGAGGCGGCGGCGGCTTCACTGATTTACTGACGGAGGCCGAGCAGGCCGTTGAAAGCGCCATTCAGGGCGAACTGGCGGACATGGCGGTCCGGGAAGCGCAGGCTGCCTTACAGCCGAACGACTGGAAACTGCTTTCGACCTTTTCCGCCTGGGGTAAAGCTTTCCGTCATGACTCGCAATCGAAAAGCGCCAGCGGTGAGCGGCTGATTGAGGCCGGTTATCTCATGCGAAGCAAACCGGAAAATGGCGGCCACTGGTACAGCATCACTGAATCCGGCTGGCACGCGCTCAAGGAATGGGAGACTGGTGAACCATCTGAAGACGACGAAGACGATTTCGACGAGGAAGAGCATATCGCGCCGGAACAACGAGCCGAGCTGGAGCGCCTGCGCGCCCGCGTCCGTGAACTGGAAGCGAAGCTGACCCCGTTCGCGCTGGCAGCCAAAAATGATGGCGATGTGAAGGCATCGGACGAGGACGATTTACTGTATCTGGCGCTCCGCCCTGGCGGCTATTCACCCATCCAGGTGACAGGGGAGGGCGGCTTGCTCGGCGTTGTTCACCTGCGGGATGCACTCGCGGCCATGCCGCAACTGGCAGATGCCGACGACGACCGGCAGTAAACTATCATCACAACCGCATAAGCTGGTTGCAAAAACGGGCAATTGTGGAACGCGCTGCTGAAAGCGCGTTTCGCGTATCAGTAAAGGAGCTATAAAGCCATGAACGAAAGACCCGGCGTTAATCTGGGCGTTATCGAAGATATGGAAAGCACGTTGCATCCCGACAATCACACGGTGAAGGCGCGCGGTGTCTGGTTGATGGACGGTGTCCGGGCAGCCTGTTTCTCAGCACGAGAACAGGCTTTTCGTTCTATTTATGAGTTGTAGATTAGAGTAAATTGTTTCAATGCCTCATTTATTGACACATTGAAACTTTTCCGTATAATTAAGTATACAGGGTGCAATTGAGCCGCCCATAGCAAAGGAAAATCCAAATGTCAGACTTTATGAAGAAAATGGCCGAACAATATCGCAACAGCGCGTCGTATCGCACGGAAGAACAAATCGAAGCAGATTATCAGGCGAAGCTGGAACGTATCGCCGCCGACCGCACCGCGTTTGAGGCCAAAGCCAACGCTCACTATGCCGAACTCAAAGAAAAGTCGCAGAGTGTTCCCTGGCAGCGTTACGCCAGCGACATTATCAGCCAGTACGACCTCGGCCAGATTTATGCCGCTATCCGCTGCTTCAGCAGCAGCCCGTATGAAGGCGAAGGCCATTTGCTGGTCGAATCAGGCCTGGCCGAACGTCACTCCGTCAACGGCGAAAATCGCTACCTGTTGACGGAACGCGGATACATGATTGTGTGGGCGCGCGGCACGGGCTATTATCCGGGCGAAAAAATGGCGGGACTGTAAAGGCAAATCCCGGCTTATGGCCGGGACTCGGTAATGCGGGCGGCGCGGGAACGCCGCCTTTTTATTCTATCACGGAGGGTCTATGTCCTGGGAAAACGAAAAACGAATCTGCCCGCACTGCGGTATCGAATTTATGCCGAACGCGCACAATCAGAAATATCATTCAGAGGAATGCAAGCAGGCCGCTGAAAACAAACGCTGGTATCAGCAGAATAAAGAAGCGCGCAAAAAGCAAATCACGGAGCAGCGCCGCCAGAAACGCGAGGAACGCCGTAAGCTGCTGGTCGACCGGATGGCGCTGGCAGGCACAACGTATCTGAATGAACAAATCGCGCTCGGCAATCCGCAGATTGATTTGACGAACGCCTGGCGTAAATTCCTGCCGGAAGGCACACCGCAGGCCGACGAAAAAGCCGCTATGCTTGCCTTTGTGCGCGGCACCGAACTGGCGGCTGAAATGCATCGCGTCAACGCACTGATGCGCGGCCACCCGCTGGACGATTCACCACTTCCTGACGAAGCCTAGCATAAATGACATTCTGCCAGCGCCCCTACAACAGGGGCGTTTTTGTTTCCGAAACCGCGCTTTTCAAATCGGTTAGTCTATTCGTAGCAGCAGGGCCGGGTTGTGACGCGGGACAATGCTCCGTCGAACTCTACTTAAACTTCTTCGTACTTATTGTCACACCCGGTCCTGCCTGCCTGTTCACTGAAGACGACGAGGCAGACATGAGCGCAAAATTCAACGAATACTACGGCGAAATCGAACGCATTCGCATCGAAGAGGGCGGCGAACCGACGACGAAGCGGCCGGCCGAAGTCGAAGCCGTGCGGGCCATCGTCCAGCCATCGCTGCCGGAAGCGCGCACGGTCGAACAGCACCGGCTCGATATGCTGCGTGAAGGCAGGGTCGAATGCGTTCGGTGCCGTATTTATAAACATCATACCGAGTTCGGTAAAGATGACCGCAATCCAGACCGCCTGGACACGAAGGTATATTGCCTTCAGTGTGACTCTGAGCGCACGCAGATTAAGCGGCAGGTGCAGCGGACCGGCCGACGCAGCGAGACCTACCAGTATCACGCGCGGCAGAAGAAGGGGAAGAAGCGGCGTCGTTAAGTTCAATGTCGTGTATTGAGCACGAAAACCGCACATCCGTGCTATAATGGCGGTTGTCAGCCTGTTATCCTTTCTGGTGATGTTATGTAATACCATCGACTGCTGTTTTTTCGAACGAGAGGGCGGCGGCTCAGCCGCTCTCACTCCCATATGGGCGACGTAGCTCAACGGTAGAGCATCCGCTTTGCAAGCGGCAGGTTGTGAGTTCAAGTCTCACCGGGTCCACCAAACCATAGTGATTATTTTTCGTCTCGCCGGCCAGCGGGACTGTCGAGCGCCAGGCAAAGCCCTGGCGTTTTGCATTTAAACAGGATGGGGATATGTCACGCCGCATTCATAACGCGCTGGTCTGGCTGCTGCTGTGTCTCATCGCGGCTGGCTTCATTGGCTTTGCCGTTCTCATCGTGATGTCCACCCGTTAAATATTCTGCGCGCGCAGAATTTTCGTATCGTAAAACTTGCCGGTAGAAACTTGCCATGCCCAGACGTTCATTTCATCAGCGCGAAGCGGACCTCGAACTCATCAATGCCTGGTATTTGCAGGGTAAATCGCAGCGGCAGATTGCCGAAGAGCTGGGCGCGCTGCGCAACGAACTCGGTTACGAAGTCTCGCATCAGACCATTTCCAACGACCTGGCCGAACTGCGTAAACGCTGGCAGGTGACGGCGCGCACGACGCGCGATAAACACATCGCCCAGGAACTGGCGCGCATCGACCGGCTCGAAGCGGAATACTGGAAGCAGTACTTCGACAGCATGGGCGAAATCGTCACCATCACGGAACACGAGCGCACGGTCACGCCGGACGATGAAAAGCCGCCGAAGCCGAAAGCATCGAATCAGGCCACCGAATCAGCCGCTATTCCGCTCGACATCCAGCGCGACGTGACGAAGCGCCGCGAATTTCACACCGGCAATCCCGCCTATATGGCCGGTATCGAACGCTGCATTCAACTGCGCGTTTCTCTGCTCGGTCTGAACGCGCCGACGAAGCGCACGGAAGTCCCCTGGGAACTTCAGGCCGTTGAAGATATTCGCGCCGGTCTGCTGGATTACGAGACGCTGGTTGACGCCTTCGATGACCCGGCGCTCGTCGATAACCTGTTCGCAAAGGCCGGTGTTCCGGTCAAAGTGGCCGGCGAGAAGGTGGATATTCAGGACGACCTGTGATGCTGCCGGAATACATTCAGGAAGCCGCCGCGAAACACCGGCTGAAAAAAGCCCGCCGCAAAGCCACGCCGAAATTCTGGGGGCCGAACAAAGGCGCACAGCGGCGCGGTTATGAGAGCGACGCCGATGTCGTCGGTTACGGCGGTCAGGCCGGCGGCGGCAAGTCGGATTTGCTGCTCGGCACGGCCTTCACCAAACACTGGCGTTCCGCCATCTACCGGCGCACCTATCCGGACCTGGCCGATATTGTCACACGCGGCGATGAGATTCTGGCCGGCATCACGTCCTACGTCAGCGGCGATAAAAAGCGGTGGGAACTGCCCGGCGGCCAGATGATTTATCTGGGCGCGGTGCAGCATAAAAACGACCTGCGCAAATATCGCGGCCGCGCGAGAGATTTCATCGGCATCGACGAAGCCGCCGAGTTTCCGGAGGACTGGTTCCGATTTCTGACCGGCTGGATTCGCACGACGCGCAAAGGCCAGCGGACGCGCATTATCCTGACCTTCAATCCACCGGAGACTCCAGAGGGCGAGTGGGTTGTTCGCTACTTCGCGCCCTGGCTGGATAGAGATTACGCCGGCCAGCGGGCCGAACCCGGCGAACTGCGCTGGTTTATCCGCCGCAACGACAAAGACGAAGAGGTCAGCGGTTCAGAGCCGGTAACCATCGAAGGCGTCGAATACAAACCGCAGTCACGGACGTTCATTCCGGCACGTGTTGACGATACGCCGCAGTTAACGAGCGACTACAAATCGCAGTTGAACATGCTGCCTGAGCCGCTGAGAAGTCAGCTTCTCTTCGGTGACTTCAGCATCCGCGCGCGTGACAACATCTGGCAGTGCATTCCGACCGAATGGGTGCTCGCCGCCCAGCGCCGCTGGCGTGAGATGGATAAGCCGAACGTCGCTTTACGGGCCGCCGCCAGTGACCCATCGCGCGGTGGTGACGACAAACACGCCATCGCCAAGCTCTACGGCACGTATTTCGAGCTGTACGGCTTTCCCGGTGCCGAAACGCCGGACGGCCCGGCCGGTGCTGACCAAATCATGGAAGTGCTCGGTGAAGAGCGCGCCTCGTTGTTTGTGGATGTTATCGGTATCGGCGCATCCGTGTATGACCACGTGAAGGTCAAGCCGGATGTCGAAGCCTATCCGATTAACAACTCGGAAGCAGCGTCCGGCACCGACCAGTCCGGCAAATACGGTTTCTTCAACGTGCGCGCGGCCAGCTACTGGAAACTGCGTGAAGCTCTCGACCCGTCATCCGGTGAGGACATCGCCCTGCCGGATATTCGTGAACTGCGCATCGACCTGACGGCACCGCGTTACAGCACGGTCGGCGGCAAAATCAAAGTCGAACCGAAAGACGAAATCAAGAAGCGGATTGCCCGCTCACCGGATGATGGCGATGCGATTGTCATGGCATGGTACGGCATTTCCCTGCCGGTCGTTGAACTGGATGACCTGAGCAGCTACCTGAGCAATTATCGCGGCGGCTGACAACTGAATGACGAGGCGGGTAATGTGGGACTGGATACGGCGTATGAGTAACGCGATACGGCAGGGCTGGACCGCCGGCGTGCAGGCCTACAAAGAGGACGATTACGTCCCGCTCACCGATTTTCACTACGATGACTATAAGGTCCGCCTGGCCCGCTACTGGCACTACCGCCTGTATGCTGACAACACCATCTTCAGCAGCATTCAGAAGTACGTCGAGAGCCAGAAGAAACAGCACAAGCTGTACCGGCACATTCGCTCGATTTACAACCCGGTCAGCCGCCTGATTGACCTGGAAGTCTCGAAGGTATACGGCGGCAATCTCGACTTCGCGAACGACTTCAGCGGCGGTGCCATTCCGATTGATGGCGCGACACCGGCACTCATTGAAGCCATCAAACAGCTCTTTATCTGGTCCAACATGGGCCGGATGAAGAACCGTGTGGTGAGAGATGGCGCGACCTATGGCGATGCCGCTTACAAAGTGGTCGATGACCGCGAGAGTCAGAAGGTCCGGCTCGAAGTGCTGGACCCGCGCAAGATTGCTGAGATTAAGCTGGACGGCGTCGGCAACGTGAAGTACGTGCGCATCGAGTACCTGAAATACGACGAAGCCACGAAGAAGGATTATCTCTACACCGAGATTATCGACGAAGAGAGCTTCAAGTTCTTTCGTGATGAAAAGCCCTTCGCCTACTTTGAAAACGGTGAAGGCCAGCTCGTTGACGGTTGGAACAACGAATACGGCTTTGTGCCGGTCCGGCTGGCACCGCATAAAGAAGCCAGCGGCGATGTGACCTTCGCGGCCACGTCGTTCAAAACATCGCTGTCGAAGATTGACGAGATGAACGATTTAGCCAGCACCATTCACGACGCCATTCGGAAGAATATGGCACCGCCCTGGGCGGCATCCGGCAAATTCCAGACGCTGCCAACTGGCTCAGCCAAACCGAAGGTGCCCACTGAAGAGCGCGATGAGATGGGCGTCATCAAGTTTCCAGAAGGCACGACGTTCACGCCGCTCGTCCTGCCGATTGATGTGCCCGGCAGTATCGCCACGCTGGATAAGCTGATTGGCGAGGTCGAAAAAGACATGCCGCAGCTTGCTATCCAGCGGATTCGTGAGCGCAGCGGTGATGTGTCCGGCGTGGCCGTGCGTCAGCTTTATACCGACGCCAGCGACCGCATTATCGAAACGCAGGGCAATTACGACGCGGCCACCGTCGCAGCGATTCAGATGGCCGTCACGATTGGTGGCATCGGCCGGTATCGCGGGTTTGAAGCCTTCGACATCAACAGTTACGATGCTGGCGACCTCGACTTCACGATTAAAGAACGGCCGGTGTTCCCGGATGAGGTCGATAAACAGACGAAGCTCAATCTGGTCCTTCAGGCTGCTGATTCACCTGCGATGCGGCTGGTGCTGAGTGACCTCGGCTACAGCGACGAGCAAATAGACCAGGTTGAAGAGGCCGCCAGCGGGCGGGAAGCCGCCGCAGTACGCGGCCTGGCAAACGCCGCTTTTGGCGAAGACGACCAGACCGATGAAGACAATCCTGACGATACCACCGAGGACGGGACCGATGGCGAAGAAGCCAGTACGCAGGCACCTGCCTTCGCTAACGCCTGACCGTTTAATTCTCGTCCAGCAGGCGCTCTCGAAGGCGCGGAATATCTCGCAGGCCGGTCAGCGCGCAGTGATGCAGTCGCTCAAAGCAGCAGCCAACCCGGCCGCTGAATCGCCGGAAGTCGTGATTGCGACACTGCCGAAAGAACGGCGTGAGAGCGTCGTCGCGCACGTGCAGCAGTTCATTCAGTTCAGCCAGGGTATCACCTTACGCGGCCAGCAGCAGTTGACCGTGCTAAGTGACGAAGAATGGTCTCGTTTAGTTGGAGGGCAGGATGATACCGAAGGAATTTGAAGAAATCGAAGAGGACGAGACGCTCGGAGACGACGGTGATAGAGGCCAGGAAGACGCCCAGGTTGAGACTGTGGCAGTCATTCCGGTTGAACACATCCAGGCGGCTCAGCAACGCTGGTCCGAGTTGATGAAAGGTGTCACTGTTCATGAACTGCATATTGCGGCCGGATGCGCAGATTTCTTCGTGAGGCCATCATGACACATATTCTCTTTGTGACGCTGTATGTTCTGGCGGTTCTGGTCATCCTGCTGGCAATGGTGGCCGCGTACTGGTGGGATAAGTGGCGGGAAGCGCGCGAAGAAGTCGAGCGGCTGAATGCGGCGCTGGATGCGCGCGTCATACGACTGCCCGCTGCTGAAGAAGCTGGTAAATACACAGCCATTCTGTATCAGAGGCAGTTTGACCCTCTCGATGCCGGCGCGACACCAGTAGAACGTTTCTATCTCGACAATCACCTGCACAGGGAATGACATGCGTGACCCGGAGAATGAATTCAACCGCCTGATTGTGTCGATTCTGGTTGTCGTCGCGCTGCTGATCGCCGGTGCACTGGTCATCGGCATCTGGATTGGCTGGAGGCTTCCGCGATGAGTGAGAAACGGAAACGTGACGATATGCCGGAAACCGACTGGACCACGCGCGGTTTAATCGGCCTCGCTGCTTTTATCGTCTTCCTGGCACTGGTTTGCACCGGCCTGCATCAGCGTTATCTGCATCAGCGGCAGATCCTGATGGAAACAGCACCGTGCGCTGACTTTGCTTCGTGGCCTGCTGAGGACGTGCCGCTACGCTGTACCGGCGGCCTGATTGTGCATCCGGTAACCGTTCCGGTCGACGTGCTGCATCTGCGCGTCTATGCCTTCTGCCGGACCTACGGCCGCTCGTCTGACTGCGAACGCTGGTCCGATGGTGCACTGTGGACGGCCGGCGATATTGCCGCTATGTGTGACCGTGAGTATCCAGCCGAGATTCCTTTCTATTATTGTATGGAAGAAAACGGCTTTTGACGGACTATGGCAACCAATCTCGTCAGCACTATCACCCTTCTCTACAGCATGCAGCAGGACGACATCAACGCGCTCGCTGACCGTCTGCTGCAACAGCGCGCTGTGGAATGGCAGCGCAGTATCCAGCAAGAGCTTGCCCGCTATGGCTGCAATCAGTCTGCCCGCGCGCCGGTCGGTGGTGATGCGCTCGACCTCTTCCGCATGAGTGAGAACGACGCGCGCAGTATCGCCCAGACCTATAACCGCGAACTGCGCAATCAGGTGCAGCGGCTCTTTGAAGCCAATCCCAAGGGCAACCGGAATTATTACATCAGCCGCCTCGAAGCGTGGGCAAAACGGCGAGATGCCTATAAAGCGCAGCAAATCGCGCTCAACACGGCCGCGACGACAAGGCAACTGGCTCAGTCACGGTTCCGGCAGCAGAACAATATCAACTCAAAGTTCTTGTTCGTCGGCCCGCCGCCGGTCTGTATCACCTGTACGCGGCTGAAAGCGATGGGACTGGTGACGCAGGATGTCGTGAACCAGTATCCCTCGCCACAGCATTTGAATTGCCCGCACGAGTGGCAGGATGCCAGGCCAAAAGGTATCGATTGTGCAACCGCATGGGCAGGAGCTTAAATGAAACGTTATTTGCTGTTTCTTTTTTCGGGTGATAACCCTTACGACAATCTCGGATGGCGGGCTTTTCACGGCAGCTATGACACGCCTGAAGATGCGATGTCTGCCTTCACTGAAGAAACAGGCAACCATTACGACTACTACGGTCATATCGTTGACACACAGCCTCCTGACGGTAAGGCCGTGTTACTGGTCAACAATGGCAGCGCATGGGAAGATGCAAAGGGTTCTGCCTGATGGACGATACTCAAATTCAACTTCTGGACCGGCACAGCGTGCTCATTCTGCCGGAAGAAATCGAACACAGTACCTTTGTGCTGCTGCTCGAAGCGTTGCTGCATCTGGACGGCAAGCCGCTCGTCCTGCACTGTCACGGCAACGGCGGCATCAGTGCTGTCTCGCGCGCGATGGTGGACCTGATTCGGCAGGCGGGCAACGTGACCGGGCTGATGGCCGGCGAGTGCAACAGCTCGCATGGCATCGTCTGGGCGTCCTGCCAGCAGCGGTTCGTATATCCGCATGGCATTCTCGGCGTGCATCGCGTTGCAAAATCGCAGGTCAGCACCCGCTTCGATGGTCAGACGTTCGAGCAGTTCGCCGCCGACTTCAACCGCATGGATATGGAAAACTCTCATATCCTGGCTTCGGCATCGAATAAGCCGTCCGACTGGTGGTATGAGCGTATTGTTGAGACAGGCAGCGGCGGTACCACCAACTTCACGGCCACGCAGCTTGTCCTGATGGACATGGCGAAGCCGATTTCTGAATACCGGCCGCCTGACCCGGCCGGCCTGACGGTCTCTCCAGCGGTATTACCTTCGGTCCACACCGACAAATCCGACAACGGATATTTTCCATTCGGATTGACGTAACACCCATCACTCTGTGAACAACACGCGCTCAAACGGGCGCGTTTTTATTTGTTCGACCATGACGCGACAGGCGCGGTTAAGCCTGGAAAGGTAAATCAACGTGGCTGATGACACGACCACACAGACGACCACCGAAGAGGCATCCAAAACAACGGACACCGCACCGGATAAAGGTGGGAAGCAGCAAACAACGACGGATGCGAAGCTGACTCAGGCGGAAGTGGATTACCAGATTAAACAGCGGCTGGACCGTGACCGTGAGGCACGCGAAAAAGAACTGCTGGAAACTCTGGGCGTCACATCGCGCGATGAACTGAAGGGCCTCCTCGAAAAACAGCGCAAAGCGGACGAAGCCGCGCTCTCCGAAGCCGATAAGCTGAAGAAAGCGGCTGAAACAGAGAAAGCGAGCCGCGAAAAGCTCGAACAAGAGCTTCAGAAAGAACGAGACCAGCGCAAACAGGAACGGCTCGACACGGCCATCATCGCCGCCGCTAAGGGCGCACATGACCCGGCCGATGTGGTTCGCATCCTGCGCAGCGATTTCGCCGAGAGTGTCGCCAAAGTGATGAACGCGGAAGGCGTGATTGACGCCAAAGCCGTTGAGACGCTCATTTCCGACCTGAAGAAGAAAAAAGCCTATCTGTTCGGCAGTACATCGCCGGGCAGCCCATCCAATCACGGCGGCAAGACGCCTGAGCCAGACGCGAAAGTGAAAGAAGACGCCCGGCGCGGTCTGGCACGCCAGATGAAACGCGGTTTCTAAAAAGGAGCAAACCCGATGGCAAATCTGACCATCGACGCAACGAAAGTCCGCCTGGTGCGCGGCAGTGACGAAGTTCTGCTGACCGCGCCGATGGGCGAAGCAGGCACAGCCGGCCAGTATTTTCGGCTGAATACCACCACCGGCAAACTCGAAAAAGGCAACGGCACCACCACCGGCGAAGTCGGCAACATTGGCGGCATTCTGCTGGACAGCGTTCCGACCGTCGGTATGACGGGCACGATTGCCCTGCGCGGCAGTAAGGCGATTGTGGACCTGGGCGATTCTGTTTCCGGTATCGCGTTCGACGGGCCGGTCTATCTGAGCGATACCGATGCGACGCTGGCTGACAGCGCCGGTACGGTGCCCACCGTCATTGGCCGTATCGTGCCGGGCTGGAATGCCACGTCCGCCGACAAACTCGTGCTGCTGAACTAGGTTCGGCAGACGAGCACAGGAGATAAAACAACATGGCAAACAGCACTGCTTACGGCTTCATCACGCTGAAAGACATCTTCCGTGAAACGGTGGCGGACAATCTGCCGATTGTCCAGGCGGCCGTTGAACAATCGGTTGCCGAATATCAGCGCCAGATGGATGAAATGCTCCGCATCCTCGTTCAGAAGACGACCGAGTATTCGCTGCGCTACCAGCTTCCCGGCTCCGGGACGCTTCAGCCGCTGGACCAGCATGGCAATCCGCTGCCCGTTCTGCCGAGCGGGTATTATGACGTGGCCTTTCCGATTCAGGGCGGCGGTACCGCGTGGGGTGATAACCGCGTGACCCGCAACCTGATGACGGTGGCCGATGCGAATCGTAACACGCTGACGGTCCAGAATGCGGACCTCGACTGGATGGCTCGCCATATTCTGGCCGCCATCTTCACCAATACGACCTGGACGTACCCGGATGATGATCATGGGAACCTGACCATTCAGCCGCTGGCGAATGGTGACACGGTGACCTATGTCCGCAAAGGCGGCGCGGTCGCGACCGACGACCATTATCTCGGCCAGGCAAACGCTATCGACAACAGCAATAATCCGTTTCCGACCATCTATACGGAACTGAGCGAACATCCGTCGAACAGTGGGCCGTATGTGGCCTACATTCCGACGAACGTCAAAGCCGCTGTGATGGCACTTTCGACCTTCGTTGAAATCAACGACCCGGACATTACGCCCGGTGCCAATACGGACCGCGTGACCGGCGCGCTGGATATGGGCTTCGGTGATGAAGTGCTCGGCAAGACCGACAACATGTGGATTGTCGAATGGAAGCGCCTGCCGGATAACTACCTCTTCGCGGTGGCACAGGGTGCTGACCCGATTGTCGGGATGCGCGAATATCCGGCCGCTGCGCTTCAGGGCCTCTTCCCGGAATTCCAGGACGTAGATGGCAACCGTCATCTCAGCAAGTTCATTCGGTATGCCGGTTTCGGCATCATGAACCGCGTGGGTGCGGTCGTAATGGAAGTCAGCGATGCCACCTACGACATTCCGACGGGTTACACCGCGCCGCTCGCGGTCTAAACCAGCTCAATCACATCGACATCGAGACCGGGTAATAAACCCGGTCTTTTGATTTGAAAGGTCAATCTATGGCGAGCAAAGGCGCAAAAGCCGCGCTGCTGGATACCAGCCTGAAAGAGCTGGACGCAGCGATGACCGAAATTGCCGAACTCACCGGCGTTCCGGCCGTTGAAATTCCGAAGCACAATCGCGACCCGGAATATCTCATCGCGATTCAGGTCGAAGCGATGGCGAAATTCGTCAAGCAGTTCGTCCAGCGCCTGCGCGCGTTCAATGCGCTCGTGACGCCGGAAAATTCCGCGCCGGCAGAAAATTCAGACGAAACGCCGCCAGACGGCAGTGAGCCGGTCGAAGGCTTCCAGGTGGGTGAAGATGGCGTCATGACCGGCCAAACTGAAGACGGTCCGGTCACGTCAGCCGGCCAGGAAACGCCGGAATCAGTGGCGGAACCGCTGACAGATGAGCAGGCCGCCGTCATTCCGCCGGCCGAAGTCGAACGCCAGCCCGCGCCGAAGAAAAAGAAGTAGCCGATGGCAACGCTCACCGCTGAGCAAATCACCTACATCCGCGAAACTTCCGGTGACAACTGCACGCCGTACTACGTGAGCGATGAGTTCATGCAGTGGCTCTATGACAATAAGGCCGGAAGTGACGACTGCGCGCTTATCGTGCATATCCTGCGCGTGATGGATGCCAAAACCGCGCCGCTAACGAATGAAGGCAGCGATGGTCAGTCGAAAAGCCTCTCGCAGAAACATCAGCAAATCCGCGCGCTGCGGGCCGAATGGGAAGAACGGTGCGGCATGGCCGGGCCGGCACTCGGTATGAGTGCGATTGACCTGAACATCGATACAGACTGCGAGAACGAGGACGACTATCTCTCGCGGCTTGAACAGTATCAGTGAGGCGCGTATGGTTGTCGTCAAGCAGGCCTGGAAGGTGAACGCCGAACCGCTCGGTCAGGGTGCTGAGCTGATAGCGAATTTTCAGACGCGGGCGTTCAGCCTGTTCGAGCAGGAAGCGGCCGAAGTTGCGCCGGACCTGCTCACGGACCTTCAGTTTTATCCAGCACCACCGCCGAACAGCACCTACGAGCGCACCTACAAACTGCGCGACGGCTGGCAGATGTTTATCGGCCAGGTAAGCGGTTCCCTGTTCAAATTCGAAGTCTCGAATTCGGTTGGTTATACACAGTGGGTCGTCGGTTCGCTGGCGCAGGCCCGCTCGGCCGCTGCCCGCTTCCAGCGCGATTTCCACCGCTCGAACGGATGGGAACTGGCGACCGATAAGGTCACGTTCTGGTTCCAAAAACTGAAGGCCAGTTATCAGGCCCGCATTGAAGAAGAACTCACCAGAGACGGCATTTTCACGCTGAAGCGCCGGGCAAGGACTCGTCTACGATGAACGACCCGTTGACCATCCAGCAGCGTATTATCGACATCTGCAAGCTCATGATCCTGCCGACGAGCAATCCGACGCCGCAGGCCGCCGCCAGTGAGGACGAATGCTCATTTGCGACCGATGACCTGCCGGTGTTTATCGTGAAGCGCGGTCGTTTGCTTCGCGTTCAGCGTATCGCGGTCGATACCCTTCAGGAAACGCGCGAATACATGCTCGAATTGTTTGTCGAGCCAATCGAACCGGGTACAAGAATGGATGCCGAAGAGATTGAACAGGCCCGCGCCGCCGATTGCCTGCTGCCAGTGCTGCTGTTCTTCGGCGCACGGCCTCAACTGGAGCTGGAACCGTTTGATGAGGCGCTGGTTGAGCAGGCCATGATACCTGAAGACAGTGCGGCAACCCGGCGTTTCACGCGCGAAAAAGCGGGAACTTACGCCGGCGCGCGATTTCCAATGCAGGTCATAACCCGGCATCTCATAACCTAAGAAGGAGCTTAATCATGGTAGTTGCAGCAGCGGGAGCCGGGTGGCGCGCGATGGCGCGGCGGCTTCAGGTCATGAAACGCAACCCCGAAGGCTATCCGGTCGGCATGATAGCCGATGCGGACAATATCGCCAATAACACGATTATGTCCGCCCACAGCATTCCGAGCCTGCGCACACTGACGCATCCGCAGAAGACCGTCGCCTCTGCCTTCGACAAAGGCGACAACAAAGTGCGCGGCAAGATGTACATCGGTGTGGATGACAACGGTGAAGGGTCATTCGAAGTCGGCGTTGAAGATGAGGTTTTCGACGCCTCCAACCAGCGCACGCCGGTCGACGTGAATATTGCGTCCGATATGGCCGTTATCGCGGATAACAACAGCGAGGTCGAAACGCCCCCCTGGATGCTGATGGGTGCAACCCGCAAGCTGATGGATGATGGCACCTACTGGTTCGATAACGACATTTATCTGAACGTGCTCATCAACAAATCGACCAAACCGGGCATCAAGCAGGATGGCGGCGAATCACCGAATCCCACAATTTACGGCTTCGTGCCGACTGAGGCCGACCGGCTCATTACCGGGCATCTCTTCGAAGACACCGACCTGACGGTGCTGGAAAACACCGACACCTTCATCAAAATCCGGTCGAAATATCCGCTGTCGGTGACGGCCTTTAAAGGCAACGGCAGCGCGACGGCCGTCCAGCTTCCGTATCTGCCGTTTTATTCGGGCGCGACCGGAGCGGCCCAGAACATTGTCACGAAGAACGGGGCGACTATCGCCGTGACCTCTATCAGCACCACGACCGGCATCGTGACACTGGCGGCCGCAGGCAGTGCCGGCGATATGTTCATCATCGTTTATCAGACGCGGTTCCGCCCGGCCGTATAACGCTCCCCTTTCCTGAAGCTTAGCTGATTGAGGTGCAAGATGGATAACCGTATTGGATATTACCAGGACGGGCGGCGCGTGCTGCCTGAACTGACACTCGACGGGCGGAAAGTGAAACGTCCGGTTGAGCAGACGATGGGCCTGAACGATGAAGGGACGCATTTCGTCGTGCTGGATACGCATCTGGTCAAAAACTTCCACGAAAAGATTGACGCGCTTAAAGCGGAGGTAGCCGCACTGACCACG
>Ga0207433_10008331_pt1 | contig 16927 bp, 27 predicted proteins | sample YelNatPaOPGAMG01_FD_187559 | JGI IMG/M metagenome (GOLD analysis project Ga0207433, IMG submission 187559) | Hot spring thermophilic microbial communities from Obsidian Pool, Yellowstone National Park, USA - OP-RAMG-01 (SPAdes) (version 3) | ecosystem: Environmental > Aquatic > Thermal springs... | reverse complement strand
TGTTCGGGCACTTTATTATTAAGTGCTAATATTATACGGTGTACTATTCTCTGGTATGGTAATTCTTCCATTGGTTTTAATGCAGTTACATGAAATATCATATCTTCGTTTCTAGGAACCGCTTCTATAACAAAATGGTCTAACTTTACGGCAGTTGTCTGTGGTGTCATAATAGCCAGTTTGTTATTAGGAGAAAAGTTTTCTACTTTATTCAATAAGTTATTGTTTATCATACAATATATGATAACACTTTAAAATTAAAAGTCAAGTTTTTTTGTTATAAGGAATAAGCTGATAAAGGAGGTAAATATGCTGAAATCGAAGTTTCTACGTGCGCTTAAGGATCGACGTGTGTTTTTGGTTCCAGGTGGTTATTCACCCAATGGTGTAAGCAAGGTTAGAGTTTACATTATTAACGAGCTAAATGAGATTGAAAGGGTGAATGTGGATAGTGAGTTTCTTGATAACAGTAAGACTGGCACATATGTTTTAATGCATAGCAAAGAATTGAGTCCTGTGTTTATTTTACTCGCAGCAATTTGCCAGAAGATTGGTATTGATATATCTGAAATAGACAAACTTCCACCAATATTATAGTGCTTGACAAATTTCAACGAAGGAGTTAAATTATTTATATGTGGAAAACAGTGTTTAAAGATTTTGGAAAATACAGTAACAGTCGTTTACAGTTGGTGGAATGGATTGTTCCTAAGTTACTGAAATATGAATTTGAAACGGTTCTAGACCTTTGTGGTAAGATTGGTGTAGTCTCTTATGCATTAAAACGTAAGGGTAAAATCATTACTTTCAATGATTATTACCAATACAATTATTATGCTGGTAAAGCATTGATTGAGAACAATAAAGTTAAACTGGTTTCAAATGTAACTGATTGGAACGATTCTTATAAATACGAAGACTATATCTCCCGTTACTATAAAGATGTTTATTATTCCGATGAAGAAAATGCGTGGTTGGATGTTGTAATTCAAAACATACTTAATCTGAAAAACGAATATGAGAAAGCAATTGCTTTTCATGCATTAGGTCAATCTTGTATTTGGAAACAGCCCTACGGGCTGTTTAACAGAAAAACACTTGGGTATGTTGATAAATACAAAACGGATGTTTATTTTAAGACCCGTTGGAGTATGCCATTTGAAGATGTGTTCAATAAGTATGTTACAAAGTTTAACTCTTTGGTGTACAGTAATCGCAAGCAAAATACTGCAATCCAATCACACCCATTGGATATAGAAGGAAACTATGACCTCGTGTTTATAGATCCAGTTCTAATGGACCGAAAGTTCATTAAGAATGCGATCTCTAACATAGCTTTACGTTACAATTTCCTGGAGGCTATAGCAAATTATGACCAAATTCCTAATAATATAACCACTAATTATTGGGTTCCATATTTTCCAGTGAACTTAAGTCCTTGGTTTACAAAGGATTTAATGCCGCTACTGGATAAGGTTTTTGATAAATACCAGAAATCTATTATTGCGATAATGGTTAATGATGATGGGATACTTTCATGGGATCAGGTATCCCGTAACCTAGCGAAATATAAGAAGAATATTAAGATATATAAATCGCCTGCATACCATAATCGTCATATAATTCGACATTCTTTTCTAATTATAGGCAGTTGAATTGGGTGTTTGCTTTATGCTACAATAATTGTAGCATGAAGGCAAAGTATGATATATCTAAATCCGCTTCTTTTGTCAAACTCTGCATTTCAATTTTTCATCCTAAATGGGTAAAGTATATTAAAAAAGTTAAGATTGTTAATGCAACTAAAAGACAAAAGGAGTTTCCAGATATTGCTATTTATGAAGTTCCAGATAATGTTATTACAATTTATAGGATTAGAAATCAGGTAGATTTGATTAAAACCCTATTACATGAGTATGCACATACTATAAACTATGCCTTGAACAAAGACTTATCTCATTCCACTAAATGGAGAAGTATCTTGAATCAGTTACTCATTCCGTTTAAAGAAATCCATAAAGGTAAACTGAATGGGCGATTTTGATTGACTGATATAGGGAGTTTATGATATAATGCACTATAAGATGAGAGCTAAATTGAAGGAAAGTAATATAACTGGTGCTATAAAACCCGAGAAGGGTGAACGGTGCGAAATATGTGGTAAAGATACAGTACTATTCTATGGGCCAAAAACAGGTTATAAATACTTATGTATCGATTGCATTAAAAAACTAGAAAAGAGGAAACATGACTGATATGTTCTATTCCCCATTTCTGACGATAGAGAATGACTCTAATCAGGCTATCGTGCAAAACGATACTAAGACATTGTATATTACAATGCAAAATGTTGATTTAACTAATCGAGGTGTTCAATTTACAATGACATCTTTGAACCCATCATATCCATATGTTCCAAGTGGTACTAGTTGGCCTATAGTAGTTAACCGTGCTTGTACTGTATTAGACCCAGTTAATGGTGTATCCTTTATTACATTGGCACCACAAGAAACTGCTGTTACGGGTACTTATGTTTGTCAGGTGTCTTTGACAGATAACAACGGTAATCCGTTGCAGACGGTTTATATGTTTAATATGACGATTCTGAAAAGATCGTAGATATTTATTTTTGTCAATTTCTTTAACCCCCACGCTTTGCGTGGGGGTTTTTGTTTAAATTTCTATATAGGGTATAGAGCTATAAAATAGTTTTAATAAGGTAGTTTATATCCTTATAAATTCGTTATTTTTTTGGTATAAGGAATATGGAAAGGAGGCTACTTTATGAGTAGTAAAAAGCCACACGGCCTGTGGGGTTAAACCCACAGTCCGCGAGACCCACCCCGCCAAAGGCGGGGTGGGTTGCTTCCTTCCTAAATTTTATAAGAAAGGAGGTAACTTTTATTTATTTTACAAAGGAGGTGAGTTTAATGGGATTGTGGTTATCAGAATGGGTTGTTGAAACAGATGACAAGGGTAAAGTAGTCAAAACTACCAATGGTGATGATGATGATGATGACTAAATTAAAAAGGAGAAAAAGATGGAAAAGACAGATCAAAGTAAAAGAGTGAAGCCTACGATAGCAGACATGATAATTATGTCTGCGGTATACCTGATATACTCAGGTTTAATGCTTTACGAAATGGATAGAGCATATAAGTCAGAGATGCCTGATCTAGAGAATTATCTTTTAAGGCTAGACCTTCTTCCGGTTACAACGGTTTTGTTTTATTTGAAAAATAACAAAGTAAATATATCGGAAGAAGAGCAGCAATTGAGATGGGCAAAAGCGAAGAAATATTGGACTGAGTTTATGAAGGAAGGTGAAAAAGATTTTTATGATTCTTTCGCCGAAAGACTTGCACGGGTATCACCTACAGAGTTTTCTACTTCAGCTGATGAAGTCCAATATTTAATGTTGAAAGCCGCAATTACAATGTTTAAGTTGTTAGATGCTGCTTTTAGTGATTCCGGATATTCAGCAGTTAATGCTCTATCCAGGGACGTTGTTTACTATATACATAGTCTTATGAAATCAAGTAAAATCCCCGAAATTAGATATCATTTCGGGGTAATCAAGGAGTGGCTTAACCGGTAAGTTTTTTGGGGGTTGAATAAACCCCCTATTTTTTATTTAGCAATAATAAGGAGGTTAAATATGTCAGAGTTTGAAATCAGGGGTAAGGTTGGTCAATTTTTAGCTACTAGGTTTGTATTAATATGCAACAATCCGGCCGATGAGACTCCATCAAATTTTAGTAATGCCGGAGTATTGGTGTTAAAGGCAGATGAAGTTAAGGAGTTAGAATGGCCATATCGAACCAAACCAATTGTTTGTTGGGGAACCCCAACTCTACTGGATTTGGGTATTTCGTGGTATGGACCAAAATACAATGATGTGAAAAAGAGGAATAAATTTAAGCAGATAAATTTAATGTTATCTGCGGGTGTTCCAGTAATCCCAGCTGCTAAATCTGCTATGGGGGCAAAGAATTTTGGACTATCAGATAAAGTTATAAAGCGAACATTAGCTCATTCGGAGGGCAGGAACGTGGAAATAATTACAGACAATTTTTCTGATGAAGAGGATGATGAACATTATTATCGTCCATTGTTGAATTTTAAAAATGAATATAGAGTTCACATTGTTAAGGACAAGGTTGTTGCGATTGCACACAAACATAAAGAAGTTAGTAATACAGTTAATGAGACTGCGAATATAATACGATCTTATGATAACGGTTGGAGATTTGCGATGCTAGACGAAAACTTTCTAAGTAGATGGAGAATTAAAGATAAAGTGATTTCAGCTAGTAAGAAAGCTATTGCAGCTGTAGGATATGATTTTGGGGCTGTAGATATTGGTGTGGTGGGATTGAGTACGGACCCAAATGTTAAGATTTATGTTATAGAAGTTAATTCTGCCCCAGGATTAGAAGCTGAACATATAGAATTATATGCAAAAGAATTTGAAAAGCCGTTAGTTGAACAAAGGAGGTAATTATGGCTAAACGAGTTATTAAACTTACAGATATAATATCTACAGATTGGAGGTATAATCCAGATTTAGGAGACACAATTAGGAGATTATTTACATTTTCTGTGTCTGGGTTTAATGGAATCTCTTCAATTTTGTTTGACAAAAAATATGGAATAAGGTTGGTAAATAAAAATGTTTTAATACGTAGAATAAATGAAGTTTCGACTATAAGGATAGATCCAATTGATGAGGGCTGGAAGATTGATAATCATGATACTGGGGAATTAAATGTACTATTTAATGATGCCGTGCCCCCAGAACAAAATTTAGATGCTATAACATTTTATTATGATTATAATGCTAAGCGAATTATATTTGCAATCTGGTTGTTAGATAGTAAGAGATTAATAATGCGAAACAACCACGGCAATGAGGATATTATAAAATCTAGAATATTAAAACTTTGTTCATCTCTTGATGGTTATTTTTATTCGGACGAGCACTTTAAAGAGATAGAAAAAGAGTCTAAACAGATAAATAAGGAATTACTTGATGGTTCGGTATTCTCAGTTGGTGGTGATCCTGAATTTGAACTTCTGAATGCTGCTACGGTTCATGAGAATATTTTCCCCAACATTGTATCAGCAAAAAAGATGGGGATTGTATCAACAAGTCCTAATGCTGCAATAGGCGCAGATGGATCTGGTTCACAAGTTGAATTGAGGCCAGAAGCGGTTACTTTTGGTGTTAATGATGACCCAGAAGAGGTTGCTGACGTGTTTATAGAAAAAACATCAAACGTGCTTTCGAAGTATGCATCTATTTATAATCATAATATTTCGGCATATGGTCAGTTTTACTCATTAGGTCATCATATTCATCTTGGTTCAGTATATAAACTGCTTCCAGCGCAATCTTTACTTTATCTTTTGGATAGGCTTATTGGTCAACCACTTGGAAAATTGAATACTAATCCTAGAATAAGTTCCAGATATAACAAGCTTAGTGCATATGAAACAAAAAGCTATGGTTTTGAATATAGAACCCCAACAGGTGTTTGGAGCCATCCAATTTTGACTAGGTTTGTGATTAAGATAATAGTCAAAACTATTCAGACAATTGCTACGACTGGGCTTGAGTTTGATAATTATTCTGATACTCTAACCACTTTATTAAAGAAATTAGGCTTCTCTGATGATTTTATAAATCAATATGCTAATTATATTGATTACTTCGAACCCGCACACACTAGAGTTGATGTTTTAGGTAATTGGGCTATACGGAAAGAATTTCCAGTTGCGAGCTACAGATTTCCGTTTGATGTTAGATCTATACTGTTGAACACTAGAAATGACAAATTCAAGATCGTTTTTCTTACAAATAAAACAAATTCAGTAGTTGTAGTTACGGAGCCTTTATTCAATGAGTTGATTTCTAAACAGTTGTCACCATTAGCCAGTAAGTATTCAGTATCCTTTAAGATAATTAGCGATGCAGAAATTCCATTGGATTTGACTGAACAAGAAACAGCTGAGTCTAATACATCTGAATCTACTGATACAAATTCCTCACAGAATGTTTCATTACACACGTATATTAAAGGATTGACTTATTTTATATTGCCTAAGAATTTACCTATTGATTTTTATTCTGAATTTTCCAAAACATGTGAGACACTTAGTTATGATTAGTTTCTATCAGATCAAAAAAGATATTTATTCTCATTGGAAAGTTAACATTGATTTGACCTTCACAACTAAAGTAGATGGTACTGTGTATGGATATGCGATGTCAGATAATAATATTGTTATTAATGCCAATAAGTTTACCTCTGAAAAAAAGATACTAGCTGTAATTGCACATGAACTTGCTCATGTTTTGTCAGATGTTGATTCTTCTAATCATGGTCCTGCTTTTGACAAAATATTATATGAGATTATTAGGTTTATGAATGATAAATATAATATAGATGTTACTCCTGAGTTGGATTTTATATCTATGAAATAATAATTGCCAAAGCTATTTTAAATAGCTTTGGCAATAGGAGCTAAAATGATTGAAGAAATGAATTTTAATATAATAAATCGGGAAATTTCAGAGATTATACCAGATTATATACATTGGAATAAATGGGGCACGTTGAATGCTAAAGATGTACAAATTATATCCAAAATTGTTAGTGCTAATGTCCCATTTATATGGGATAATTCATTGTTGTTTATTAAATCAGGGAATAAAATATACTGCTGTCTAAGTCGTAAGTTTGATTATGTTCATTTTAGCAGAATTTTCCTGGATGAAATGTTTATAGATGGTGGTTCAACAAAAAGCTGGGGATTAGTAGTTGGTAATTTACAGTGTAAGTCTATAGTAGTTGATGGACGATATAATAAAATAGACTTGGTAGAACTAGTTAGACCAGCAATTGAAGAATTTAAAGGATGTTTAAATTCAGGTGAATATATCATGCGTGGTACAGCAACTAAGAATATATTATATTTAGAATTTAAACAAATAAATTTAAGAGAGGTTAATAATAATGAAATTTAACATAACTAATAAAACAGTTAATGAGGTTGAGACTGAGTATATTCCACGCCAGAGAGGGTACTCATTTTCATTTAATAACAGTTGGCGAGATGAGAATTTCTTAGCAGTTGATGGCTTTGTGAAGGTAAAAGATGAATTTATAGGTTTGTTTAATAGGGCTTTAAAAGATCTCCCAGATAAAAAAGATTATATCATATTTATAAAACTTTCCGATAGATTATATTGTGCAGTAAACAAGTATATAAATAAGTTTGATCCAAGTAAAAGTGTTGAATTTTTGGGAGAGATTATTGGATTGCCGGCTTTTCAGGCACCAGGTACTCTACGCTGGGGCGGAGCCCCCTCATGGGCTGTTGATGCTAACAATAGCAAGATTTTAGACTATCGATTTAAATCAAGAAATTTGATAGATCCAACGACTCATTCTCTCCCTGTTAATTCAATAATATCGGACGATGGTTTATATAAATATGGAGATATAACTAAATTGAAGTATATAGCTTTATTACCAGAATACGACTTAAAAGAGGTTAAAAATGAATTTTCTTTTGTAGTTTATGAAATCATTAAAAAATAAAATATAAGGAGGAAATGATAAGATGTGTGGAATAGCCGGGATGCTTAAATTGGGAAATTCTAGCTTAGATGCAAAAGAAACTATAATATCATTACTTTCTGCAATACAACATCGGGGAACTGATGCAGTAGGAGTTGCTTGGGAGGTACAGGGTGATAATAATACTTATTATGTTAAAAGACCTGGATTGGTTGCAAATTTCAACCCAAAGATACCTGCCAACGCTATTATGGTGATGGGACATGTTAGAGCTGCAACTCATGGTGGTCCAGAGAATCCTGAAAATAATCACCCATTATATGGAGAACGTTATGTTATTACTCACAATGGGGTAGTAAGCCCAAAGAAAAGACAGGATTATCACTATAAAGGGCAAACAGATACCGAAATAATGTTGAGTTATGTGGAAAGAGATGGTTGGAATGGTATTCCAGAAACTCCAGGCAGTAAGTCTGTAGCAGTCTGGGATATGGATAATAAAGAATTATTTTTGTATACATCAAATGAAAGTTTGTATATGATTATTCATGATCAAGCGTTACTATGGTGTTCAGAGGAAAAACCCCTTATAGCATTTAGAGAGAAATTAACTGATGATCCTATAATAACAAAAATAATTGTTAAACCGAATAGGGGTTACATCTTTAGGCCATTCAGTAAGAATGCAGATATAATAAATTACACTATAAAACCCAATGTAACAGCATTTAATGATAATGGTATTGTACGTAGATATAACTATACTAATGATTATTACGACAATTTAATCCAAATGTAGGAGGAAATTATGTTTATTAACATTAATGGTTCTTCTTTCAAACTCGGGGCTGATCCCGAGTTTGAAACGATTGAAGGTTTTCAAGTTAAACCAGCTAATAGAATTTTAGGAATTTTGGATGCTGACGGTGATTATGCTGCAGAGGTACATGCTGAAATTGGTACAGATGGAAATTCAAGCATATTGGAGATCAGACCTGAGCCCGCAAGCAATGTTGATGAATTCATAAATAATTCTTTAGTTTTATTAAAACGTATAGCAAGTACTTACGATAGTGTTACGTTATCTTCTATTGGAGAAAGATACCCGTTAGGATCACATATTCATTTTAATATACAACCAGACCCTAACTTTATTGGATTATTGGATACAGTTCTGGGAATTCCATTTGTTAATTTGAATTCTCCAGTACGAGTTAAAAATGGGTACACAGGGTTGTCAAGTATTGAAACTAAAGAGTATGGGTTTGAATATAGAAGTGTGTCTGGTTTATGGACGACTCCGGAAATACTTAAAACAGTAGCGACTTTACTTTTTAAAATATTGAACAAAAAGGAGATAAAGTACCGTTTTGGCCACCCTGATGAAGTATTTGATACCGTTGGTATGGATTATGATAATTTTAGGCAACAATTAAAATTTATTTCAAATAAACGTATTAGGTTGGATATCTTAGCTAATTGGGGTTTACGTAAAAGGTGGTATATTTGGAGAGATACTTATATGCCAGAAACTGCTCGGATCACCTTAAACCATTGGATGCCCAAAATACCAGTTATGATTTATGGGGTTAAGGATATTGATTCATATTCATTAGCTTACTTTGATTCTCATGGTAATTTGATTAAAACAGAGAATAATCCACCTGAATCATTTGTGCAGATTGTTTTATCAGAATGTACTTATGCGAAATATTATTTATTGTTAGGATTATCTCGGAGAGTTCGTGATGATAGCATTAAAATGCGATCTATTTTAAAAGAAGTAGATACAGTTATTGATAAAATTATGTCATAGGAGGTTTAAGGAAATGCATAAAACTGATAACTTAGTATTAGAATTATTTGATTTAAGGCAGCTAAAGGATTATTTAACTAGCAAAGATGAAGTACTTGGGGTGATTCTTTCAGTAATTCCAAATTCAAGAGTTTATAATATAAAATTTAATATAGATGGATATCAATCTGGTATATTTTCAATTTATTATTATAAAAGCGGAGAGTATAATTGGAAGAATACTCAGCATTGGAGATCTTTTACTAAAATGAGAAATCAATTATTTGATATTAGTAGACGATTCAATTTAGATGCGGAGTTTATAGATAATGTAACACCAACTAAAATTTATGACAGTTTGATAAAATCTCATATTGGGACTTGGGAGGTGGAGGAATAATATGGAAAATGATACTCTAAAAACACGAGAGGAAAACCCATTATTTATATTACTTGGTAAGTTTTTAGGATACATGTCTAAGTATGAATCTTTACCTGATGAACTAAAAAAAGAGAAAGCGGTTGAGATATTGGATAGATTATTGCAGGATGTGCATTTTACTGTAAGTATTGCAGAGAAAATTGTAAATAAATAATGTAGGTGTCATATGCAGGAAGATTATATAGATGTGATTAAAAATCAGGGAGATATATCGTATAGGTTTATTATTAGGTGGCATGAAATTCCTGATATATTATTACATAATATTGATTCAAGTAAAAATAATATAGTAATTGAGGTGTTAATGCCACAAGATTATAATGAATTTATGAAGGCTTATAAGAAATATTATGTTAAAGATGCTAAGTTTATTAGACTCTTATTATCTGATATTAAAGACTATAGTATTAGTATGAGTTCTTTGGGGTTTAAACCGCCTAACGGTACGAGTATGCACGATTATGTGGTAAGTCATATAATAAAAGGTGATAAAACAATCATAGATAGATTAGCTGAGGTTATTGAAAATAAATTACAAGAAATAACATATGCTCGCAATAACGGCAGTTTTAGAACTGAATCACCCATTACATTTTCAGTGAAGATAGAGGCTATTTCAGATGTACCTGTTTATACCTTGTTTGTTAGTTTACCAGTTAAGGGTAAAAAATTAAAGAAAAGATATTTGAATAGAGGCGAGTATGAGAAAGAAAAAGAAGCGTCCACTTAAAACAAAAAAATATCCAAAAGTAAACTTAGCTCTTAAGACTGATTCTTTGAAATTATTAATAAATTATAAGCCTGAAGATAGTGATGCTACTTTAATTAATAAGCTTAGAAATGCTTATTATAATAATTTTTTGAATAATGAATTAATTAATCTTAAAGAATATTTTGAATTGATTAGATCCAATGTGGATGATATCCCAAAACATCTTAAATTATTACCAAAAGCTGTAAAGGAAGTCAAGAAGAAGATAAATCAAAGTGGGAGGGTAGATGTTAGATAAAGTCGTAGAAGAATACATCAAAATTGAAGATTCTGTTAATAACAGAACGAGCGATCTTATTGAGGCAATACATTCTAATGATGTTATTACGGTTGAAGAGATATTAAAAACAGGATTAAATCCGAATCATGTGTGGGTTAGTGATGTTAACAAAGAAGAAAATATATTAATTCTAGCTATAAAGACGTCAAGGCCGCAGATAGTTAAATTATTATTGCAATATGGGGCTTATCCACATATAACTACATCCAATGGTTATACTCCAATACATTTTGCAGTAAAACAAGCAAATGTTGAGATATTGGAAGAATTATTAAAGCACGCTATAGTGTATGTAGGTAGAAGGTTTTTAGGTGTATATGTTAAGCATGCTATCACGATTAATAGCCCGGTCGATGTTTTAAATCTTTTATTACGTGAGACAAGTTATTCAAACAGTGCCTCTGATGTTATTGATACTTATATAACAACAAGTAACCCAACACCAGTTTTAACTTATGCAGTATACACTTATCAATATGAAAACACTCAACTATTGCTTGAGCATGATGCCTATGTTGACATCTCAGACCCTATTTACGGTAGAACTCCTTTAATGGTTGCTTTAGCTTTGAGTAATGTGGATGCTAGCTTAAAGTTTAGTAAGTTATTATTATCAGCAGGAAGTAGTGTTAATGTACTTGACTTTGATGGCATTTCCCCTTTACATATAGCAATTGATCGCCCAAATGCTAGTTTAGAAGTTATTAGATTATTATTGGAATTTGGTGCGTATAAAACAATTAACCATGAAAGTTTATTAGGTAGTACACCATTAACATTGGCGATTGATTATAATAAGCCAGAAATTGTAAGATTATTAGTGGATTTTGGGGCAACATTAGATTCTGTACACCCAAAATATCGTAAACTTAAATCCATTCTGAGGAAGAATCATGCTTGAAGAATACTTAGTATCGAAAGATGTTAATGAGTTATTATTTAACGCTGTTGAATCCAATGATATTGAATTGGCTAAATATGCTTTAGAACATTCTGCGAATACTAATAATAATTTTAATTATTTCGGTAAAGCATCACTCATTTTACAAGCTGTCAGATACGGTTATTATGAGATAGCTAAATTGTTAGTCAAGTATGGTGCGGATGTCAATAAAGCTGATGAATTCGGTGTAACTCCATTATTTGCGGCAATAGAAAACAGGAATATAGAGTTTGCTAACTACTTGCTAGATTATGGTGCTAGGACATATTATATAAATGAAAATTCTCAACGTTGTGCGCTTCAATATGCGATGTCAATAACAGATATGAATTTCATTAGAACTTTGCTCCAGCTGACACCTATTAACAACTTATGGGGGCCGGAAGAAAATTCTTTATTGGTTTTAGCTATTCGAGAAGGTAACAAAGAACTGGTGGAGCTTATTTGTGAAGAAGGGGAAGATGTTAATCATTATGACGGAGATTTCATGACACCACTTTTAGAAGCGATAGAGATGTTAAAAATTAATGGTTCTGCAGGTAGGACATCACCTTATTTAGATATAATAAAATTTCTATTAAATAAGGGAGCAGACCCAGATTACACTTTTTCAAATAATAAGGTGGTAACACCATTAATGCATGCCGCTGAATCATTTAGATTACTTCCTGTTGTTAGGTTGTTATTGGAATTTGGTGCAGATGTAAATAGGGTAGATGATTTTGGTAGAGATGCATTAAAGCATGCTGCATACAATGGAGTCTTCATTAATATTCCTATACTCTTGGACTTTAATGCAAATCCTTATACTAAGGATGCATTTGGAAATACAGCGTTAGATATAATTAAAAACCAAATGGAGAACGCGAGTGATGAAAGTGAAAAACTGGAATGGAAAAAAATTGTTGACATGTTGAATAGGAGGAATAATGCAAAAGATAGAAACTTGTGAAATATGTAATGGAACAGGATCAATTTTAGTTGATTCTGGTAATAATGATAATAAGTATTATGTTGAAAGTTGTCCTAATTGTAATGGAAAAGGGTATAATATAATACTAATGGAGTAAAAATATGGAATATTTAATACATAAACACAATGTAGATGAACAATATTTAGATAAAATGTACCCAAGTTTTATAGAAGCTGTTGAGCACAAAGATAGTACTTTTATAGACTTTATATTGAGTAATAAGCTCTCAATTTACCCAAATCATGATGTATTTGCTGCTTGTTTTAGAGCTATTGACAGTAATGATTTTCAATTATTTAATAAAATAATTAAAAGCTTTGATAAAGAATATTTAAAAGAGTTATATACAGACGTTGTTGATATTAATGGGAATACGCTATTGAATCATGTATCTGTATTTAAAACTGATTTAAATACCTTTCAAATAGTTATACCGATGATATATGATATAGATAAAGACCTAATTAATGTTGAAGGACTAGCTAAAAGGACTCCATTATTGATGTTTGTATATGCACATAGTGGAATAGTTAATCCAGAAATGTCAAAGATTATTGAGTTATTTATTCAATATGGTGGTGATGTAAATGCTGTTGACTATATTGGTGCTAATGCATTATTCTACGCAACTCAGGCTTTTAATTATGAGATTATATCTACACTGTTATCGCACGGAGCTAATGCTGATTTAGTTACTAACACAAATCAGTCAGTAGTTGATCCTTTTTATATAGTATTGTTGAATTATATAGGTAATCCACGTAGAGAAGTGATAAGAGAAGATTTCTTTAAATCGTTAGAGCTGTTCCTAAAACACGGTAAGATAGATTTGTATTGGAAATATACGGATTACAATCAGTCAGTATCATTATTAGAACTGGCTAAGAAAGCAAAAGTAGATAAACTCAATACACTTTTATCTAACTATAAGGTGCAACTATGAATAAAATATCACTTGCGGATTTTTTAAAACTACCTATTGTTAATGGTTATCGGCAGTGCCCAGCTAATACTGATTATAGTAATATAATTACTTTTGAAGATTCGTGTTTTTTTGGGGAATCATGTGTTTTTGGAGATTATACAGCATTTAAATCGAAGTCGATGTTTAGTGATGGGTGTGTTTTTGGAACAAAAACAACTTTTGCAGACAATTCTGTATTTGGCAACTCAAATTCATTCTCAAAATATTGTCAGTTTGGAGATCAATGCCGTTTTGGTAAAAAAAATACTTTTGGTGATTCATGTTATTTAGGGCAGAAAACTTCATTCGATATATCTAATCACTTTGGTGGTGGATGTGGAATAGGGGTGTTCTCAAAAATAGGTCGTAACACTACTTTTGGGGATCGATGTTCTGTTGGGGGCTATAGTTATATTGGAATTAACTGCCAATTTGGGAATAAGTGTACTATAGGGAATAATAGCTTGATTAGTTTTGGATGTTCTTTTGGGAATAGTTGTGAAATGGGTTCAGAATTACATATAGGAGCTACTTGTAAATTCGGTGAATATTGTGTATTTTCAGCTGGATCATTCTTTGAGGCAGGTTGTGAATTTGGTCCAAATTCTAGGTTTACTGATAATACAACATTTAGAGAGAACAATATTTTTGGTGATTATTGTATATTTGAGTATAGTAATATTTTTGGCCCAAGATGTGAATTTGGAGATGGATGTTTCTTTAACGAGTTCAATGTATTTAAAGAATATTGCAAATTTGGTAAAAATACTGAGATCGAATCAGGATATAAACATTTTTACTTAAATGATAGTACTAATAGAGCTGGGATTATTCGTCTTTACGGTGGTTATATAGATGAAACCTGTAAATTTGCTACTCCAATAAAATGGTCAGTGCCTGATTATATAAATGTGGGGGGTAACAAATGATTATATCATTCAAGTACTTGCATAAGCTTGTGTTAAATGGTAACTTTGGTGCAGTACAGGAAGTGCTTGAAGAAGGGGTGAACCCCGATTCTAGAAATAAAGAAGGTTTAACACCCCTAATGATAACTACAAAGCATGATGATGTCAACATGGCGAATTTATTAATTAAATATGGTGCAGATATCAATGCCGTAGATATGGAAGGTAAATCGGTATTAATGCATGCTATTATTAATAATGCTAAAAGAGTATTAGGTTTATTGTTACAGAACAGTGTTAGAATAAGTAAAGAGGAAGCGAATAATCAACAATTTGTGAAAATATTGATAAACAATAAAAATTTGCTTTCCTCTTATGTTAATAAGTTTAATGATTAATGTCTGGATAGAACCCCCACGCTTTTGCGTGGGGGTTCGGAGGTTAATATGAAGGAGAAAGTTGATGTGGAGGTTGCTCATTTAAATCACGAGTTTACTTTTATAGGTGATAATAGAGTTATGGAATTTTGGTTTAATGTTAAAATTCCAGAATATCGAGAGGATTATGAAGTTTACATATATGGGTTACTTGATAACTCTTCTAGATTCTATGTGTCTTTATTTGATGGGGCAATTATTTTTGTTAAGTCAGCAGATGAAATTATGAGCTTTTTGATTTCATATCTTAAGCATCAATTTACAAAGAATATCAATAAGTTTATTGAGAAATCGGCATTTATTGAGGATTGGGAATTTAAGGATTTCAATAATGTAGCTATTGCGGAATATATTTCACGAATTACTGGGGTTGAGAAATACAATACTATACATTATTCAGGTTGGGTGGCACTTATTCAAAATTTGAACAATAACATGCCCTTCTTTATGCAATCGCAGTATTCTTTGAATCAGCAATTTTCCATGCCTGTTTCGGGTAGTTCTAATCTGATATTTTATAATTCAAGTTCTACTACGACCCCTTTTACTGATATAGGCAGTGCTGGAATTGGGGGCGGAATATGGCAAAGATACGGATACTGAAAATAGAAGTTATACCTTTATTTGACAAAGAAACACCTATATTGTATGAGATTCTGTCATCTAAATCTGATTATTTAGTACGTTATATTGCTATATTGATTCTAGTTGATATTGACTTTAACGGTGTTTTTGGAACAGTCTACATGATTGCAATGCTGGAGCTTATTAGAAATACTCTTCGCTTATATCTACCAGCTTTTGATGGTCAAATTATAACAGCTTTAGATTCTGATACATTATTAAATGATATGAGACGCTATATAGTGAGAGTATTTAAATCTGATGAAACATTTAAAAAACTAAATGTCAAAATTATGGGGAGTTATCCGCAGAATGATATTAGCTTTTCCGATTTTAGTAACTTCGATTTATTTGATGCATTTGACATAAAATACAGATATGAAATCACTCAGCGGCTTTCACCACAAAACGCGTTAAGCATAATGCTTGATCGTAATATAAATGTGGATGATATGGATGAAGACAAACCACCACCAATGTATGTTAATGGGAAATATAGATTAAATAGAGGAGGTAAATGTGAGTGGAAAAGTGTTTGAAATACTGTCCAAAATAAGTGCAGTTATTAGTATAGGGCTAATATCAATCTTTGTATATTTAATTCCATCTGGAGTATTTTTGAGTTTTCCCAAGTTTATGATGTTGATTTTGTCAATATACTTATTCGTTATTTTGGCAGTAATATTCGAGTCAATAAGTAGAAATAAGCACGATAAGGGAAAATAAATGTTAAATAAGGATTTAGTTGAAACAGGGTATGAATTGATACTTTTTGATTTGATAAAATCTGGCGATTATAATGGTGTTAAGAAGCTACTATACAGTGATTCGGTAAATAGTAATGCTAGAGATGTGTATGGTAAAACACCATTAATGGCAGCGGTTGAGGCTAGTGATTATCAAATTGCCGAATTGTTATTGGACTATGGGTTATTTGGTATCGATGATCACGATAGTAAAGGTAATACGGCATTGTTACTTGCAGTTAAATCTGGTGATATGGAAATGATTGACCTTATTCTGAAACATGATGCTGATCCGAATTGTAAAGATAATGACGGTAATACACCTTTAATTTATGCTGTTAAAGAAGATAAAGCAGATGTTGTTCAATTACTATTGGCATATGGTGCAGATCCAACTATAAAGAACAAAGAAGATAGATCTGCTATGACTTATGCTCAAATCAACAACTATAGTA
>Ga0207433_10008329_pt1 | contig 16929 bp, 20 predicted proteins | sample YelNatPaOPGAMG01_FD_187559 | JGI IMG/M metagenome (GOLD analysis project Ga0207433, IMG submission 187559) | Hot spring thermophilic microbial communities from Obsidian Pool, Yellowstone National Park, USA - OP-RAMG-01 (SPAdes) (version 3) | ecosystem: Environmental > Aquatic > Thermal springs... | reverse complement strand
TAGGTCTTGTTCCTCCAACTCTGTAAAATTCTTTATCTTCTATCACCTTAAGGAGTTTTGCCTGAAGATTTGTTGTCATTTCAGATATCTCATCAAGAAAAAGAGTACCACCATCAGCAATCTCTATGAGTCCCTGTTTTGTCTTTACAGCGCCAGTAAAAGCGCCCCTTTCGTGACCAAAAAGTTCACTCGCAAGAAGTTCTTCTGTGAGGGTTGCACAGTTAATGGATAAAAAAGGCATGTTCTGCCTTTTGCTTGTAAAGTGAATTATCTTTGCAATAAGAGTTTTGCCTGTGCCTGTCTCACCTGTAAGCAGGACATTACAGTCTGAATCCTTAATATTTTCCATAGTCTGAAGGATATCCTGCATACTTTTACTTTTTGCTATGATGGCTATTTGTTGATTTATTGCAAAATAAGCCTTAAAAGCAGTAATTTCTTTTTTAAGAACCTTTTTTTCCTGAATATTCCTTGCTTTAATGAGGAGTTCGTCGAGGTCAAATGGTTTCGTAATATAATCGTATGCTCCTTTTTTTATTGCTTCCACTGCAGAACCTATGCTCCCAAAGCCTGTGATAATCATTACCTCAATATCCGGGTCTATCTCCTTTGCTCTTTCCAAAACCTCCATACCGCTCATCTCAGGCATTTTTATATCTGTTATAACGAGGTCAAATCTTTCTCTCTGGAGGGCTTCAACTGCCTCTCTACCATTACTGACGCCAACAACCTCATAACCTTCTCTCTTCAAGGTATTAACGAGATGCTTCAGAGTAATCTCTTCGTCTTCTGCTATGAGTATCCTGAAATTCATAATTTTATAGTAAAGGTAGTTCCTTTCCCAACTTCACTTTCCACTGTTATATCACCGCCGTGTTTTTTTATTATATTATACACTATGGCAAGACCAAGACCCGTACCTCTTTCTTTTGTTGAGTAAAATGGCTCAAATATCCTATCTAAGAATTCAGGTGGAATGCCTTCACCAGTATCAGAAACTTTTATCACAAGATTTTCATCTGCCTTCATAGCAGATACTTTTAATTTCCCTTTGCCTTTCATGCTGTCTATAGCATTATTGAAAAGATTGATGAAAACCCTTTCCATTTGCTCTGAGTCTGCTTTTATCATAAGTGATTGGTTTGTATTAAGAGAAAAATCTATTCCTTCTGTATTCCTTGTAGTGCTTACGAATTTATACGAACCGAGAATCACTTCTCTTAAATCTGTTTCCCTGAAGACAGGTTGTCTTCCCCTTGCAAACTCTAGAAGGTCTGTCACTATGTGTTTAACCCTGAGGGACTGACTCATTATGTCATCGATGACTTCCTGAATTGATGGATTCGGTAAATTGCGTGCCTCTCTTTTAAGAACCTGTGCTGATATATAAATGTTGTTTAAGGGATTATTCAACTCATGTGCAACGCCGGCAGCAAGACTACCAAGGGCAGCAAGCTTTTTTGACTGAATGAGTTCTCTATTTTTTCTTTCAAGCTCATCTTCCCTTTTGGCAAGTTGATTTTCCATTTCATTGAATTTCTGAATCAAAATACTCACCTCATCAGCAGGACCTTCGGGAGTTGAAACAGGTATAGGAGAGTAAATTCCTCTTCCAGTTTTTTCTACAAAGTCAATGAGTAATTTTAATCTATTTACAACACTATTTGAAACTATGAAAAGAAGTCCAAGCCCTGTTATGATAAATAAAGGCAAAAAGACAAGTATGGCAATTTTTGAAATGAAGATAATTTTTTCTACTCTTTGTCTTGCCAAATCATCAAGCTTTTTTGATATAGAGATTATGTCATCTCCGTATTTTCTAAGCATCTGAATGTTACTATGGAGCTCCTTCAGCATAAGGAATGTCATGTCATCAGATGAGATGATATGTCTCTTTTTAAGAAATTCTGCTACGACCAAAGGCTGCTCAAGAAAGGATGTCTCAACAAGAAGGCTTATCCTTGCGTAATCAGAATGTCTCCTTAAGTTATACAGTTGTTTTGAGAGTTCATTAGAAGTTTTTTCTATTACCTGAAAAAGTTTACTGTATTTATCAACGGATGTCTGCAGCCTTGATAGAGCCTCCTGATGAGCTATTACATTGGTTTTACTAAAGAAATAGCAAGGAAAAGCGGGACGATATTGTCTTTGTGTAGTGCTAATAATTAATCTAACATCGTTCAGATATCTGTGTATTTCATTTAACTCATGCATTGATTCAGGATGGCTTAAAAGAAAGAAATTTTTCTCATGTCTTCTCAACTGCAGTGACTTGCTTCTTAAAGTATCAACAACTTCAAGATTTTTTATCTCATTCTTTATTTCTAAAAAATTCAGATATTCAAAAATAGCAAGAGCAATAATAATAGATATGCTCAAGAGGAAATTAAAGGTTATTTTTTTTCTGATTGACATAAATGAAAGCCGAAGAAATAGGAAATTTTTTACACCATGCCTTTTGAATATGTCATTTAATTTTTTTAAAACAGTCATAAAAAATTATAGCACAAAAAATCTTATGGATTTAGAAAAACGCAACCTTTCATCTGCTAACTCTATATCTGTAAAAGAAAGCTGATGAAATAAACAGTAGATTCCTTTCTTTTATAAAGCGTTACATCTTTTAAAATCAGAATTTTTAGAGAAGTAAGAAGATAATATTTTTTTTAAGTTTAATTTTGTGTTAATATTTTTTAAAACTTTATTGCAGGAGGGAAAAATGGAGATAAAAAACAAGGTTTTAGCAAAGGCTAAAGAGGCTAAAGAGGCTTCAAGGTTTATTGGAAACGCTTCCACTGATTTAAAAAACAGAATAATTTTAAAAATGGCTGAGTATTTAAAGCAAAAAAAAGACATGCTTATTAAAGCAAATGTGGTAGATATAAAAAATGCAGAGAAGAAAGGGTTAACAAAAGCTCTTATTGACAGATTGACTCTAACTGAAAAAAGAATTGATGAAATGGTGAAAGGATTGGAAGAAATTGTCTCTTTACCAGACCCTGTAGGAGAAATAACAAAAATGTGGCTCAGACCAAATGGCATGTTAGTTGGAAGGATGAGGGTTCCGATTGGAGTTATTGGCGTAATATATGAATCCAGACCTAATGTTACAGTAGATGTCACAGGATTATGCTTAAAAGCAGGGAATTCTGTTGTTTTAAGAGGCGGTTCTGAAGCAATAAACTCTAATATAGCACTGGTAGAAATTTTAAAAGAAGCCTTAAAAAAGGAAAAAATGCATGAAGGCGTTGTAAGCTATATTGATATTCCAGAGCGTGAAGCAGTACTTGAAATGGTAAAACTTGAAGGTTTAATTGATTTAATAATTCCAAGAGGTGGCGAAGGACTAATCAGAACAGTTACAGAAAATTCAAGAATTCCAGTTCTGAAACATTATAAAGGTGTATGCCATGTTTTTGTAGACAGAGAAGCAGACCTTTCAATGGCAGAAGAAATCTGTTTTAATGCAAAAGTTCAAAGACCTGCAACATGCAATGCAATGGAAACAATGCTTGTAGATGAAGCTATAGCTAAAAAATTTTTACCAAAAATGTTAAAAAGGTTTAAACAAGCAAATGTTCAGCTCAAAGGATGTCCAAAAACAAAGAAAATATATCCAGAGGTAATGGATGTAACTGAAGAAGATTTTTATAAAGAGTATCTTGATTTAATACTTAATGTAAAAGTTGTAAAAAACATTGATGAGGCGATTGAACATATTACAAAATATGGCTCTGCTCATTCCGATACAATTGTTACGCAAAATTACAGTAAAGCTATGAGGTTTTTAAGAGAGGTTGATTCTTCTGCGGTATTTGTGAATGCCTCAACAAGACTTAATGATGGTTATCAATTCGGTTTAGGGGCTGAAATAGGAATTTCAACTGACAAAATTCATGCTCGTGGTCCTATGGGGCTTGAAGAGCTTACATGTACTAAATTTATAGTGTTCGGGAGCGGACAACTTAGACAATGAGGATAGGCATTTTTGGTGGCACTTTTAATCCTATTCATCTGGGTCATTTAAGGTGTGCTGAGGAAGTCAGAGAGAAGCTCAAACTTGATAAAGTAATCTTTATTCCTGCGGGGAAACCTCCTTTAAAAAATTTTGATATTATCGATTCAAAACATAGATTTATTATGACGAAGTTAGCAATACAAAAGAATCCTTTTTTTGAAATTTCTGATTTTGAGTTGAAGAGAAAAGAAACATCATATACAATAAATACATTAGATTATTTCAAAAGACTTTACCAAAATGATACTCTTTTTTTTATAATGGGAGTTGATACATTTTTAGAACTTAAAAAATGGTATAAACCTGAGGAAATACTTAGAATGGTGGATTTGATTGTTATGCCAAGACCCGGATTTGATTTAAAAGAGCTTGAGAATTCTGAGTTTATAGAAAAAAAAGCTTCAAAAAACTGCTATAAAATAAAAAATTCGTCCAAAAAAGTCTTCTATTTGACAATTACGCCTTTTTATATCTCTTCTTCAGAAATTAGAAAGATTATTCGCAAAGGGAAGAGCATAAGATATCTCGTAGAAGAAGAAGTAAGAGAATATATAGAAAGAAATAACCTATACAAGGAGTAAGCCATGATTTCCAGCTCTGAATCATTAATAAAGCATGATATAAGAACTCATAATCCATTTATCAAAACTTGTAAAACCACTTTCATTCAATCTGTAATCAATGAACTTTCAAAGTTAAATCTTGAAAACAGCTTGATTTTTATCTGGGGTGAGAAAGGAACAGAAAAAGAAGAAATAATAAAAATTATAGTTAAAAAATATTTACCCTGCTCAGTGATTGAACTAACTGATGCTTTTTCTAAAAAGAAACTCCCATTTTTAGGCACTAACACATTTTATATTATCAAGAATGTAGAAAATATTGAGCCATCAATTTTAGCTCTTTTTTTTAATAACAGCATAAAATTTATTTCTGCTATATTTCTATCTGATAATGAGCCTGAAGAGCTTTATCGCCAGGGAAAAATAACCTATGAGACATACAATTTACTATCAAAGGTATATAAAATTTTTATTCCTCCATTGAGAGAAAGGAAAAATGATATTATTCCCCTTGCTAATTATTTTTTAGATGAAATAAGCAGATTTTTAAATCAGAAACCAAAGGAGCTTTCAAAAGAAGCAAAAGAAGCATTGTTAGAATATCAATGGGTAGAAAATGCTCATCAGCTAAAACAATACCTAACAAAGGCTTTTTTATTAGCAAAACATCAGAAATTAACCCCTAAAGATATTTTTGGTGAACATAATGATAAGCTGTCAATAAGGAATTTCCTTGAATTAAAGATTGGCAAGCTGATTAAAGATTTTGCGAATATTGAAAACTCTAATTTATATGATACAGTAATTCAAGAAGTGGAAAAAGCACTATTTAGCCTTGTTCTTGATGAAACAGGGCAAAATCAACTAAAAGCTTCAAAAGTTTTAGGGATAAATAGAAATACATTAAGTAAGAAATTAAAAATTTATAATTTGATTTAAAAATGCTAACTATGTTATAAAAATAATTGTGGCTTTTTATTAACTCCATGCTCTCACCATAAGGAGGAGAGCTAAAAATCCGTGTGGAGGTTTTTATGGAAAATAATTTCTATGAACAAGTTGTTCTTCTTCTGCCAACTCTTTCTGAAGAGGAAGTTAAAGATGCGATTAATAAGATTTCAGCTTTAATCAATGAAAATGGCGGAGAAGTATTAAAAGTTGATAATTGGGGCAAATGCAAACTTGCCTATAAACTTAAAAAGCAGACAATGGGTTACTATCTGTTTTTCATTTTTAAAGCACCTTCATCCTTAATAAAGAAGATAGAGGACTTTTATAAAATTTATGATCCTGTTTTCAAGTTCATGTTTATCAAACTGACAAAAAAACAGATTTCAGCTCTGCCACCTGAAATTAAAGGTGTTCCTGTTGAACCATCGGAGTTAACTGCTCAGGGATAAAATGTTTAACAGAATAATACTCATAGGAAACCTGACCAGAGACCCTGAAATAAGATATACACCTTCGGGTGTTGCAGTTGCGACAGTGCCTATTGCGGTTAACTCACGATACAAGCAGGGTGAAGAGGCAAGGGAAGAGACTCTATTTATAGACATTGTTGTCTTTGGTAAGCAGGCGGAAAACTGTACTCAATACCTGAATAAAGGTAGAATGGTACTTGTAGAAGGTCGTTTAAGAGAAAGAAGATGGGAGTACGAAGGGCAGAAAAAAAGCAAGTTTGAAGTTATTGCAAATAATATAAGATTCTTGCCAAGGAGAGAACTCTCAATGCCTTCAGAGAGCATTGATGAAGTTCCTCCTGAAGAAAATACTGATACAGAACCATTTTAAAGGAGGATATTAATGCAACAGTCAACACAAAGAAGATTTTTCAGAAAAAAATATTGTAAATTTTGCGCTGAAAAAATTGAGTTTATAGACTACAAAAACACAAAAATGTTAAGAAGTTTTATGACTGACAGAGGCAAAATACTTTCAAGAAAAATTACAGGAACATGCTCAAGACATCAGAGACAGCTTACACGGGCAATTAAAAGAGCAAGGTCAATAGCACTTTTACCCTATATTGAGATTTAAGGGATAATGAGGATACCGAAGAACTGGGTTCCATATATAGCTCAGAACATAGTTGAAAATTTACTGAAAAAAGGAATGGTAGAGTCTACTGTTCCAAAGGAAAAATTAATTGAAGAGAGTGAAAGAATAATTCTTGATGAATTAATGGTAGAAGACAGGTTGAATGAAGAAGTTAGAGAAATTCTAAAAAAATATGAAGCTGAAATTGAAAGAGGAAATCTTGATTACAGAAAACTATTTGAGATGACAAAACAAAAACTTGTAAAAGAAAGGAACCTTATTCTATGATGCTTTCAGATGAAAAAATTACACACACCTCTCACATTCTTTTTAACTCTCTGATAAATAAGGGACTAATTAAATTAAAAACTGAAGACACTGAAGTAAGAAGAGAAATCAAAAGAAGCTTCATACAGGCTTTAAAACTTGGTGAATCAATTGATGAAATTGTGAAAAGAAAACTGCAGTCATTTTCAAGAAAAATAGTAGAAGGAAGTCCTGAGTGGAATATTCTTTATAAAAAATTTTTTGAAGAAGAAGAAAAAAAGAGATTTGGGCGTTAATGGAAAGATTTATATCCAATGTAACTCAGGAAGAAATAAAAAGAGAAAAACAAAAAGCAAGGCTTCTTAAAAATAGCTCGTGGTGGCGAAAAAAAATCTCCAAGAGAAGATGCTATTATTGTGGTAAAGAAGTTCCAGAAAAGGAACTAACAATGGACCATATAGTGCCTCTTATTAGGGGAGGGAAATCAGTAAAAAGCAATATAGTTCCTGCCTGTAAAGAATGCAATAATAAAAAGAAGTATATGCTTCCAATTGAATGGAATCAATATCTGCAATCTCTAAATTTTTTTGATTCTGAAGAAATTCTTTAATTTTTCTCAAAAGGTTCTACATGAACCATTACATCAACTACATCTGGAAATTCTTTTTTTATTAATTCCTCTACTTTTTCTGCTATATCATGGGCTTCTGACACTGAAATTGATGGATTTACAAGAATTTTTAAGTCAACAAAAATCTGTCCAATTGTTCCACGAGTTCTTATATCCTTGCAGGCTTTAACTTCATTGCAGGCTTCAACAATACTTATGATTTTTTCACTATTAATAGCTGTTCTATCAGCAAGAATATTGGCTGATTCTTTTATTATTGTAATTGCCTCCCTTGCAACAAAAATTCCTACAATCAAACCTGCAATTGCGTCTATAAAAGTAAAATCTGTAAATGTTGCAATTATTACACTTACTATTACTCCAATGGTTATGTAAATATCAACCTTTGTGTGAGCTGAATCAGCTATCAAAAATTCGCTTTTAAGCTCCTTTCCTTTTTTCTTTTCATATATTGAGACAAAAATGTTAACCATAAGAGTGCCGATTAGAATAATAAAAGCTTTTTCATCAGTCTGAGGTTTTTTAGCTTCAACAAAATATTCATAGACATTTCTTATAATTTCTATTGCTGTAAGACTCATTAAAACACCAATAAAAATTGCAAAAACTGTTTCAAATTTTCTGTGTCCATAAGGATGCTCTCTGTCAGGTGGATGACTTGCTATTGAAAGAGCAATTAAGCCTCCAATATTTGAAATTCCATCAAAAAGGGAGTGAAATCCGTCTGAATAGATTGCTACTGAGTTTGTTAACCATCCATAAATGATTTTTGCAAATGAAACAGAAAGATTAAGAAAGAGGGTAATCAAAAGAACTTTTTTTATCTGTTTTTTTCTTTCATGAAGATGTAACATTTTTTATTGCTCTAAAAATTATTATTCCTTCTTTTCCTGCCTGTTGGCAGACAGGATTTTTTAAATATGTGAGGAAATCTTCATCTATTACATAACCTTTAAGGCTTGAAGCGTGCCTGAGTTTGAAATTATTTTCATTCACAATAATTATTCCCACATGTGTAACATCAAGACCTTCTTTTGATGTATAAAAACCGCAATAATCACCTGATTTAAGTTTAGATAAGATTTTTTCTATTGTTTCTAACGGAATGTAATTAATAATTCTTTGTTTAGGTTCTATCCCATTGATAAAATTTAAATTTTTTATAGCTGTTAAGGCCATCTTTTCAGCAATTTCTAATGTTACATCTTTTACTGATTTTAAATCCTGCCAGTCTGTAAAAAAATGTCTTCTTTTTTTAAAATCTACAACTCCGTCAAAATATCTAACATATCTTAAATTTTCAATGAATGAATTTAAATCCTCTGAAAGCCTTAATGCCTCAACATACTCAATAAAAGTCATGCAATCAACTCCCTCTAAGTCAATTACAAATTGTTCCTGCGTTGTAGCACTACCTATGAGGGAATTTTTTTTGTAAGGAACACCAAGAAAATATTTAGAAATTTCAGCAATTTTTAATTCAGCAGATAATCCCTTTACAATATTTAAAATGTTATTTATTTCAATTTTACCTGTTTTAAAAAGCATATGTTATGATAAAACATGTCTTTGATTGATATCCACTTTCACGGAACAAAAAAAATTGATATAAGAGAAGCTAAAGAGCCAGAACATATTCTTCTAATTGCTCAAGAATATGGTTTAATGGGAGTTGAAGGCTTTCTTCTTACACTTTATCCATCAGATATTAACTCCATGAGAAAAACTCTTTTAAACATTAAAAAAGCATTGAGCTTTCAAAAAGAAGGAGCAAAAATATTAGGTGTCTATCTTGAAGGTCCTTTTCTAAATCCTGAAAAAGCCGGAGCACTGGATAGTCATTATTTTTTAAAGCCTGATTTTGATATTTTATGCCGATTAATAGAAGGATTTGAGGATATTGTGAAGGTAATTACTGTGGCTCCAGAGCTTCCTGGAGCAATTAAAATCATAGAAAAATGCTGTGAACTCGGCATTGTTGTAAGTATAGGACATTCTTTAGCTACATATAAACAAGCTCAGGAAGGATTTGTGGCTGGTGCTCGCCTTATAACCCATCTTTTTAATGCAATGCGAGGAATTCATCATAGAGAGTTAGGAATAGCAGGTTTTGGACTCATAAATCAGGAGATTTATATAGAATTAATCGGAGATGGTAAACATCTAAATGATAAGCTTTTACAATGGATATTCCGTGTTAAAAATCCAGAAAGAATTATTTTGGTTTCCGATATGGTTAAAGAAAAGAAAGAAATACAAATACTTCAGGGCGGATCGATGTCTCTCAAGGATATTGTAGAAAGATTAAGAAAACTAAATTTTGATGAACAAAAACTAAAACTTGCAACAGAAAAAAATCCAGAAAGACTTTTAAAAATTAGCTCTCTTTAAGTTTTTCAGCTTCTTCCTGCTCTGTCTTACATTCAATGCATAAATCAGTAACTGGTCTTGCCTCAAGTCTTTCAATCGGTATTTCTGCTCCGCAAACCTCGCATATTCCGTATGTGCCATTATCTATCTTTTCAATTGCTTTTTCAATTTTTTTAAGTAGCTTCCTTTCTCTATCTCTTAGTCTAAGAAGAAAGTTTCTATCTATCTCTGCAGATGCTATGTCGCCTATTTCAGACAAATTAGAATTAGAAGGAAGATTTGAAAGCATAATACCTGCTTCTTCTAAAATCTGCTGTTTCTGCTTTAAAAGCTTCTTTTTAATTTCTAAGATTCTTTTCTGTCTTTCTGTAAGTTTTTTCTTCATTAATTTCTCCTTAGAATTTTATTAGAATATCAAAAAACCAATAAAACAGTCAAATAAGACTAAATTTGCCATTAGAAAAAGGAGTTTTTTTCTCTAATCCCGTCATTCTGAGGGGCTGCGAAGAAGCAGCGAAGGGGAAGGGTCTCCTCCTTTTCTTGTCATTCCGAGGGGGTAAATCGCCGTAGGCGCTGTCCTGAGCGAAGCGAAGGAACTCACTAATTAAAAAAACCTTTTTGGTGAAAAAGGAGGAGATTCTTCGCTGACGCTCAGAATGACAGAAAAAAAAGAGGGTCAGAATGACCTTTTTTGTCACCCTTTTTTTACCTGTTACACTTTTTTTACCTGTCACCCTGAGGCGAAGCCGAAGGGTCTCCTATGGAGATTCTTCCCTATCACTTACTCGGAAAAGGATGAGATTCTTCACTCCGCTGACGCTCCGTTCAGAATGACAGAAAAAATGCTCAGACGCTGTCCTGAGCCGAAGCCCTGAGCTTATGCGAAGGGTCTCTGCGAAGGGTCTGCGAAGGGTTCACAAAATAGTCCAACACATAATTTTCTATCGGCAATTTCAAATAAGACTGTGATTTGACTAAAACTGCCTAATTAATTTAAACTTTTAAATTATGCGATGGAAATTTTTCATGGCTAACTGGAAAATGTATAAAACAATTAAGGAAGCTAAAAACTTCCTGCAAGATTTTATTCCCTTAATTCAGGGAATAAATGATAGAGAAATCGGAATTGCACCGACATTTGTATGCCTTGAAAGCATGAGTAAAGAATTGAAAAATACAAATATAAAACTTGGCGCACAGAATGCTTTCTATGAAACAAAAGGAGCTTACACAGGTGAAATTTCTCCTGTAATGCTTAAAGATTTAGATGTTGAATATGTCATAATAGGACATTCTGAAAGAAGAAAATACTTTCACGAAACAGATGAGATAATAAATCGTAAGATTAAAGCCTGCATGAATGAAAAATTAAAAGTAATATTTTGCATTGGTGAAACAATTGAGGAAAGACAATCAAATAAAACCTTTAATGTTTTAAAGAATCAAATAGAAAAAGGGCTTGAAGGTGTAAAAGATGCTGATTCTTTAGTTTTAGCCTATGAACCTGTATGGGCTATCGGAACAGGAGTTGTTGCTTCTGAAGAGCAAATTGAAGAAGCCCATTCATTTATAAGGAATAAATTAGAAGAAATCTTTTCTGAGAAAGCTGACTCTGTAAGAATACTTTACGGTGGAAGCGTCACTCCAGAAAACATTTATTCTATAATGAAACTAAACAATGTTGACGGAGTTTTAGTTGGTGGAGCAAGTTTAGACCCTGTAAAGTTTTCAAAAATTGTAAAATATGATATAGAAAGATAAAACAAGGAGGAATTCATGAAAAGTTTGCTTTTAGTTTTTCACATAATACTTTGCTTTGTAATGATTGCTGTTGTTTTACTTCACAGAGGTAAAGGCGCAGAACTCGGACCTGCTTTTGGAGGAGGTTCATCACAAACCCTTTTTGGACCAAGAGGTGCAGCAACATTTCTCAACAAAGTTGCAACAGTAGTGGCAGTGTTGTTTATGCTCTCCTCATTCTTTCTGACCTATATAACCACAAGAAGCAAATCAGTTGTTTCAGATATTAAAGTTCCTGTTCAGACTCAGCCTGTTCAACCAGCACAGCAACCAGCAGGACAACAGCCTCAACAAAAATAAATGTTAAAAAAATATGTTTGCCTGCTTCTTTTTTTAATATTATTCCTAATTTCATGCGAAAAAGCTCCCGAGGTAAAAGAACCATTTTGTCTTACAGGAGCTTCCTCTGCTGATGCAAAAAGACTTCTTCCACTTTTTGCTTCCGATAGCGCAAGTGCTGATATTAGTGGAAGAATTTTCAATGGTCTTACAAAATATGACAAAGATTTAAACATTATTGGTGACCTTGCTGAAAGATGGACAATATCAAAAGATGGCAAAGAGATAATTTTTCATTTAAGAAAAGGAATTAAATGGCATGATGAGGCAGAATTTACATCAGATGATGTTGTTTTTACATATAAAGCACTCACAGACCCTAAAAATCCTACACCTTATAGCAGTAATTACGGTCCTGTAAAAGAAGTAAAAGCAATTGATAAATATACAGTAAAAGTGATTTATGAAAAACCCTTTGCACCTGCCTTAGAGTCATGGGGAATGGGAATTCTGCCAAAACATTTACTTGAAGGTAAAGAACTTTTTAATTCTCCTTTAAACAGAAATCCTATTGGAACAGGACCATATAAAATGAAGGAATGGGTTACAGGTCAGAGAATTATTCTTGAAAGAAATGAAAATTACTATGAAGGTGTTCCATTTTTCAAAAAATTTATTTCACGAATAATTCCAGACCCTTCAACAATGTTTCTTGAATTAAGATTTGGTGGAATTGATTTTATGGGACTTGCTCCAGCTCAGTATAAATATTATGGAGAAAAATCATACTTTAAAAAATATTTCAATGTTTACAAATATCCTTCCTTTGGATACACATACATTGGCTATAATCTTAAAGACCCTTTATTTTCAGAAAAAAAAGTTCGTCAGGCAATTGCCCATGCAATAAATAAAAAAGAAATAATTGAGGGAGTTTTACTTGGTTACGGAACTCCCTGTACAGGACCTTTTCCACCCTCATCATGGGCATATAACCCAAATGTAAAGGATTTTGAATATAATCCAGAAAAAGCAAAAGAAATCCTACATGAGCTTGGCTGGAAGTTAGATAATGATGGAATAATGACAAAAGATGGTAAAAAATTTTCATTTGTTTTGCTTGTTAATCAAGGAAATGAAGCCAGACTTAAAACCGCACAAATAATTAAGGAACAGCTTAAGAAAATCGGGATTGAACTAAAAATAAGAGTTCTTGAATGGCAGAGCTTTCTTGAACTTGTTACAAAAAGGCAGTTTCAGGCAGTTTTGCTTGGCTGGTCACTTTCCCGTGACCCAGATTTATATGACATTTTTCATTCATCTAAAACCAAGCCAGGAGAGTTTAATTTTGTAAGTTACAGCAATAAAGAAGTTGATAGCCTCATTGAAAAGGCAAGACAGATTCTTAATAGAGAAGAAAGAAAAAAGCTTTACTGGAGGATTCATGAAATAATAACAGAAGACCAGCCCTATACATTTCTTTATGTACCTGATACAATAATTGCTGTAAATAAAAGAATAAAAGGAATTGAGCCAGCTCCAGCAGGAATATGGCACAATTACATTTTCTGGTATGTGCCAAAAAATCGCATGGATTGGTATAATTAAAAATATGAAAAATTTATTGATAATTTTATTGCTCTTTCTGTTTGCCAATCCAATCCTTGCTCAGGATAGTGCGCTTTCAAAACTTAATGAAGCCTATAAAAATATAAATGATGCAAGTGGTAGTTTTACCCAGACAAGTTACATTAAAGATTTAGATAAAACTCAAAAATTTAAAGGGAGATTCTTTATAAAGGGAGATAAAATCAGATGGCAATATGAAGGAGAATTTCCTCAGGTTATTTTTCTTAATAAAGAAACTCTTATTGTATATGACAGAAAAAGAAAACAGGCAATACAAAGCATTTTTTCTGAAGAAAAGTACGGGCAACTTCCCATTGCTCTTCTTTCAAGAATGGCTGATATTGAAAAAGATTTTGAAATTACAGAAAAATCAAAAAATACTTTAATACTCATTCCTAAAACTAAAATGGGAAACATAAAAAAGATTGAAATTACAATTCAAGATGAAGATTTCCCAATAAAATTCCTCAAAGTTACAGATACTTCAGCGAATACAGTAAGAATAGACTTTTATTCGGTAACAATAAATAAAAATCTTAAAAATTCAATTTTTCAATTTATCCCTAAAAAGGATGACACTGTTTTAAAATATTAACAATTTTATTCACGGAGGCAAAAATGTCCAAGAAAAAAATTGCTATAACAATGGGAGACCCAGCAGGAATTGGTCCTGAAATTATTGTTAAAGCCTTTGCACAGGAAGATATATATAAAATCTGTAATCCCCTTGTCATAGGAGACAGAAGCATTATAAAGGAAGTCATCAAAACAATAGGAATGGATTTTGACCCTGACAACATAGAAATATTAAATCTTAATGAAATAAAAAATCCTTCGAAACTTAAAAAAGGCGTACCTTCTGAAGAATCTGGAAGAGCCTCTTTTTCTTACATAAGAAAATCTGTTGAATTATGTAGGCTTGGAATAGTTTCCGCAATTGTTACCTGTCCAATTACAAAAATAGCCTTGCGTATGGCAGGTCTTCCCTGGCTTGGACATACAGATATGCTTGCTGAACTTACTGATACAGATGATTATGCAATGGCTTTTTACAGCGAGCAATTAAAAATAATTCTTACAACAATACATGTTCCACTGAAAGATGTTTCTCATTTAATTAAAAAAGAAAAAGTAATAAAAACCATATTTTTTGCAAAAAAAGCCTGCGACATGCTTCAGATTGAAAATCCTCGCATAGCAGTCTGTGGATTAAATCCCCATGCAGGAGAAGAAGGAATTATGGGAAGAGAAGAAATTGAGGAAATTACTCCGGCAATTAAAGAAGCAAAAGCTTTAGGAATAGATGTTTCAGGACCATATCCAGCTGATTCTTTATTTTGGCGTGCTTACAATGGAGAGTTTGACTTTGTTGTTGCAATGTATCATGATCAAGCACTTGCTCCATTCAAACTTATTGCCTTTCAGAAAGGAGTAAACTTCACAGTAGGTCTTCCATTTATAAGAACATCTCCTGACCATGGAACAGCGTATGATATAGCATGGCAGGGAAAAGCAGAGCCTGCAAGCCTTATTGAGGCTATTAAACTTGCTTCAAGGATGGTGATTAAATGAAACTTTTTACTCCCTTTGAAATTAAAACAATTAAAATGCCTAACAGAATTGTCCGTTCTGCAACATATGAAAAAATGGCAGATGAAGACGGTTTTGTTACAGAGCAATTAATAAATCTTTATGTAAATCTTGCAAAAGGTGGAGCTGGTTTAATAATTACTGGAAATGCTCTGGTTCATATCTCTGGAAGAAGTGCTCCAAAAATGCTTTGCATTCATAATGACTTTTACATTGATGGATTAAAAAAACTAACCTCTGCTGTTCATAAAGCTGGAGGAAGAATTATAATTCAGCTAAGTCATGGTGGAAGACAATGTGCTTCTCTATTTCTTGGAGGTGACAAACCAGTTGCCCCTTCAGAAGTTTATGAACCAGTTTATAAAGTAATGCCAAGAGAGCTTAAACAGGAAGAAATTTGGGAAATTATTGAATCCTTTGGTAAGGCTGCAAGAAGAGCTAAAACCGCAGGATTTGATGGTATTCAGATTCATGGAGCTCATGGATATCTTGTAAATCAATTTCTTTCTCCCTATACAAACAGAAGAAATGATTACTGGGGAGGTGATGAAGAAAGAAGATTTCATTTTCTTGAAGAAGTTTATCAGAGTATAAGAGACAATGTAGGATATGACTTTCCAGTAATGATAAAACTTAATGCCTGTGACTTTGTTGAAGGAGGACTTACATTAGAAGAAAGCTTAAGAATTGCTAAAAGGCTTGAAAATTTAGGAATAGATGCAATTGAGGTAAGCGGCGGAATTGTTGAATCAAAACCAGAGGAAAGGCCTGTTAGAATGAACATTGATTCATCTGATAAAGAAGCTTATTTTAGAGAATTTTCAAGAGAATTCAAAAAAAATCTTAATGTTCCAATTATGCTTGTAGGAGGGATTCGTTCTCGCTCAGTTGCAGAAGATATTTTACAAAAAAATGATGCAGACTTGATTTCTCTTTCAAGACCTTTAATTCGTGAACCTGATTTGCCAAAGAAATGGATGAAAGGGAAAAAAACTGCTGACTGTATATCCTGCAATGGATGTATGAGATTTATAAAATTAGACTATGTTAAATGTATCCAAATTGAAAAGGAAGGTAGAAAAAGGCAAAAATAATATAATTTGGGGTTCATGACAAACACTGAAAAGCTATTAAAATCAACTTTTGTATTAAGTCATTTGCCGATAGAAAAGAGCTGTCTTGAGCCCATCCCGTCATTCTGAGGGGCTAAACGCCCCGAAGCGCTGTCCTGAGCCGAAGCGAAGGAACTTTCTAATTGAAAAAACCTGTTTGGTGAAAAGGAGGAGATTCTTCGCTGACGCTCAGAATGACAGAATAAGAAGCTCAGGATGACCTCTTTTTTGTCACCTTTTTTTACTTGTCACCCTTTTTCTTGCCACACATTTTTTACCTGTTCCTTTTTTAACCAATCACCCTTTTTTACCTGTCACCTTTTTTTACTTGTCACCCTGAGGCGTAGCCGAAGGGTCTCCTATGGAGATTCTTCCCCTTCGCTTAAGCTCAGGGTCAGAATGACAAAATAGTCCAAACATAATTTTATATCGGCAATTTCAAGTTAGTTTACATTAAATTTTGCCCTTTTTCTCAAAAAAACCTTGAAAATCTCAATTAATACTGAAATAACTATACCCATGCTAAAAATTATACTCAAGTCAGAAATTGAAGGTTTGTTTATTCCAAAAGCTATCCTTACATAAGGTATATTGATTAATGCAGTAACTAAAATTAGTTCCCATATTACCGCT
>Ga0207433_10008326_pt1 | contig 16932 bp, 20 predicted proteins | sample YelNatPaOPGAMG01_FD_187559 | JGI IMG/M metagenome (GOLD analysis project Ga0207433, IMG submission 187559) | Hot spring thermophilic microbial communities from Obsidian Pool, Yellowstone National Park, USA - OP-RAMG-01 (SPAdes) (version 3) | ecosystem: Environmental > Aquatic > Thermal springs... | reverse complement strand
CAGCAACAGGTCATCCTCTGGGTTGGGAGAAAGGAATAACTCTCTGCCGGTGAGTTCCTCAACTCTCTTCCAACCCTCGTTGGTGTATAACTCAGTTCCCCCGGCATACGAGCGCCCGTGGAATGGCGGGATCAGGCCCATGTCCCGGACCTGCTCCGGCGACTTATTGTCTAAGTCCTCGATGCGCGGGAACGGCATACTCTGAGCGTCATACCTGGAATCACTGTCCAGGTAGTGCATGACACTCTCATAGGCCGACTCCACCGAGAACGTCTTACCGGCGATTGACTCGCAGACCGGGCAGGTCGCATCATCCCACACCGCCACCACTGCGTACTCGGCAACGTTGTTCTGGACTGCGGTCTGCAGCCCGGTGTACGACCAAACCCTGCCAACATGCACGTCGGCGGCCGCGTGCAGGTACGTCTCTGGCAGGTTCATCAGGTTATCAATCCTGCTCTGAAGCTGAGCCAGGTCTACGAGGCGGAACTCTGGGTTCGCCTGAACGATGCTAACGAGACGTTGCACTTCCGGGTGTAGCAGTCGTGTCGGATACGTCGCGACTGCCCACGCCAGCTTGTCGGTGATGGTGTCAAGCAGCCATGCGTCCCACTCTGCCTGAGTGAACTCGACCTTCTTGGCCTTACGTTGGGCGGCGAAGTGCTCGTGCGACCGTTCCTGCGCCTTGGCGAAGGCTTCCCTTGCCTGTACACGCACACGTTCCCACACCCGCTGTCCCAGGTCGTCGTTCTCTCGGAATAGTTGCTCGATGCCGTCACGATCGACCGAGACGTTCCCCGACTGGTCAAACTGGTCAATGACTCCTCGTAGAAAACCACCAGCAACGTCCCTCCATGCTCTACGGACTGCGGAGCCGAGAACTGCTGCCTCTGGACCCCACAACCTGACGTCCTTCAGCTTCTTGAGGACAGACCCGAGCACGTGGCCGGGAGGCGCCAGCTTCACACGGCCTGTCAAGATCAAGAAGCTCAGGTCGAACGAATCGAGCCTGAGCAACTCTTCACCTTTCGGTACTCTATGGTCCATCTTGACCTCGTGGAGCGGGGACCAGGGATCGAACTGGACAATCTCGCTGGTGGCAAGATACTCTACCAGTTAAGCTAAACCCCGCCTAAACAGGATTCCAACTCTTACCATGCTTGATTTTCAAGATGGTCTTGTGGCTTACACCAAACTCTATTCCGAGACTACGAGCACTCCATCCAGCACTCAACAACTGTCTTACTTGCTGAACGTCTTCCTCGGAAAGAATTGCCGCATTTGCAATGTAATTACAAGTCGTATGACTGAAAGCAATATTCTCAAGATCGAAGAACTTCTCCTTGGGATTACTGCTTTTTGACCAAGGCTCCTTATGCTCAATGCTAAACTTCGTAGAGTCCTCGATCCGCTCACCACATCTGAAACACACATCGAGTCCTGCACGTTGTGCTAAATTGAACATAACCAACTTACGGAGTCTGGCTGATGCCGTAGAGAACGACATCCCAAGTTTATCAGTCTTACGACTGTTGCTCACATTTCCCTCCTGGGTCTCCGTCCGGGAAGGACAGCGCCTTACCGCTTGGCTATCCCCGCTCGTCTGGTCGGAACGGACGGATTTGAACCGCCGATCTCCGACTTGTTCATGGTGCAGGCGGTGGGATTTGAACCCACATTCTTCTGACTCCCAAAGCCAGTGCCATCCCTGATTAGGCGACGCCTACACTACCAATAATGCTGATCTGCAAACGTGTACCCAAAGGATGCTTGTCCCTTCTGCTGGGTTGTCAGATTCCCGGTCATCGTTCTCCAAGGCAGGCGCCCTACCAGGCTGGGCTACGCTCCGACTTAACCAATTATCCGTAGATTCTGCTCGCTGTGTGGCGGTATCCGTCCATTCGACACCGCCATCCATAACATCGCTGCAAGCGCCAATGCCACGATCAACCAGGCTATCTTGATCACTGCAAATCTGCCTCCACGATATGACTACGGTCGACCGCAGACTGGATGTTGAGCAGCAGCTTGTACAGCGCCTTCTCCTCGTCGGAGAACATCTCGCTCTCCAGGGCCTTCTGCACGGCCTTCGAGTTGCTGGGCGCAGGCAAGAGCTTCTGCTTTCCACCGGACGGTAGCGCAGGCGGCTCCGGTCTCGGCGGCAGACCTTCGATGATGTCGGTCGCCAGGAGCTGCCCGGACTTGATCAGCTCTACGAGCAGCGGGACCGGGTAGTTCGCCCACGGCTGCTTGAACTTGCTCATCTCCAGACCGAACGCCTCGTTCGCACGCTCGATCGCATGATTCACGGTGAAGCCGCCAGCCTTGTTGAAGATGTCCAGGGCGCTGCTGATGTTGTCAGCGCCGACGACACGCGGGCCTCGGCTCTTGAACAGCCACTTTGTGTTGTCAACCTCAATCTCGGGCAGCAGCTTCCGGTTCACCTGCTCGTCGAAGAGCTGCCTCTCCGGAATGAACACCTGCTCCTCCGCCACGGTCTGAGCGGCCTTGGCGGTTGCGTGGGTGAAGGTCTCAGCCGCACCAACGTAGAGCGGTGGCATACGGTAGCGGTGCCTGGTCGTCTTCTCGGTCGACTCCATGTACTTGCCGAACATGAGGTCATCCTTGCGGGCATCTGCCAGGCTCTTCAACTCCAGCTTGGCGGTCCCACGATCTTCCAGGCCCTGCGACTCGACGATCGCCTCAATGATGGCGATCTTGTTCCAGTTCTCCACCCCGCGCATGCCCTTGATCATCTTTTCGAGTTCGTCGATGGATTCATCAGAGAGCGTGCCGCCGGAGACCAGGATCGCCATCGGCGGGATTCCCTGGTTCTCGAACAGGTCATAGTTGACGTACTCGGCAGCCCGGCGCCCCATCACCGACAGCACACAGCCAATCCAGCGGGGCAGGCCATAGGCCATCCCGCCGAACGGCAGCTTGAAGTGCCAGATCTCTGAGGCCGGGATCTTCGGCTTAACTCCAGCCGCCATGATCTCGCCGGTCGTGGCGTCGATCACCCTCGGATCACCGAACTCCTTGAACCAGCGCACGGACGCCTGACTCCCTACCGGCAGCAACTGAGCGAACCGGCGGTAGAAGCGGCGGATCGTGACCTTCTGGGGCTTGCCATCCCGGACCAGGACCACCTCTTTCTGAACCGGATCTCCACCGATCTCTGCAAGGCGCAGGTACTTGAAGGGCATGTAGTACATGACCTGCACCTTTCCCTCCAGGTTACGTATAACCTCGAAGGCCCCATTCCCGAGCACCTCCAGATCCATCCGCATGAGCTGGCGGATGGTCGTGAACGACTGCTCCTCGTTGACCTGATCGAAAAAGTTCTGCGCCCTCGTTGCAATCGCTTGCATCTCCGGCGTGTCTTTCTCAGTCAAGTCGTCTCCAAGGAACTGCATCTGGTAGCCAAAGCCGTCGACGTTCTTCTGCATCGCATCGACGCAGCTTTGCAGGATGTCCGACTCCTCGAAGATCTGATACAGGTTGATGAACGGATACGGCGGCGTCTTCAGCCGCAGCTTCTGGTACTGACCGCTAAACGGGTCCTCTTCCTCCACGATCGCCCTGCGGTATAGCTCGTTCGGCGGTGGAGCCCCACCATCGACGGCCGCATCCTGCTTCTTAACCCTCTTGATCTCCAGGTTACGCAGGTTCTGCAACTTAGCTGCTCGCGTCTTCCGGGCTTTCTCCAGGTCGGTAACCTTTTCGGCCATGGCTACCACCTCCCCTACGCTGTCAAATCCAGCGCCTTCATCTCCGCCATATTTGGCCCAACCTTCGGCTCGGCCACCAACGGCACCTTCAGTTTAACCCCAAAGTCCCGCTCCAGGGGCGGGTTCTCCATGTGCCACTTGATAATCGGGGCGTACTCGTCGACTTTGTCCTCACGCACCTCGAAGATCAACTCATCGTGAACGAACAGGCTCAGCCTGATCTCGTCCAAATTCGAGAGCACCTGTTGCTCCCGCATCTCATTCGCAGCCAGCAGGCATGTGCTGGACGAAGGCTCCTGGATCGGATGGTTCACTGCCATCCTCTCAGCCTCGTTCTTCAACACCCGATCCTCGCTGTGGAGGTTCGGAAGCCTGCGTCTACGCCCAAGCACCGACTCTACGAATCCGTTCCGACGGCCAAACTCGATCATCTTGCGGTGGTATACCGGCAACATCTTGTACTTGCTAAAAAAGATGTCGATCCACGTCTGGCCCTGCTCACGGCCGAGGTCGATGCCGTACTCGATCTTAGCATACTTTATGAAGCCTTCCAAGCCCATTAAGTACAACAAACCGAAATTCACGGCCTTGGCGTTACGTCTCTGGGTACTTATTCCCTTCTCATCAAGCTCCTCCCACCTTCCAGGGTACAAACTCTTGGCCGTTTCGGTGTGGATGTCGAGGCCACCGCTCTTGAAGATTCTGATCATCTCTGGGTCGCCGGACAGGTGGGCGGCCCACCGCAGCTCCGCCTGGCCCTGGTCGATGGCAAGCAGGACGTATCCGGGCGGTGCACAGATCAGGCGACGGATCAGGTGCGCCGACTTGGACCGCTTCGGGTTGTTCTGCATGTTCGGGCTGGACGTTGCCGTCCTCCCGGTCACCGTCGTTGCCAGGCTGTAGCTGGTGTGAATCCTACCGTCGTGCTTGACGTGCTTCTCGAACCCTTTCAGGTATCGGGTGTACAACGTCTGGTACTCGGACCACTGATTGTACGACAGGATGAATTCCCGCGCCTTCTTGCGGATCGGGCGGTCGAGCAGGAGCGCCCGGACCTCTTTGTCACAGGACGGCTCCTTCGTCTTGGTCCGCTTGATCACGTCAAACCCGAACCCATCCTCGTCGAACAGGGCGTCGCGGATCAGCGCGTCCCTTGTGAGGGATAGCTTCCCGTCGTGGCGCTCTCTTATAGGCGCCGGGAGCAACCTGGTTGCCTTCTGCTCCTCCTCAGCGAGGAGTCTGAACACGTCGTTCTTAACCTTGGGCAGTTCCTCAAGGTTAATACACGCGCCGGTCTCCTCCATCATGCTCAGGGTATCCAACGTCGGCATCGTGAACCGTACCAGGTAGTTCAGCAGCTTTGGGTGCCCGGCGAAGTACTCCTTCATGGACAGCCCCACCTGGCGGGTCGTATCCGCATCCTGGCAGGCATACTGCCTAAATGCGGTCGGGTGCATGTAGGCCACGTTCAGCATATCGGCCTTGTCGTACCTGGACTCGAACTCCCTCTTGTAGTCCACCTTGTCGTCGGTGAACATTTTCTGCATCGTCCCAAGGTCGGCGAGCTGATAGATGTTCTCATCGATCAGGTTCGCTGCCGCCTGGATGTCCATCACCACCCGCTCTATCTTGACGACCTTGTCTCTGAAGCGTCGGAACAGCCACCGGAATGCGTGGAACTCCATGTCCGTAGTCAGGTACTTCTTGATACGCTTGCTGGTCAGCAGAGCCTCCAGCTCATCGAGCTTCTGCTCGAAGTTCTGTGCACGCCTCAAGAACACGTCGGTCGGAACCTTCTCCCGTTTCTTACTCTCGGGATCTGGCCTCGGCCAGGTGATCGAGAACTCGGCCTCGTTCGGTCCGCACTCCTCGAACAGTGTCACGTTGATCCCGGTCAGCGGCTTGAAGCTGATCGAATATGAGATCAGCAGGAAGTTCGGGTCCATCCAGTCGATGCCCTGCGTCTCCGAGTCAATACCGATCGTGAACTCCACGTCCTCAGCCTTGTCGAGCAGCGCAAGGATCGACTGTGTCTCGATATACTTCTTCTCGGCCTTGGACTCCATCGGGTTGCCACCGTTCTTGAGCACGGAGGCGACCATCTTCAGGTCTTCGATTACGAGCTTGGCGTTGGCCGGGGTCCGGCACACGTAGGCGGGGTGGTAGGTCGGCATGACCCAGCACTCGAACTCCTCGGACCAGTACAGCGTGCCGCGGGCTTTCTTGATTCCTGAGCGACGCAGAAGCTGCCGAAGGGCAAAGTCCCCGGCAGCTATGATAATCTTCGGCTTGAGCTGCTTCAAGGCAGCCACTACATGCACGCGGCAAGCTGCAAGCGTCTTGGCTATGTCCTTCGTGGACAACTCGTCCTTCGCGATCATGCAGCGGGCAGAATTCATAAGGAAGATGTCACGCCACTCGAGGCCAGCTTGCGCAACCAGGTCCCGAGCCATCTTTCCGGCGGGTGCCTGGTGGTAAAATGGCACTCCATTCAGCACTTCCTTGTTCCCAGGCGACTCGCCAAAGAACACGAGCTTCCCTCTACGGTTGCCAGCGTACGGTACGACTCGTTTGCCCTTCAACGGACACTCATCCACCAGACATTTCGCCACTTGCCTTCTCCTCCAAGTGTACCGGCCTGGGGCAGCCCGCCACGGCCATCACCAGTGCCACAATGTTGTTCTTCAGCCCTCGGTTGGTCACCCTGGCCACGAACATCTGGTTATCCATAGTCCCGGAACCGAACCGATCACGGTGAACGTAGAACGTCGCGGTCGGGAACTTCTCCTTGATCAGATCGAAGAAAATCGCCTGCATGGGCGCAGCGATCGCTCCATCGTCCGAGATCAACCACACCATCTCCATGCCACCGAGGTCGGCCACCTGGTATGCGTACGGCTTCATCTCGACGAAGTCCTCCGGTTTCCCGGCGGTCCCGGACTGCAGGATCGTAGCGACCTTGTGCCTGACCTCCGAATCACCTTCCTGGGCCTCCATGCTTTTATCAGGCTTGCCAAGGATGAAGCACGCTCCATTCGCAATCCACTGCTTCTTGGCGTAGGTCCCGGTAAACCATCCGATGGGCGTAGATCGTGGAGCGGCTCCCTTCGCGCCATCTACCGCCTTACGACGTGCGAACGGCACTCCCCTCTGCAGCTCCACGACTGCCGCGCGCAAACTGCCAAGGAACTTCGCTCCTTTTCCCGTCAGCTTGTGGTCGGCGTCGATAAGCCCAGCTTCCACTAACCGATCGTAGCTGCCACCAGGAACGAGCCCGGTCACCTTCTTGCCGGGCTCTGCCTTGTCAAGCAGCATCAGATCGGGCGTTGTCAGAGCCATCTCGTTACCTCCTTCAGTTGATGGGTGGAGCATATAATAGGTTAGCCCTTTTGTCAAGTTGGTTTGGCGCCTTAGTACGCGTCCGGGTTATGCGAGTCGATCTTGTTGCGAAGCGCGGCCCAATCACCGGCCGTGGGGTCCTGGCCTTCCGGGATTCCCTTCACCCACTCGTCGTAGATGTCCTTCGCCTTGGGTCCGAACGTGGCTACCAGGTCAAAAATCAATGCCGCAATCTCCAGGGCTCCCATCACTTGCCTCCTTTCTGCACCGAGGCGATCGTGGCCGTGAAGTCCTTCTGCGCTCCGGTCAGATCGTCGAGGGCAGCGAACGCCTTCCCATACGAGGAAGCGTCGTCGATCTTCACCCAGCCCTCAACAGCAGTGTCGGCCGACTTAATCGCATTGTAGAAAGGCCAGCCGACATCGTTCTTGACCTTCTCATACTGTGCTGCGGTGATCACTCCCTTCTGTTGGAGTGTCCGCAGGGTCGTCATCCCGAGGTCATAGGCGCTGAACGCGGCGGAGATCGTCTTGTAGGCCAGGGCTTTCGGAGTCGTCTGCACCTGAACCTGCCCGCCTATCGTGGGCACAGTCGCCTTCGGAGCGCATCCGATCCCGATACTGAAGATCAGCGCCCCGACGATAATCCACGCCAAAAAAAAGTTACGAACCTTGACTTGCACCTTGCTGTCCTCCTTGTCCATCCGTCCTTGATCTAACGTATCGGACCCCATCTCCCTGCGGGGACGGCTGGGGTCCAGACATCTGCTGCCTCGCCCGGTCGGACGTGGCAGTGCCACCGAACAGGTACTGTAACACGTAGCCCATGAAGCCAGGCAACGATCCGAGCACGATCAGCAGAATCTTCTCGCTCTCGGCGTTGTACTTTCCGAGCACGAACATGTAGTACAGCCCCAGGACACCTACCACAGTGATCAATCCAACGAGCGGCCGTTGATTCAGCTGTAGCCACGTGTACCGCAGGAGCTGCTGGGGCGGATCTGGCGGCGGAGTACACTCAACCACCGCGGCTTCTGGTGCCTGCTGGATCGTATCTTCTGGCATGGGCTTTTCACCTCCCCTTTGCAAGCGATTGCAAATCGGCCAATCTGTAAGCTTGGCCTCGTACATGGATCACCCACGGGTCCTCGGCAGTTGGAAGTGCATGCCGTCCGGGGTATTCCAATTCCCGCCCCACTCGAATCCTGCGTCGGTGAAGCACTTCACGAACCCGGCTGAAAAGGTGGGCTTGGCGCCATACGGGTTCGACGCAGCGTTGAAGTCGACGGCCAGGCCCCAGGAGTGCACGGACATCCCGCCGCCACCAGTCATGCGCCGGATGTTCACGCAGCCATCGTAGGTCTTCAGCTCCTTGGCAAGTCCACCGTCTACCAGGGCCTTAAACGCCCGACGCAGCGGAACTTCCATCATCTTGTGGCCGTAGATCTTGCACGACCAGTGGGAGCCATCATAGGACCTCACATGGCCGAACGAGGGCGCGAACTCGGAGAAGTTCATAACCTTCAGGTATGGCGCCGGGTCGGTTGGGGACCCAAACAACTGTGTCAACTGGCTCTGGCGGATGATCCCGGTCGGCTCCTCTTGGCCATCGTCCTTCACCGGCTCATTGAAGAGCTTCGTCCAGGTCAGCGGCCCGACTTCCCCATCGGCGTCGAGGCCCTGATCCTCCTGGAACGCCATCACCATAGCCTCGGTCTGAGGACCGAACTCACCGTCAGTCTCGATCTGCTCCTCGAAGATGTCGTTCAGGGCAGCCTGCACCTTCTGCACGTCCGACCCAGACGACCCAACTTTCAAGATTCTCATAACTACCTCCAAATACCAAACAGCTTGTCGATCAGCCACCTACAGCATACGTGCCAGCACGCTACTAACCTGGACTCTGGCATGTCGCTTATCTCGTGGAATATCCTACTGCGTAGGAACCTTGCTGTGACAGCTGGCCTCAGCGACTTGAAGTTCGGATCACTCCTCCAGGCTCGGTAGGACCGATTCACAATCGCCAACACCTCCCTCTTCTGCTCCCTTGTCAGGTAGACCCCATCGCATTACCTCCCCGGTGGAGCCGGAATGCACCCTCTCGCCCTTGTCGGAGGACATGAGGCTCCATTGTCGATTATTTCAAATTCCTCTGAGACGTATTGCACCAGGACCGGCCGAACTCCGTACAGGAAGTACGAGATCGAGTAGATCACCATCGCCCTCTTGCTGACGAAGTACGGGTTATCGTTCACGACGAAGGTCGACTCGACCAGTCCAGCTCCTCTCTTCCAGGTTGACGCCACCGTGCTCGAATCCAGCACCTCGAGTTGCCCATCATCGGTGACCCTAACCAGCGTCCTCACGACCGTGCCGGGATCGTCGACGAACTTGATGTAGTCCATTCTCATCAACACGATCCCACCGATCGGAACCTTCTTGTCCGTGTTCATTACCCGGATCGGCGGTGTCCCGGTAAACACCACCGTCTTGAACGGGTAGAACATGATGAACAGATACAGCCCGAACAGTGACACGAACAGAGCGATGGCAAGCAGTACCAACGACTTAATCACCCACAGCGATTGTGGACTCAGTCCCATATACGAGAACCTCGAGAGGCACTGGTTCACGTATGGGCAGGCTCCAACGTCCTTCTCTGGCTCTTGGGCCTCCGCCGCCTCCACAGTCTCTGCCTCAACCACCCTTACGGCATCCATCACCGTCTCCTCTCGAGGGCGTCAATCCTCCGACGCAGCTCCCGATAGTCCTCTTCGTGTTGTGTTCGCCACTGCTCGAAACCATCGAGCCTCACAAGCACAGCGGCATGGGTTGAGCACGGGATCAACTTGCCGATCATGTCAGTCGTGATGTCACACGTGTCACACCTGACCTCCTTCCCTGGAGGTGCGGCAGTCGGTTGCGCTATCTTCATCTTGACGAACACGAAGTACGCAACCGCGAAGATCACAAACCCAAGTGCCACGATAGCGCCGAACGACGCCATAAAGTAAGGATTCATGTACCAGCTCGTGGCGCTCGGCAGTTGCAACAACGCGGCAGTTCCTGGGTTCATTGCCTCCCCCTCCGTCCGATTCTCTGGATATCACTTCCTTGCTCCACCCTGCTCAATCTGATGTTTCCGCTCGGCGATCCACCCTTGCAGAATCCCCTTGATCTCAGCCTGGACTGTTCGGTTCTCAAGGGTCATCTGTCGGTGGTTCTGCACGGTGTCGTTCAGCCCCTTGAGCGTCGAGGTGATGTTAGCATCGCCGGACAGGATCAGTTCCTTGACCTCTCGCTCGAAGAGCTGCTGTCTGTTTACTTCTCTCGCAAGGTTCCAGGTCGTAATCACCAGCACCACGAGCAGCACCCCGCTCACAAGACTGGTCACCTTCCAGAAGGTCACCCACGAGGGTAGGTCCTTGCATGGTGGGCACGGAAACGCCTTCAACAGGCATGGCAGGGTTGGCAGTTGGACCTGCTGGGTGGGTGCCGCATCTCCGTTCTCTACCTGTTCCTTCCTCTCATACATCGCCTCTCTCCTTCATCCACCGGCCGACCCAATCTTCGATCGACGTTACCTGCCCTTTTTCTATCAGACCACGGTGACGCCTCCCAGACTTCACTACCTTCTTCAGCACCCGCTCCCTCCAAAGGTCAGTCTGTCCCGGCGCGTTACAGTTCATGATGAACCTCTGGGCGAGGTCGTCGCCACCTACTATGTAGGTTGCCAGCGTTCGGTTGAATATAATGTCATTCCTCCACATCGGATAGCCGCGCTTCTCTCCGTGGTGGTACAGCGGCTTGCCGGGCCATATCCAGACCCTCTTCCCAAGGACTGCCAAGGCAAAATTGGTGAAATTCTCGCCGCCTCCCCACGATCCCAGACCGACCGGCCATCCTCCGATCAGATCAAAGATCTGTCGGTGCATCATCATACCACAGGACGACATACATGGCACCTGGTACGGAATCCGATACGGTCCAGCAGGCTCCCGGTAGTCGTCGAACGTGTAGTGCAGCTTCCCGAGGCTCAGATCAACATCGAGACGGTAGATCAGCTTGCGCCACTCGAGAATCTTGTACGTCAGTGGCAGGTGCAGGGTCCCATCAAGCCTCTTCCACTCCCTACGGTAGAACTCGAACATACTCCGCACGGCATCTCTGCCGGGGACCACGTGCCCATCTACAAACAGGAGAACCTCGCCGGTCGCTTTCGAGACGGCGTAATTCTTGGCCTGCCAGTGCGAGGCCCGATCACCATACTCGATCGACTTGAGCCACTGATTCCCCTCGGCCGCTGCGTCAATCCGTCTCCTCCCATCGTCTGGGACTATGCCACGGACCTTGAATTCGTGGCAGCTATTATCGACGGCCAGGATCTCGAAGTCCAAGCCGCGTAATTCCTCAGCCATTGAGCGGATGGTGAACAGCACTTGCGGGTGCTCGTTCACATATGGCATGATCACGCTTAACTCAGCCACGGTCTCACCCACTCGTCAATCTTGATAACCTGCTTCTCGTGAATCTCTCGGGCGTGCTCGACGATCGACCTGTTGCTGAGCACCTCCTCGGCGATGGCAGCCAGTACTTCCCTGCTCCCATCGACATGCTGAATCTTCTCCAGCAGGAAGTCCCTCCCGCCATAGCAGTACGCGGCGATCATCTCATCACGAATCCAGCCGTCGAAGTTCCAGTTGTACCCTCGCTCGGCTCCGTGATGGAAGAGGCAGCCGTTCGGCCATATCCACCTCTTCAGTCCGATCACCGCCCCGGCGAAGTTAAAGAACGGCTCTCCACCACCGTAGATCCCGATCTCTTCGGGCCACCCGCCGAGTTTGTCGTAAAAGTCGCGGTGCCACAGGGACCCGCAGGTCGTCATGCACGGCACCTCGAAGACGGCGGTGTTCTGTTCCGGGAACGGCACGAACTGATAGGAGTACGCGTTTATCTCAGGCTTCGCTACGAGGCCGTAGATCAACCGGCGCCACTCCAGGATCTGGTATCCGATCGGCATGTGCAGAGTCCCATGCAGCTCCTTCCAGGCCAGCTCGTAATACTTGAACATTTCGTACAGGCTGTCCCGGCTCGGTATCACGTGAGCATCCGGGAACCACAGGAACTCTCCCCTCGCCTCCCTCACCCCGAGGTTCTTTGCCTGCCAATGACTCAATTTGGTATCATACTCTAAGTGCCTTAACCACGGGTTGCCCTCCACAGCGGCCTTTACCGCTCTGGCTCCACCATCCTGCTTGCGTCCTTGGGCCTCGACCTCGGCGCAGTAGTTGTTGATCGCGATGATCTCAAAGTCTACCCTTCCCAACAACTCCTCTGCTATCGCCCGGATGGTGAAGACGAGCTGTGGATATTCATTGCAATACGCCATGATCACACTAAGCATTTCCTTTTCTCCCATCGCCGTTTCTGGGACTCGCTCATTTTCTGTCGGGTTTCAGACGACGCTTTGGTTCCAAGTGTTTTTCTTGCTGCAGCAGCCCCAGCAGCAGCTCTTCGTTCCTTCAATTCCTGGTAATCTGGCCTTTCCTTCAACTTTTCCTGGAGCTTCTCGGCATTGCTCCTCGATACTTCACGAGCTTTCTCTGGGTTTGCCTCCCGCCACCTTCTTAGGGCCTCAGAACCGAGATTCCCGTGAAAACTCTTGTGCCGGGTCTCTGTCCATTTCTCCAAGTTCTCAGGAGAGTCATTCAACTTATTCTCATCTTTGTGATGGACAATCTCCCCTGGTTTAACCGGATCGTCTGGATGGTGTTCGTTCCAGACCGCGTTCCGGCTCTTGCTCTTCCGTGACACAGCCACGATACCTCCTCGAGTGCCAGATGCGGCCACTACGTCCTTTTCCCATCTCAGCCTCCTCACGCCTTCGTCTTGAAGCCACGTGCTTCGAGCAGCGTGGCCTTGAACATCGGAAACTCGGCGACCATGATCGGGTTGAACCTGGCGACGTACTCGATCCGCACGGATGCGAAATGCACGACGATGCAGTCCACCGTCTTGACCTGGCGGCCGGACAGTTGCTGCCTCAGCCACTCGATCTCCTGGTACAAAGCCGACGAGCGTTTCAGCAGCCCATAGTAGTCGACCGCGAAGGACACCTCCGAGTCGAAGCTCGGTCCTACCAGCTTCCCAAACCCGGTCCTCGACAACTTCCCCGGACGCACCGGCAAGGTCTCTCTTCGGCCGATCACCCCTGCAACGATTGCTGGCGCCAGGACTGTCGCTTCAAAGTCCTTCATGTAGTCAGCCAGGCGCTGCTCGTCCAGGTTCAACATGATCAATTCCCTCGCGGCTTGTGGCATGGCTCACCCCTCCAGGACCCTCTCGATCTCCCCGGCGACGTATGACGGCGTGAACTCATTGAAGCACTCACGCTCAAAGTTCCCTTCACACGGGTTCGGATGGTAGCAAGGCCCACACGGTGGATATTTGCACAGGTTCACGTGCTCTTCGTAACCGTTCCATTCCGGCCGGGCGAAGCCTCCGTAGAGCACGATGGCTGGTGTCCCCATGGCACGAGCGATGTGGCTTATTCCACCCTCGGCACAGACCACGAGTCGCAGGCTGGCTATGTGCTCCACCAACCCGATCGTGGTGTCAAAGGCCGGGATTGGCTCCACCCGATTGCCAGACAGGCACGGGTACATATCACACAGGCTCTGGAACCAGGGCCACACCTTCTTGTTGTACCAGTGCCCCTTGTGATGCACCTGCACTCCGACCCCTGACCGCTCGCCGACAGGCTTCCAACTCCTGCTCAGGTAGATCTCAGGCTTCAGTGCTGGCGGAGGCGTGTCCAGGCCGTACGCGTCGCAGACGATCTTCCAGTCTGCGTGGATGTGGTGCCGGTCCGGATGCTTGGCATGAATCGGGTCGTCGTACCCCAGGAACACTCCAACGTCTTCTCTACCGATGTGCGCCACAAACGGGTTGAACTTCAACAGCTCCGGATAGTTCGTGTTCACAGTGATCTGCGTGTCAGGGTACGTCTCCTTGATCACCCGCAGGGTCGGCGTGACAAACAGCAAGTCTCCAAGGCCGTTGAAACTCTTGATCACCACGTCCACGGCTTGATCTCCATCTTCTCGAGCATGGGCACGCAAGCGTTGAAGATTACTTCCAGCTCCTCGGGCGTGAGGACATTGAACCCGAACCCGACCTTCGGCTCCCTCCAGACTGCCTTGATGGGCTCGTACAGCTCGGTGCCAATCAGGGCATCCGGCAGGTCTGTGAACTTAACGATGTCGCTCCCGGAGTCGAACAGATCCTCGGTCACCCGGCACCACAGCTCTCCGTACCACCGGAACGCATCCACCCGCGAGGAACCTCCGCACTTCATGACAATCTCGGGGTGCCGTTCCAGGATCAGCGCAGCAGCTGCATCGACCGGGTGCCGGACTATGCCGATGGCCTTGACCCTGTTCTGGGTCAGGAACGGCGAGTGCAGGCTGGCGTTCCCACGGAACAGGACCCACCTCCGGTTCTTCATGCGGATCACCCGGAGCAAGTTCTCAGCCACAGTAGCCTCGAGATCGAGAACTACTCCACCAGACGCCTGCATGAACGGCTCCCTCCCCTCATGCCTGGGCAGGGCGTTCACGTCGTAGTTCCATCCAAAGATGTGCTCGGCGTCACAGGCGTGAACTCCCCCGAGTGCGTGGTAGATTGCTACGGTCCCATGACCACTACCCGGCGTCACGATCAGCCGGTTCTTTAGAGCGGCTTTCTTAATCATGGTTTGATCCCCTCAACTCTGAAATCCCGCCATCCACAGCCGTGCAGTTGTCCCTCGCCGACATGCACTACCTTGAACCCAATGGCGGCTACCTCTTTGGCACAGACAGGCCCGGTCCAGCCGGACTTGTGCTGCATCAGTTCCCCGTACTCGGGGTTGACCCGATTCCGGTACGGGTAGAACGCCTCGATCAGCCAGTCGATGTTGTCCTTCCCCTCTCTCCCCTCTTGATACCAACGGAAACAGCCGAGGACGCAGGGACCCTCAACGATGATCTTACCTCCCGTCCGAAGCAACTGGAACTGCCACCTCAAGAAGTCCCTCGCATCCTCCAGGAAGAAGTGCTCGATCACGTGCGACGACATGATCTCAGCAAAGTAGTCGTGCGGCAGCAGCTCAACGATGTTCTCTATCATCATGACCACGTCGGTCTGCAGGTGCCTGTCCCATTCCTGGATACCGCAGTACACCTTGGCATCCAGGTTGATATGCTCCTCCTTCGGGGCAATCCCACACCCAAGGTTGAGCTTCGGGGTTGTCTGACACTTCTTAACGATAGGACACTCCCCTCCGCTATACTCCGCCCGACGACAGACCTCACAGACTGGCGTAACTACCATGTCACTGCTCCCCTGATGATCGGCAGGTAGACATCATAGTACAGCCGATCCATGTTGTACGCCTTGCGGCAGAAGGTGCGATGCAGTAGTCCCTCGTTCCTCTGCATCCGATAGCGGATCACGTCGGCGATGCCCTGAAAGTAATTCTCCTCATTCTCGACGTGGTGGTTGCGGCGGTAGGAGCCGAAGTCGAAATACAGCGTCGTCCAGCCGGAGATCTCCATCTGCATGTCGAGGGACTTGTTCAGGACCATCAGCGCACCAGAGGAGAGGGACACCTCCGGGACTACAAGCCCGAAGCTCTCTTCCTGCGTCGGGAAGATGAAGAGATTGCTGAGGGTCATTAGCTCTCGTAGGAGGCGCTTGGGTAACCCGGTATCATACTGTGGGGAGCGCCAGTTGGAAGTGAAGATCACCTCTTCTCCGGGAACCAGGCCGTTGCGACGGGCAATCTTTAAGAAGTGCTCGACATCCTGCTTCTCCTGGGTCCCGGTCGCCCACTGGTTCGCGATTACCAGGCAGACAGAGTTCCCACGCTGCTTGATCTTCGAGAAGATCAGGATCACGTCGTCGACTCCCTTGGCACGGAGCCGATCGACTGAGGCCGGAAACACCTGAACGTAGTCGGAGTGCAAGGCCATCGGATACTCGTCGATGAAGTCCCACGCCTCCTGGCTGAAGTCCATCCACGAGCGGATGTCCTTGATGTGTGGGATCACCTCGACATGGGCCAGCTCTCCACGGAAGTTCTCGGCTACTCTCAGGGCGTCGGTCTTGTTTGGGAACACGAGCCGATGGTGCGGGCCGTACTTGCGGATCTCCCACCAGTCGTTGAGGGACGACGGCACGCTGTGAATCCAGTGCAGCCATCGGACGTCCTTGAGTTCCGGGTTCGGAGACGCCTCTTGTATCCCGAGAGCGTAGGGCAGGTTCCACCCGGTGAATACCAGATCATGGGACCAGATCATGTCGTACAGTGGTCCCTCGGAAAGGAGCATCTCCTTCATCCGGGACACGGTATCGGCATGCTCTGGCGTGAGGTCGGTCTTAGAGTGGTAGTCTTTGAGGTGGGCAAACGGGACAAGTGGCTGGAGCCGGGCTCCCTCAATCTCCTCGCCATGATACTGCTCATTCACGAAGACGCTTACCTCGTGGCCCTGCCGCGAGAGCATCTTCACCTGGTCTTTGACGATTCCGGTCAGGGAGTAGCCGGAATGAAACTCTTGGAAGTTTGTCAGGATCGCAAAACGCATTTTTCTCCTCCTTTCATCAGCGCTTCCGCCTCAACGGGCGCTGCTATGAAATTAACCACAGCATCAGCATGCCCTTTCCTACCCCTCATGTCAAGCAATTTGCAAGCGATTGCAAAAATTTAGCGTATCACAGGGAACACACGACGGCCCATTTGGGCCTGCTGCCGCCACCGCGGATGCGGGACCGGGTAAATCCTGTTCGGCGGGATTACGGCAGGCCTTGCAGTTCTCTTTGAT
>Ga0207433_10008323_pt1 | contig 16944 bp, 14 predicted proteins | sample YelNatPaOPGAMG01_FD_187559 | JGI IMG/M metagenome (GOLD analysis project Ga0207433, IMG submission 187559) | Hot spring thermophilic microbial communities from Obsidian Pool, Yellowstone National Park, USA - OP-RAMG-01 (SPAdes) (version 3) | ecosystem: Environmental > Aquatic > Thermal springs... | reverse complement strand
TATATCCAGTATTATTAAGTCCGGTTGTGATTTAATTGCTTTTTTATATCCTTCTTCGGTGGTTGTTGCAGTAATAACATAGAAATTCTCTTTTTCTAATAAATCACTTACTAAAGATAAAATATCTTCTTCGTCATCAATCACTAATATTTTTGGTTTTATCATCCCTCTTCCTCTTTTTATAAGAAATGTTTATTAGAAATGAAAAATATGTTTTTATTTCTCTACCGCTTTACCGCTATACCACTATACCACTTATTTTTTATTCTTTTCTCTTTTCTTCAACAAGAATACTTTTATCAAATTTTTTAGCGAACTTTTTAAGTTCAGCTGCAATACGACCTATCTGTCCATAGTGTGTAATTCTTGTAGTTAAAGAAGAAATACCTACTATTGATATTGTCATTATAGGGAACTTTTGTAAATTACCCTGTCTGTTTTCAACAACAATATATCCACGTTTGCGGTCTTCTAAATTATAAAAATCTCCTATAGAACTATCAAAGACCTCTATTATCTTATCTGAAATTTTCTTATAATTTTCAGGTGTTGTTATAACAACAAAATCATCTCCTCCAATATGACCAACAAAATCATCTTTATTCCCACAATCTTCTACTGCTTTTAATAAAATATTCGCAGTATGTTTTATTACTTCATCTCCTTTGTTAAAACCATAATAATCGTTATAGCTTTTGAAATTTGACAAATCAATATAGAGTAAAACAAAAGGAATGTCCTTTAATATCCTTTCCTGAATTTCTCTATATATAACTACATTGCCCGGTAAATATGTAAGTGGGTTTGTACTAATACTCAATTCTTTCCTCTCTAATATTATTTTTATTTTTGCAATTAACACCTGCTTATTAAAAGGTTTAATTATATAATCATCAACACCAAGTTTAATTCCTTTTATCTGGTCTGACTCTGTTGACCTTACAGTTAACATAACCACTGGAAGATTAATTAACATAGGACTCCTTCTTATTCTCTGAAGAACTTCATAGCCATCCATTTTTGGCATCTGACAGTCAAGTAAAACAATATCAGGATATTCTTTATAAACTTTTTCAATACCTTCTTCTCCGTTATTTGCAACAATTACTTCAAAACCAGCATCTGTCAGGAAATCTTTTAACATTTCCTGAATTCCAAATTCATCTTCTATTACAAGTATTTTTTTCTTTTTTATTGTTTCCATACAGGAATAATGAATTTAAAAGTTGAACCTTTACCAAAAACACTTTCTACACCAATTAGACCATTATGAAGTTTAACTATTTCTGCTGCAATTGAAAGTCCAAGACCTGTGCCTTTTGGTTTTTTAGGAGTTGTACCGCCCACTTGATAAAATTTGTCAAATATTTTGTCCAGTTCACTTTCGGGTATTCCATAACCAGTGTCAGAAACACTAATTTCTACAAATTCGCCACTGATTTCTTTTGGTAATTCTTTATCTGTTCGTCTTCTACCATAACCGGTTAAGATATTCTCGGTAATTAATTTTGCTTTTACTGTTATTTCTGCTCCTTCTTCTGTAAATTTCAAAGCATTACCTATAAGATTTGTTATAACCTGTTTTATTTTTTCTGGATCAGCATCCATAGAAGGTAAATTTTCTTGTAACTCAATTTTAAGTTTCTTCTGTTGTTTAAGTGCTAATTGTTCAAAAAGAGAAACTATTTCATGAATTATTTCATCTGCTTTAACAGGCATTTTATGTAGTTCAAACTTACCTGCTTTTATTTTAGCAAGGTCAAGTATGTTATTTATAAAAGTTGTAAGACGGTTTACAGAATCTTTTATTATTGTAAGTGCTTTTTGTTGTTTTTCTAATGGCATATTGTTTTTAATACCATCTACTAAATAATCAACATATCCATCAATAGCTGAAAGTGGAGACCTCAATTCATGAGATACACTTGATACAAAACTGTCTTTTAATTCGTCAAGTTGTTTTAATTTTTCTGCCATCTCATCAAATGTTTTTGCAAGACGACCTATTTCATCATTTCTTTTAATTTTGACCTTAACATCTAAATTACCTGAACCTAATTCGACTGCCGCTTTAGTAAGTTTTTTTATTGGTCTAACTAAATAAAATGCCAAAATATTTGCAAGAACCAAACTTATAACTAAAGCAATAATTGATATATTTAATATTCTTTTTGTGACTAAATTTGTTGCCTCTCTGATTTGGTTATTTAGATAATTTTGAGAGAAACCTACTTTTATAGTGCCTATATAATTATCTTTTTCTTCCAACGATTGACTGAATTCATATATTTCTTCATTGTTTGAATCATGAAAAATTTCAATTGATGATTTCTTTACAGGAAATATTCTGTGCTTAAACTCATCTTCTTTATCTTTATCGCGAACACTAATAAGTTTTATATCAGAAGGCGAAATATATCCTGCATATACGATTTGAGGCCTATGAGTTTCTATCAATGATTTTATTGTATTTAAAACTAATATTTCATCTTTAACTACCAATGCTTCTTTACAGGTATAACTAAAGTCCTTAAATATCTTTTCGCGATTATGTTCAAACTGTTCTTTTAATAACTCTTTCTGAGTAAAAAATATTCCTATTGAAATTCCAAAAATAACTAAAACCAACAAACAGAAAATAAAAAATGTGAACTTTAACCTTATACTCATTTATATCTCTCCCAATAAATGATATTTTTTCAATTTTGTATATAATGTCTTCCTTGTTATACCTAATATTTCTGCAGTTTTATATTTATTATAACCTGTTTTTTGTAATGCTTTTTTTATCAATTCTTTTTCAATGTTTTCAACTTTTTTTTCCAAATCAAAATTATTTAATTCTTTATCTCTATTTAAATCTTGAGGTAATAATTTTTGTAAATGTTTTACCTCAATAAAATCATCAGCAAAAAACGATGCAGTTTTTATTACATTATATAATTCTCTAACATTCCCTGGCCAATTGTACTCTAATAGAATTTTTTTTGCTCCATCGGAAATACCTTTTATTTTTTTCCCCAATTCATAATTCGTCTTTTTCAAGAAATATTCAGCTAAAGGAATTATATCTTCGGTTCGCTCTCTCAAAGGAGGAATAACAATTCTATATTCACTTAATCTATAATATAAATCTTTACGAAATTCCTCTTTTTTAACTAATTCTTCTAAAGAAACATTGCTAGCAACAATAAATCTAACATCAATCTCTACCAAAGATGATCCGCCAATGCGATATATCTTTTTTTGTTCTAAAGTTCGTAGAAATTTTGACTGCAAATTAATTGGCAAATTAGAAATTTCATCCAAAAATAGAGTACCTTTATCTGCAAGTTCTATTTTTCCTATATATCTTTTATCGGCACCTGTAAATGCACCTTTTTCATAACCAAATAGTTCTGACTCAATTAATGTTTCTGGTAGAGCACCACAATCTATTGCTATAAAAGGACCTTCTTTGCGATTAGAATTCTTATGAATAATATCTGCTAATATTTCTTTACCTACTCCCGTTTCGCCTGTTATAAGAACAGTATAGTCAGTTTTAGCAACTTTTATTGCTTCATCAATTATTTTTTTCATAGCAGCACTTTCATAAATTACTTCTCTCTCTTCTAGAGGAGTAACTTTCTGCCTTAAATAAAATAATTCTTTCTGGATTTCTTTTTCCTTAATGGCTCTCTCAACAGATAAAATAAGTTCTTCATTGGAAATTGGTTTTGTTAAATAATCAAAAGCACCTAATTTCATTGCTTCCACTGTCTGTTTTATATTACCATAAGCAGTTAAAATAATAACTGGAACATATTCATCTATATTCTTTATTTCTTTTAAACATTCCAGACCATCTCTGTCAGGAAGTCGGATATCCAAAATTACTACATCATAGCTATATTTCTTAAGTTCTTCTATTGCAGATTGAGCATTTCCTTTAATATTAACTTTATAATTTTTGAATTTAAAAATATTAGCAAGCGATTCCTGAACATTTTCATCATCATCTATAATTAATACTTTGTTCATTTTTTATATAATATTTTTTTTATTTTAACTGCTAAAAAATTATAACTAAAAGGTTTTGTTAAAAAGTCATCCACTCCTAATTCATATCCTTTCTGTTTGTATTCTGATTCTTTATAAACTCCGGTAACAGCAACAATAGGAATATTCTTTGTGTCTCTATTTAACTTTAATTTTTTCACAAATTCAAAACCATTTACATCAGGAAGTAAAATATCCAGAACTATCAGATGTATGTCATTATTTTTTAAAACATTCAAACCATCTCCAGCATTAGTAGCAGAAAAGACATTATAACCTTCAGATTTCAATCCTGTCTCAAGCCATTCTAAAAAATCTATATCATCATCAATTATTAAAATGTTGTTTTTTGTTGTTTTTATTCTATTATTTTTCATGAATATATCCTATTTATTATATATTAAATTTAATGAAAAAAGTCAATAAAAATATTAAAGTCAGTCTTGGCGCGTTTATTAAGGGAGGAAATAATTATTTTTAAAAAATATTCTCTTTGAATAAAAAAAATGCTATAATAAAATTATAAGAAATGCTCAATATAACCTAAAATATTTTTTCTTATAACTCTGTTTATTAAAATGTCTTCAATTCTACAAAAGTTGCCAATCAAATACCAGAGCAATAGGTTCTTAATATGTAGAGTGATAGGTGCAACAAATTAAAGAATACCTTTTCAAAATGCTGATGAAGTAATGGAACAACAGGATTTCTTTAAGAATTCAAAACGCGCCGCTAGCTCAACTGGTAGAGCAACGGACTCTTAATCCGTAGGTTACAGGTTCGATTCCTGTGCGGCGCATAGAGTTAAAAAAATGACTCACCTGCGTGGAAGAGTAAAAATAAATTTACTGCCTTTTCCTAACTGACTCTCTACCCAGATATCTCCACCATGTAACTCTACAATACTTTTTGCAATTGCCAAACCTAATCCAACACCACTATACTGACGAGTTGTAGAACCATCTACCTGATAAAATTTTTCAAAGATTTTCTCATGCTGGTTTGGCGCAATTCCTATACCTGTATCCTGAACAAAAATTTCTATAAATTTATCATGAACTTTTGTACCTACTGTAATTTCACCACCAGAGGGTGTAAATTTAATCGCATTGTCAATTAAATTAATAAGAACCTGTTTTATTCTATCTGGATCTGCTAAAATTTCTGGTATTTCTCTTTGGATTCTATGTTTGAAACTCAACCCTTTTTTTTCTACTATCGGAGTCATTTCTTTTACAACTTCTTTTATTACGTTTCCTATAGAGATTTTTTTCTTAATTATTTCAAATGAACCTTTTTCAATCTTTGAAAAATCTAAAAGGTCTTTTATAAGGTCTGACATTCTTTCACTGTTTCTTTGAATAATTTCTAAGAGGTTAGAGTTATCTGTTTTGTTAGATTTTTTTCCAGAAATATCAAGCAATAATTCAACTGCTCCCTGTATAGACATAAGAGGTGTTCTGAGTTCATGCGAAACATTTGAAAGAAATTCTGTTTTTAATCTATCTAACTCTTTTATTTTATCATACACATAAGCGTCGTTAATTGCTAAAGATGCATTTGTAGCAAATATAGTTAGAAGTTTTAAATCTTTTTCTGTAAAATTTTTAGATGAAGCAGTATTGTTAAGATTTATTACTCCAAGCAGTTTATCTTTTATCTTAAGAGGAACAACCATAGACGACTTTATTTCAGGTCTTGAATCTAAATGTGAAAACTCTTTATATTTTTCAAGGCCATTAATTAACAAAAGGGGTTCATCATGTCCTGCTGCCCAGCCAGCAATCCTCTCCCCAATTTTTATGCGAAGATTTTCTACAACTTCTCTATTCAGTCCAAAATATGCCTCAACTCTAAGTTCTTTTTGATTTTCATCTAAAAGCATTATTGAACCACTGTCTGCACCAAGTGCCTGACAGGCAAGTTTAAGTATTAAATCTAACAATTGTTTTAACCCTAAAGTTGATGTCATTGCCTGACTTATTTCATAAAGCGTAAGAATTTCTTTTAGTTCATTAACTTCAGAAGATAATTTTCTTCTTTCTAAACAATTTTTAATTTTTTGTTTTAATTCATCAATCTCAAATGGTTTTGCAATATAATCCCATGCACCCAATCTTATTGTTTCTACTGCTGAATCAATAGTAGCAAAACCTGTCATAACAATAACATCAGTGTCAGGAGAAATTTTTTTAATTTCTTTTAATATTTTAATTCCATCAATTTTTGGCATTATTAGGTCAATCAAAATAATGTCATATTTTTCTTTTGAAATTCTTTCTAAAACCTCTTTACCTTCAGAATATGTTTCTACAATATAACCTTCTTTGGTGAGAACTCTTTTACAAAGTTCCTGTATTGATTTTTCGTCATCAAGTACTATTATTTTTTCTTTAGACATTTTTGTAAATTTACCTGTTAATTACAATAAGTGTCTGAAATAAGTAAACATTTTAGAATGGAAATCTGAAGGTTTTCCGCTACATTTTGTGCGCCGGTCTATTGTAGTGCTAATACGATTATCTAAGTTTTTTCTTTCAAAGAAAATATCATTTTTGTTTTGCCTACCTCAATTATATATCCATCTTTCAGTTCTACTTGGTCATTGACATTTTCACCATTGACTTTTGGATAGCCCTGTTTCATTGCTTTAAGAATACAACTATCCTGACGCTTGCTTATAAGTGCAACTATACCTGTTGAACTGCCAAAAAGTCCACCTGTGGGTTTTATTTTGATACCTGCTGGTTCTTCTGTTCCTATATAAGTAACAGGATTGACCAATTCTATTTCATCTTTATCTACCACTCCTTCAATAATTCTAACATAAGGTACTTTTGTAGGTACAGGTGGTGCATGAATTTCTGGTTTTTGTTCAAGTGTTAAACCATGTGATATTGATTCCTCAGGAGCAACAAAGGTCTCAGGTTTAATTTCGGGTTCTGCAAAAGTTGTTTGTTTTTCTTTTATTTCTTCTTCACAAATAAAAACAAGAGAATGTTTTGCAATGTCAATCTGGTCACCATTGTGAATTTCTGCCTTTAATATTTTTTTACCTTTTATAAAAGTGCCATTTGTGCTATTCAGGTCCTCTATAAAATAAGAACTGCCAATTTTATAAAATCTTGCATGATGACCTGAAACAGCAGGGTTATCAATTACAATGTCATTATCGGGTTTTCTTCCTATTGTCAGAGAAGTAACATTTGGCTGAATTGGAATTTCTTTTATCACTGCCATATTAAATTTTAATAAAAATTTAGCCATGTGTTTCTACCTCTTTATACTTTTCCAGAATCTGTCAAGCCAGTTATCATGACTTTCTCTCTGGATTTTTGCTATTACTACTGTAATGTTGTCTCTTCCACCATTTTTATTTGCTAAATCTACTAAATTATTACAAATTTCCTGTGGTTCATTAGTTTTTCTGAATTCTTCACATATTGTAGTGTCATTTACCATTCTTGTAAGTCCGTCTGTGCAAAGAAGTAAAAAGTCACCTTCTTTATGTTTTAGTTCATTTTTATCAACTTCAACATCCTGTGAGACACCAAGTGCTCTTGTAAGAATATTTTTGTATTCTGATTTTTCTGCCTGTTCACTGGTTATAAGACCTTTCTTAACCTGTTCCATAACAAGGGAATGGTCTGTTGTAAGAAGTTGAAGTTTATTGTCTCTGAATAGATAAAGACGGCTATCTCCTACATTACAGAAAACAAATTTATCTTCGTCTATAAGAACTGCGACACAGGTTGTAGCCATACCTTGATTCTGAGGATATTTTTTTGATGCCTCATAGACAATCTGGTTTGCAAATTTAATACTTGACTCAAGCAAAACAGACAAGTTTTCTCTTTTATCTCTAGAACTCAATTTTCGTTTCAATTGTTCTCTTATTACCTCAACTGAAATTCTGCTTGCGACTTCTCCTGTCGCCTGCCCTCCAGCACCATCTGCTACAACGATTAAATTTATTTCATCGTCTATTACAAAACAATCTTCATTGTTTGGTCTTACTAGGCCCTTATCTGTTTTAAATCCATATTTGATTCTCATTTTTTCTAAGATTTTATTCAATAAAAAATTCTACAGGTTTTTCTTTCTTGTATTTATAATTTCATATCAATTCAGATGCCAAATATTTGCAAACCTGAAGGTTTGCCCTACATGTTATTTTCATAAATTTAGTAGTGGTCAATTTATTAATTCAAGGCATTTTTTTAGGTCGTCGTGCATCTCCTTTGCTCGTTGATATCTCTCATCAGGATTTTTTTTCAGTGCTTTATCAATGACTTTGACAACACACTCTGGTATTTCAGGTCTAAATGTTCTTGGGTCGGGGTGCTTTTCATTTGTTATTTGATATATCAGGGTTGCTATACTTTCCCCTTTGAACGGTTTTTCTCCTGTAAGCAACTCATAAAAAGTTACTCCTAAAGAAAATATATCTGCTCTTCCATCTACTTTTTTACCTGCTACTTGTTCAGGAGCCATATAGGAAGGAGTCCCAAGAACAGTCCCTGTCTGTGTCTGTGAAGAAGAAACAATTCTTGCTATGCCAAAATCAGTGATTCTAATTGTTCCGTCTTTTAATTCCATAATATTCGCTGGCTTTATATCTCTATGAACAACCCCTTGTTGATGGGCATAGTCAAGAGCATCTGTCACCTTTAGCATAATATCAATTACTTTTCTTATCGGCATAAGGTTATCTTTACTGCAATATTTTTTTAAATCCTCCCCTTCAAGTAATTCCATAGCTATATAGGCAATATCGTAATCTTCACCTGCATCAAAAATACGAATAATATTCGGATGTGTGAGGTTTCCTGCTGATTCTGCTTCTCTGAAAAATCTTGATTTAAGCGATTTCATTTCTTCGTCAGAAAGCCCTTCTTCAAACTGTAATGTCTTTATTGCAACTGTTCTATTTATTTTTGGGTCTTTGCCTAAATATACAATCCCCATTGCTCCTCTGCCAAGTTCTTTTATAATTTCATATCTGCCAAGTGTTGGCCTTTGAGCAGCCGCACCTTCAAGAACTACTGTTTCACCCGCTGTTCTTTTAACACCCGGGGCAGTTCCAAAAACAACACCTTCAGCAGCTGCTTTTAACATTTTGATTCTTTCCTGTATATCTTTATATTTAGGGTCTGCTGTTTGAATGTGTTCATAAACAGCAACTGCTTTGTTGAATTGTCTTTTTCTTTCAAAATCAAGACCAAGATTATATAGTAAATCCTTTACTGAATCATCAATAGGACATTTTCTAAATTTTTCAAAGGCAAGGTCAAGCATTCCCTGACCCTGAAATGAAAGCCCGAGCATTTTGTTTGTTTCAATGCTTTCTGCTTCAACAAGTTCTTTTCTCTTTTCAGTAAGAAGAAATCTCTTTGAAGTAATTATTGTATATCCAAAGACAAGTGCAAAACTTGAATAAAAAATCTTAATCCAGAGCCCCTGATTTATAAAGAAGAAGAAACCACTGCCAAAAATTAATATTAAGAGAATACCTGAAAAAATTGCACCCCATTTTGCTTTAAGTCGTGGCAAAATTAAAGTAATAAAAAAACAACAAAAGAGAAGTGTACCAAGTTCAACCTTAAACGCCCATAGAGGTCTTTTGATAAACCTCTGTTCAAGAATATTCTGAATTGAATTTGCTATTATTTCTGTACCAGGGAAATTGTGCCCAACAGGAACTACATTCAAGTCAGTAAGACCTGTTGCCATATATCCAACAATAACTATTTTATCCTTAAAAACACTACCGGGAATTTTACCTGTCACAACATCAAAAACAGAGTAATATGGATATGTTTGAGCAGGACCATTAAAATCAATTAACATTGTTGTGTCTTTTTCTAATGGAATCTTTGCTCTGCTAAGGATAAGTTCTTTTCCGGGTACTACTTCTATTTTTTCCATAGGAAGACCAAGATAAATTCTTACAAGTTGAAGTGAAAAAGAAGGATAATATTTGCCATTATACATTATAACAGGACATTCTCTTCTTATTACTCCGTCAGAGTCACTGATTAAATTTGAATGTCCGATACCTTTAGAAACATTTGCAAACAAATCAAGAGGAACCGCTGGCAAAAAACCTTCTACTACAGAAAATTCTTTTTCTGTTTCTTTTATGTTTGTGAGAGTATTACTTGAAAGAGCAGGTATTTCTGGTTCCTGTTCACCTGCAAAAGCACCTTTTAGAGTAAAAAACATTGGCAGGACAATGTTTTCTGCTTTTGATATTGAGTTCGACAAAATTGCATCGTTGTCAAGATTTGCTTCTGTTTCAGATATATCTTGAAGAAAATTCATCAAAAGTTCCTGGTCATTTTTTGATTTCAATTTTTTTTGCAGTTGAAACATTATATTCACAAAATTAGTTTTAAGACGAGAAATTTCTTCAAGCCCCTGATTGCGGTCTGGATCTGTAAAAAGAATGTTCAATCCAATAACCTTTGGACCGAACTGAGAAATCTGGTCAATAAGTCCTGCAATAACTGACCTTGGCCATGGCCATCTTCCTATGTTTGTTATACTCTGGTCATCTATAGCGACAATGGTTATTTTGTCACTGGGACCCTGTGACTTTCTAAATTTAGCACGCAGATCATAGAGTTTGTATTCTAAACTTTCAAAAAAAGAAACCTGACCAAAGAAAAGTCCAATAATAACTAAAGAGATTACTAAACCAATTAAGAAATCAGAAAAAATCCAGGATGTTTTTTTCATTTTTTCACATTAGACAGAGATTCTTTCCTCTGGCAAATTTTTCTTTTAAGTATCTCCATAATTGAAGGTCTATTTTCAACAATCTTTTTGAAATCGTCACTTGTGATGGCATATATCAGGCAGGGTTCTTCAGCTTTTAGAGTTGCAGTTGCTCCTGTGGGTTCAATTAAAGAAATCTCGCCAAAATAATCACCTGAGGAAAGTTCAGCAACTTTTTTCTTTTCTCTGCTGTTTGTAATATTAACTGAAACTTTGCCTTTGTTTATTATGTACAGACGGTTGGAAATTTCCCCTTGAAATATTATGCTCTGTCCTGGTTTGTATTGTTTTTTTTCAACTGAACTGGCTATCTGAGAAATTTCTTCTTCAGAAGCGTCAGATAAGAAATCAATTTTTTTTAGAAGGTCTTTAATCCAGAAAATTTCCTGCTCACTTAAAAAGGACATAACTCGATTCAAGATTAAAAGATTTAAGATTCAAGATTATTTTGTTTCTATATTCTATAATTAGATAAACTTGCTTAAAATTATTAAATAAAACCACAGAACAGGCAAAATTTTTAATCCTTTTTTGCTATCTTGGTATTATTATAACACAAATATCTAAATCGGTCAATATAGAGTGAACAAAATCACATAATGCAAGGAACTTTTATTTTATAGGAACTTCCCTTAAAAATTTAGCACTTTCTTCAGGAAGTGCAGTGTTTATAAACATTCCAGAGCCAAGTTCAAAGCCCGCTGTTTTCGTCACCCTCGGAATTATGCTCAAATACCAGTGGAAGAAGTTGTTTTCTCTACATTTTCCAGGAAGCGACCTTATCACATAATTGTAATCAGGATTACCAAGTCCTTTATAAATTTTTAATAGAATATCTCTTAGAATTGCTGAAAATTCAACTGTCTCATCTTCAGTAATCATAGGAAACGAAGGAATGTGTCTTTTTGGTAAAATCCATGTGTGAAATGGTGAAGATGCTGCATATGGTATAAATCCAACAAAATTCTTTGTTTCAATTATAATTCTTTCACCTTGAGAAATTTCTTCTCTAACCATTCTGCAAAAAACACATTCTCTATTGTCATCATAGTATCTCATTGCTTCTTCAATTCTATTTCTTATATGTTGAGGAACAACTGGCGAAGCAATAATTTGAGAATGAGGATGTTCAAGTGAGGTGCCAGCAGATTCACCATGGTTCTTGAAAAGAGTTACAAGTTCAATTCTTTCATCTGAAATTGCAGAAAGATACCTGTTTTTATATGTCCGTATTATATTAACCACCTGTTCATAAGGCATTTGTGGAATTATAAGATTGTGTTTTGGTGTTTCAATTATTACTTCATGAATACCCACTCCGTTCATGTAACGAATAATCCCTCTATGGTAAAACTCTGAACTGCCTTCAGGAACCAGTGCAGGAAATTTGTTTGGAATAACTCTGACTTCCCATTCATTATTTTTACGAATTGAAAATGTTTCAACTGGAGCAAGATGTTCATTTCCATGGCAGAAGGGACAGTTTGGAGTATATTCTGGAGGTGGCTCTTTTGGGGACTTTTCTTTTTTTGTAAAGTCCTCTGGCCGGCGGGCTCTTTCTGTGGCAATTATCACCCACTCTCTTGTGGCTATGTTTTGCCTTAACTGCGGCATACACTATACCTCTGAAGACTTGTAGGTACGAATTTATTCGTGATTATAACACACACGGTTAAAACCGTGCCTGAATTTTATAACATTTTTTTAAAAATAAATCAACCTTGACTTAGGAGATAATTTTTTATAAAATAGTTCATCCAAAAAATATTCTAATAAAAAAATCAATGGGCGAGTGGCGGAATTGGCAGACGCGTCTGCCAATGAATTCACCTGTTTGGTTAAAAAATTTATGAAGGAAAAAGCACAAGTTTTATATACAGTCTATGTGCTTCGCTCATTGCGTAGCGGTGATTTATACAAAGGGACTACTAAAAATTTACAAAAACGTTTGGGTGACCATCAAAAAGGAAAAGTTGCTTCGACAAAGTATTATAGATCCTTTGAACTTGTTTTTACTAAGATTTTTAAAGAGCGACGAAATGCTTACAGATATGAACATTTCTTGAAATCAGGTAAAGGAAGAAAGTACCTCAAAAATATTCTAATAAAAAAACCAATGGGCGAGTGGCGGAATTGGCAGACGCGTACGGCTTAGGACCGTATAGGGAAGACCTGTGGAGGTTCAACTCCTCTCTCGCCCATTAAACTTCTACCGATTTTAGTTAGGGTTATTAGAAATCTTTTCTTTTCTGCTTCCTCTAGAGTTGGGTAGAAATTAATTTATCATTGAATTGGGGGTTTTAGGGGGATACCTCCCTAACATTACTATGGAAAACTATAAAACAAAAGTACATGAATTAAATCAGGTAAAACTTAGCATTGAATTTGAAATTCCACCTGAAAAGATTAATTCTGAATTGGAAAATGTCTATAAACAACTCCAGAAATCAGCAATAGTAAGCGGTTTCAGACAGGGGAAAACACCTTTAGAGATTATCAAACGAAAATATGAACAGACCGCCCAAGAAAAAGTGGTTGAAAATTTAATAAGGGATTCCCTTTATCCTTTTCTGAAAGAAAAAAATATAAATCCTGTTGGCTCACCTATAATTGAGAATATAAATTTTGAAATCGAGAAACCTTTTACTTATAAGGTCCTAATTGAACAACACCCTAAAATTATTGCAAAAGATTATAAAAAACTTAAACTTGAAAAAAAGGTAAAAAAGATAAAACAAGAGGATATAAAAAACAACCTTGAAGAATTGAGAAAATACAATACACGGCTTGTTGAAAAAAAAGATGGTGTTGTTACAGAAAATGACTGTGTAATAATTGACTCTACCGCCTTGCTTGACGGAAAAGAATTAACATTTCTTAAAGCAGAAAATCAGTTAGTTGACCTTTCACAAAAACAATTTCTACCAGGGCTTGCTGAAGGTCTACTTGGCGCTAAACCTTTAGAAACAAGAGAAATCATGACGACTTTACCAGAAAATTTCCCAAAAAAAGAATTAGCTAACAAAGAAATCTTGCTTAAAATTACTGTAAAAAGCATAAAAGAAAAACAAATTCCTCCTCTTGATGATAATTTTGCAAAAGAACTTGGTTATAAAACAGTGCAAGAATTAGAAGAAAAAGTAAAAGAAACACTTGAAAAAAATGCTGAAAACAAAGCAGAACAGCAACTTGAAGAACAAATAGTGGATTTATTGTTGAGTTCCAATCAATTTTTGGTGCCTGAAACACTTGTTGAAGAACAGAAAGAATATTTAATTCAAACTGCAATTGAGAGATTGAAATATCAAGGTTTTACTGATGAGTTGATTGAGAAACAGAAAGAAACATTAGAAAAGAAAACAAAAGAAGAGGCAGAAAGACATGTTAAACTTATGTATATTCTGAACTCAATTGCAGAACAGGAAAATATAAAAGTTACTGAAGAAGAATTGGCTCAGAAAAAACAAGAAATCTTAGATTCAAACCCCGGAAAAGAAGATCTAGTTGAAAATTATTTCAGGGATGGCTACGACAGGTTGATTTCAAGATTAAAAATTGATAAAATATTCAGGTTCATAAAAGAAAATTCTAAAATAAAAGAAGTAACAATTTAGTAATACGGATGATTGAATTGTTATAGAGAATGCTTACCTATCAAAATATTGTATAAATTCTAAAACGTTGAGATACAAGGGGCAACGAAGTTGCCCGTAAGGGTGTCCGCCAAAAGGACTGGCGGACAAGCCCACCAAACATACTGGCGGACAAGCGACAAACAGGAGGAAAAATGCCCAATATTATTCCAACAATTATTGAAAGATGGAATCAGGGAGCTGCAGTTGGATATGATATTTTTTCTCGTCTTTTAAAAGACAGAATTATTTTCGTTGGTGGATATGGTGGTGCAGTGACAACTGACTCAGCAAATCTTATAATTGCACAGCTTCTTTATCTTGAAGCAGAAAATCCTGACAGAGAGATAAATCTTTATATTAACTCTCCGGGAGGAATGGTCACAGCAGGGCTTGCTGTCTATGACACTATGCAGTATATTAAACCTCCTATCGTCACTGTGTGTATTGGAATGGCAATGAGTTTTGGAGCCCTTCTTCTTGCAGCAGGAACAAAGGGCAAAAGATATGCACTACCGCATGCAAGAATAATGATTCATCAGCCGATGATTGCAGGCGAAGGCATTTCAGGACCTGTGACAGATATAGACATAGAGACAAAAGAACTTATAATAACAAAAAATAAGTTAATAGAAATACTGGCAAAACACACAGGTCAGCCAATAGAAAAAATTCAAAAGGATACAGAACGAAATTATTATATGTCTGCTGAAGAAGCAAAGAATTATGGAATAATTGACGAAGTTGTAACTTCAAGGAAATTCGCTGGACTCTGAAAAACCAAACAGGTATAACTGAGGCAAAAATGTCAGGTCTGAGAGAAACTCAAGGATTATATAGATGTATATTTTGTAGAAAAGGTAAATCTGACAATGTGCGGTTGATTGGAAATCAGGGAATCTATATATGTGAAGAGTGTATTTATAGTTCTTATCAACTTCTCAATAAAATTGAAGAAGAAGAACAAAAACATAAAAAAGCACAACTACCAAAACCAGCAGAAATTAAACACATTCTTGATGAATATGTAATAGGTCAGGAAAAAGCAAAAAAAATCCTTGCTGTTGCAGTTTATAATCACTACAAAAGAATTTTATCTTCAGATTTTGAAATACAGAAATCTAATATACTGCTCATTGGCCCTACAGGTGTAGGTAAAACATTACTTGCTGAAACACTTGCAAAAATTCTAAATGTACCGTTTGCGATAGCAGATGCAACAACGCTTACTGAAGCAGGTTATGTTGGAGAAGATGTTGAAAATATATTACTTAGATTACTCCAAAACTGTGACTTCAATGTTGAACTTGCTGAAAAAGGAATTGTCTATATTGATGAGATTGATAAAATTTCAAGGAAGTCAGATTCACCTTCTATTACAAGAGATGTATCGGGAGAAGGCGTTCAACAGGCGCTCTTAAAAATTATTGAAGGAACAGTCGCTAATGTTCCACCGCAGGGTGGTAGAAAACATCCTCATCAAGAGTTCATACAGGTCAATACAAAAAACATTCTGTTTATATGCGGTGGGGCATTTGATGGCCTTGACAAAATAATTGAAAAAAGAATAAACGAATCATCAGCAGGTTTTACAGCAAAAATACAGTCAAAAAAAGAAAAAAAATTCAGTGAATATATAGAAAAAGTTCAACCAGAAGACCTTATAAATTATGGACTCATTCCGGAATTTGTAGGTAGAGTTCCAATAATTGCTCCTCTACATGATTTATCTGAAGACGATTTAATAAAAATTTTAACAGAGCCAAAAAATGCTATAATAAAACAATACAAAAAAATTTTTGCACTTGAAGGAGTCGAACTTATTTTTACAAAAGAGTCACTTGAAGCAATAGCAAAAACATCAATTTTAAGAAATACTGGCGCAAGGGGCTTAAGGTCAATAATAGAAGATTTAATGCTTGATGTTATGTATGAACTCCCTGAAAAGAAAAATCTTATAAAATGTATAGTAGATGAAAAAGTTGTTCAAAAAGAATATCCGCCAGTTCTTATATATAAAGACCAAACTAAACAGGAGAAAATTGCATGAGCGAAATAGTAAAAGAATTGCCACTTTTACCTGTTAGAGATGTAGTTGTTTTTCCATATATGGTTATACCGCTTGCTGTTGGAAGGGTTAAATCAATAAGAGCGGTGGAGCAAGCAATGTCGTCTAATAGATTAATTTTCCTTGCTACACAGAAAAAAGTTCAAACAGAGGATCCAAAACTTGAAGATATTTATTCAATTGGTGTTATAGGTGAAATTTTACAGATGTTAAAAATGGCTGATGGAACACTAAAATTACTTATAGAAGGTGAAAGACGGGGTAAAATTAAAAATTTTGAATATATTCCTGAAAAAGAATATGTAAAGGTAACAATAGAACAACTTTTTGAAGAAGAAGAAACAACCCCTCAAATTGAAGCATTAAAAAGAGAGGCAACAGAATTATTTGAAGAATATGTAAAACTTAACAGGCGACTACCCA
>Ga0207433_10008316_pt1 | contig 16952 bp, 16 predicted proteins | sample YelNatPaOPGAMG01_FD_187559 | JGI IMG/M metagenome (GOLD analysis project Ga0207433, IMG submission 187559) | Hot spring thermophilic microbial communities from Obsidian Pool, Yellowstone National Park, USA - OP-RAMG-01 (SPAdes) (version 3) | ecosystem: Environmental > Aquatic > Thermal springs... | reverse complement strand
CTTGTTTTAACATATAAGTATGACGATGGAAACCATAATACAATCTTAGCTGATCTATTTGATGAGAAAGGCATTTTTGTCTCAACGGTTGAGGTTCCCCCTTACTTCAGCCCTTACATCTCAGACCCTGGATTTTTCAAAAGCAATGCTCAGGCTCTATATAAAAGAAATTATTTCTACACAATTACAATGGATGAAGATTCAGAAAAATTCACCCTTACAAGTTACAGAATCAGCTTTTCAAATATGTAATAATTTGAAATATTATTTTACAGTTCTTTCAGGAGGAGATGGTATCCCCTCTCTTATCTTTTTCTCCTTTGGAGGAGAATAGAGCTTTGCACCCTCTCTTTCTTTCTTGATTCCTAACATTCTAAAAATAATTTCCCTTTTAAGAAGCTGGATGGCAAGGGCTGGGTCAACTCCCTTTGGACAGGCTTGGGTGCAGGCAGATGCATAGTGGCATCTCCAGCATCCATGGGGAGAATCAACAACATTCAATCTCTCATTAAATCCTTCATCCCTTACATCAGCCATATATCTATAAGCTTGAGCCAATGCCTGGGGTCCAAGAAATTCAGAATCAGTGGCATAGGTTGGACAAGCAGATAGACAGCTTCCACACTTTATACAATAGGTGAACTGGGAAATTTCCTCAAGCTCCTCAGGAGTCATTCGATATTCATTTGTAGGATTTTCCAGCTCCTTTTCATCTTTTCTTATTATAAATGGTTTTATCTCTTTGTGTTTGCAGAAGAATGTTTCAAGATCAGGAACAACATCCCTTATTATCTCATAGTTTGGTAGGGGTTTTATCTCAACAGTGTCAGAATTTAGATGAAGAACCTGAGTTTGACAGGCAAGGGCAGGAAGACCATTTATAAACATTCCGCATGAGCCACATACTCCCATTCTACATGAATATCTAAAAGATAACGTGGGATCGAAGTTTTCCTTTATGAATATTAAAGCATCAAGGACTGTTGTCCCTTTTTTAATTTCAACTTTATATTCCTTTATCTCAGGTTTTCCATTATCAGGATTGTATCTAAGAATCTTAAAATTTATCAATTTGGATTCAATTTCAACCTTTTTCATCTTCGCCTCCTAAAATTTTTTGACATAAATACCTATCGTAGCGTAGGAGCCATAGAGGAAAAGAATAATTCCAAAAATAGTTATTACCAAGCCCAGTATCTTCCCAAATTTTTTTGAAGGGATAGCCTCTATGAGAATGTTTCTTAATCCATAGAGTCCATGGAATAGAGCAGACCCAAGGAAAATTATGTTTACAACGAGAAAGGCAACTTGCTTACTTCTGTGGAGAACTGCTTTCCAGTCAAGGGGTTCAGCTCCTGAAACCCTGCTTATAAATCCAAAAATGTCTTCAAGATGCATTATTCCCATGTGCATTGTGAGGAGAAAGAGGAGAATTGCACCTGTCAGAAATTGTAAGAACCATAATCTTGACTCTTTCATTTTCAACCTCCAATTTTAAAATACTCGATTGTTGCAATTACAATAAAAATAGCCCCAAGAATCATAAGGATGAAAACAAAGGGTCTCTGCCTGTGGATGGATGTGATGTAGGGATATTTTGGCTGGGCAGGTTTTCCAAGGAAAACACCAAATTCGAGGAAAATCAATCTAAATCCATTAATTGCATGGTAGATGAAGGCAAGGAGCAGGAGATATTCGAGGAAATGAAAAACAGGAGTTTTCAAAAAACCCATTATTGATTCCCAGGCTTCGCTTCCCTTTGCCCTTTCCCCTGTCACAAAAACATGAAGGGAAAGATAGAAAATAAGGGCGAAGCCACTGATTCTATGAAGGATATAAGCATATCTTTCGATCCAGTATTTCCCTCCATAGAACCAACCCAAAATACCAAGACGATTTTTATATGTTTTCTGATTCATTATTTCCTCCTTTCCCATTAATATTTTCTTTCAACAGGTTTCCACATTGTTATTCTGACAGGAATGTATTCAAACTTAGGTCCATCCTTTGTGTAATAGGCAAGGGTATGCTTTAGCCATTTTTCATCATCCCTTTTTGGAAAGTCCCTTCTTGCATGACCGCCTCTTGATTCCTCTCTCAAATATGCACCCTTAGCAAGAACTTCACTTACATCCAGCATAAATCCAAGTTCAAGGACAGTGGTAAGGTCAGTATTATAAACAGAGCTTTTATCCACAACATTCACATTCTTAAATCTCTCCTTTAACTCTTCGATTTTTTCAATCCCCTTTTTCATGGATTCTCCAGTTCTGAATACTCCAAAATTTTTATCCATTGTTTCTCTTAGCTCATATCTGATTTTGTAGGGACTTTCCTTCCCATCCTTTCTCTTTAACTCCTCAATCCTTTTCTCTTCGTCAGAAATTAAAGACTGACTCGGCTCGTGGATATTTGAATTCATTGCATAAATTGCTGATTCCCTTCCTGTTATACCACCATAAACAAGACATTCAGCAGTTGAGTTTGAACCAAGTCTGTTGGCACCATGGATTGAAACACAGGCAGCCTCTCCTGCAGTCCATATACCCTTTACAGGAGTTGCTCCTTTGGAGTCACAATGGATACCACCCATAGAGTAGTGAGCAACAGGTCTAACAGGAATTGGCTCATAGATTGGATCAATTCCGACCATCTTAATGCAAAGTTCCCTTATAAGGGGTAGTCTCCTGTTTATCTTCTCGGCACCGAGATGCCTTAGATCAAGATGAACATAGTCCAGCCCATCAGGACCTTTAAATCCTCTCCCTTCCTCAATTTCGGTCATTGATGACCTTGAGATTATATCCCTTGGAGCAAGTTCCATCATTTTGGGAGCATATTTTTCCATGTATCTTTCGCCTTTGTTATTCAAAAGATAACCACCTTCACCCCTTGTTGCCTCTGTTATGAGAATTCCAGAGGGGACAAGTCCTGTGGGATGGAATTGAAGGAATTCCATATCTTTGAGGGGTATACCTGCTCTGTATGCCATTGAAAGACCATCGCCTGTGACTGAATGAGCGTATGTTGTGAAGCCAAAAATTCTTCCTGCTCCACCAGAGGCAATTATTAGGGCTTTTCCTTTGAAAACCATGAAATTGCCTGTCTTCATGTCAATTCCTGTTATAGCCCTGAAAATTCCATCCTCAACTATAATTGAAGTTATAAAGACCTCATTGAAAATTGATATATTTGGATATTTCAGGACTGTGTCATATAATGTCTGCATCTCGAAGAACCCGGTCTTATCAGCAGCAAAAACAGCTCTTGGGAAGGAATGGCCACCAAAGGGTCTTTGAGCAATTCTTCCATCTTTCTCCCTTGACCATGGCAGACCCCAGTGCTCAAGTTGAAGAATTTCTGAAGGACAGATCCTCACGAACTCCTCCACAGAATCCTGGTCACAAAGGAAGTCAGAGCCTTTAACTGTGTCCCAGGCATGGAGTTCAAAGGAATCGCCCTCATCTTCCCTCAGGACTGCTGCGGTTCCACCTTCAGCTCCAACGGAATGGGATCTCATAACCTGAATCTTAGATATTAATGCAACTTTCAATTTTCCGTTGGAGACCTTCTCTGCTTCAATTGCAGCCCTGAGTCCAGCAATTCCTGTTCCCAATACAAGAATGTCTTGAACAATCTCTTCCTTCATATTACCTCCAAGAAATGAATATTAAATCTCAAAAAAGGTTATGTCAAGAAGTTTTGACTCTATAAGAGAAAAATATGGAAAAGATATGGGTGATATAAAAAACTTGTTTTGTTTTCCTTCTTGTTATTATAATAATTAATGGAAACAATTAAGCCATCTCTGATTAATTTATTCCTTTCCTTTCTTAAATTGGGGTTAACTGCCTTTGGTGGTCCTGCAATTGTGGCTCATATCAAGAAAATGGCTGTTGAAAATAGGAAATGGATGGATGAGGAAACTTTTAGTGATGGGGTTGCTCTATGCCAAACAATACCTGGAGCAACTTCAATGCAGGCATCCGCTTATGTTGGTTTGAGGACAAGAGGCTTGGAAGGAGCTATTGTGAGCTTTGTAGGCTTTGGATTTCCCTCCTTTCTTCTTATGCTCCTCCTTTCAGCTTTATACAAGAAAACTTATACCCTGCCTTTCATAGTTTCAATATTTAAAGGTCTCCAGGTAATAGTTGTGGCGATTGTTGCAAATGCCACCCTCTTTTTTGCAAGGAGTTCTTTAAAAAGATGGAAAGACTTAATCATTATAATTTTATCCTCAGGAATGTTCTGGTTCAGGGTAAATCCAATCATAGTAATCATTTTATCTTCCCTTTTTGGAATCTTGCTTTACAAAAACCAAAAGATTGAAAAAATTCAGGTTATTGAAAAGAGGAAGCTTTATTCGAAAAAATCCTTTCTTTTACTTCTTATTTCAGCTCTTTTTGGTTTTTTAGCCCTATTCTTTATTGACAAAAGGCTTTTTGAGCTTGCCTTTCTTATGCTTAGAATAGACTTGTTTGCCTTTGGAGGAGGATTTGCTTCTGTCCCTTTTATGTTCCATGAGGTCGTGGATGTTCGTCATTGGATTGATAGCCGAGATTTTCTGAATGGTATCGCTTTAGGGCAGATTACTCCGGGTCCTGTCGTTATAACCGCTACCTTTGTCGGCTATTTACTATTTGGTCCTATTGGTGGAGTTATTGCAACAATATGTGTTTTTCTTCCTTCTTTTTTTATTTTAATTATAACTGTGCCTTATTTTGACAGGATAAGGAGGTCTCCATATTTTATAAAAGCCATATCTGGAATATTTTCAAGTTTTGTGGGACTCCTTCTTTCTGTTACATTTAAATTTGGTTTGAATGTTCATTGGGGAATCCATAGTTTCTCAATTGCACTTTTAGCTTTTATATCCTTATTTTTTGGAGTTGATATTTTATGGGTCGTTCTTGGAGGTGCTTTACTTTCTGCCTTTATTTTATAATAGGGAATTTCTAATTAAAAACTCCTATTGAAAATTTAAATTACGCAATAATTTGACATTATAGAATAATTAAACTAACATTATGAATGCTAAGTTTTTTGAAAGAATTGATATAGTCTCAGGCATAGTTTTAGAGAAGGGAATTGATTTGATATACATACAACAAAGAAAGGGGTTTTAAATAACAAAAATTTTTAAAAGAAGGATTTTTTTGGCGGTTCAGTTAGAATCGGAATATCTCAAGTTTTTCGGATATCACCCCAAAATTAGAGGTTTAGTCGAAACTGGTTCGGATAAAGACGGATTTAAATTTTTAAAGATAAATGAAAGGAGAAAAAAATGAGAAAGATTATTTTCACGCTTTTCCTGACAATTGTCATGTCCGCTTTGGCATCTGCTCAGGAGGATGCGGAAGGATGCAAAGACCATCCCTTGTTCAACCGTATGCCAAACTATTACTTAGAAAGTTGTGAACAGCTTGAATATGGTTCTATCGAATTTCCAGTAGGTAAACCCGATCCAAAAAATGATAACAAAATCAAAACGGAAACAGTAGAAGGCAAAATAATGGCTTATTATTATTACTTGAAAGAAGGTGCAACACCGGCTTCCGGCTTGCAGATTATGCGAAATTTTCAAAATGCTGCTAAACAAAAAGGCGGGATTATTTTAGCTGAATACCCTGGGTGGTGCATAGGAGAGTTTGAAAGCCACAACAGTGAGATTAGTAATTTTGGTGGCTGTACCAATTGGAGTACTACTATCAAACTGACAAAAGACAATAAAGAAGTGTGGTTATATGTTCAGAAAACTGATGAAGGATACAACATGGTCATTGCCGAAAAAGAAGCTATGAAGCAGGATATTCAGGCAAATGAAATGTTTGATGCTTTGAATAAAGAAGGTTTCATCGCCCTTTACATTAATTTCGAGACAGGCAAAGCTGACATTAAACCTGAATCCCAGAAAATCATTGATCAGATAGTTCAGATGATGAAAGATAATCCAGATTTAAAAATCAGCATTGAGGGCCATACTGATAATGTTGGAACTCCTCAGTCTAACCAAACACTTTCGGAAAACAGAGCCAGAACAGTTATGAATGCAATTATAGCAAAAGGCATAGATAAAAGTCGTCTCTCATCAAAAGGTTGGGGGCAAACTAAACCTATTGCTGACAATAACAAAGAGGATGGTAGAGCAAAGAATCGAAGGGTTGAGCTTGTAAAAAAGTGAATTGAATAATGGAACTCAAGAAATCAAGGGAGAAAAAAATGTAAATTATCCTCATTCAGAATCTTAAAGTTTCTTTTGAGCTAATTCCTTTAGACCCTTTCTATGTAGGTGTTCTCTTCTGTGTCTATTCTGACAATATCCCCTTCTTCAATAAAAAATGGGACTGTTATTACAAGCCCTGTCTCAAGGGTTGCAGGCTTGTTGTTGGAAGCCTGGGTTGCTCCCTTTAAATAAGGCTCGGTGGATATTACTCTCAGATCCACTGTTCTTGGAGGTTCAATTCCCACTGGTTTTCCATCAAGCATTTCTACAGAAAATTTTACATTAGGAACAAGATAATAAATGGAATCTCCGAGAACCTCCCTATCAATGTAAAGTTCTTCCCATGTTTCTGTATTGACAAAAACAAACATTCCATCCTTTTCGTAAAGATATTCCATTTCAACCTTTTCAAGATACGGTCTCTCTATTCTGTCCTTTGAGCGGAATTTATATTCCATCTGAGTTCCATCTTTAAGATTTCTCAGTTTTGTTATAATCATTCCATGTTTGTTTCCAGGGGTTAGGTGTTGAACCTCCAGAACCCTGTAAAGATTATCTTCAAGTTTTATTGTCATTCCTTTTCTGAGCTGAGTTGCGTTAATCACTCTTTCCTCTCCTTTAAAATTTTCTCAATTAATATTTTATCATTTGACTTGAAAAATTCAACCCCTTCCCTTGAAAAGGAAATCAAAGCCCTCTCATCAGGTTTTGAGAAAAGAGCATAGTATTTCCCTTCTTCCTTTTCCTCAAAACCAATTTTTTGAAGATAGCTTTTAACAGCAATTAAAAATTCCATTGCATCCTTTGAACTGTCCCATTTTGTAGCCCAGTGGATAAATTTCCCATCCCCTTTTTCCCAGAAATTTAATACATCGTTACCCCATCCCTCTGAGGCAGTTTTTCTTTCATTAATATTAAAATTTTCTAAAAGTGTTGATACAAAAAATTCTCCTCCTACAAAGGAAAGGGATAGTTTCCAACCGCTCCCTGGTGAATAGAAACTTTTTAAATCAGATGGTTCATCTCTAATTTCGAGGAATTTTTCAGGGTGAATTATCTGCTCTGTTGATGATGGGAGGGAGCCAAGAACTCTGTTGATTTCTTCCCATCCTCCCCTTTTAAAAATTTCATACACAAATTTCATTCCTGAAAAATATGGGAAAATAAAGGAATTTTTTAAGATCAAGGGGATATTTTGAGAATCAGGAGTTAAATTGAGGTTTGCCAAAGGCATCTTTTCTGAAAAGGATATAAATAGGGAAGGCTCAATCCCTGCAAACTGGAGCATCAAAAGATTTGCATCCCCTTCAATTACTGATAGAACAGCCAATCCCCTATCGTCAAAATCACTAAGTCCGTAAAAGTATTTGCCAATATTAAAGTGCTGATCCTGAATAGCATGTCTCAACTCATGGGCAAGAACCATTGAGTTTAAATCGGAAAAAGGAGCTTTTTTAAAAGAAATGTAATAAATAGACTTTGAATCTTTTTCATCATAGAAGGCAACGACCTGGTTGAAAAGGACTTCTTTTCTCAAGGAATTGAGTTTCCTGTCAATGTTCCAGAGCCCCAGAAACCTCAGTAATCTTTCCTCCCTCTCAGCCTTATCCTCTGGATACTCCTTTCTAAAATAGGATTCAAGGAAATTCTCAAGATAATTCTTATCTATTTCCTTTAATGGAACATCTTTTATAAAAGGAAGTTTACCGATTTCTGATACTTTCCTTTTCAGCTCATCAATATCAATATTTTGGGGATGGAGAATCTGAAAAAATATTAATAGTGCTAAAATCAGAAAGAAAAAAGAAAACTTTCTCATCCCAATAAACCTAACTTTCTCAAGGCATTTTTTGCTGCTTTCTGTTCTGCCTCCTTTTTGGAGGTTCCTGTTGCAGAGCTTAATCTTTCCCCTTCAATCCATAATTCAATCTTGAATCTTCTATTGTGGGGAGGGCCAAATTCCTTCACAACTTTATACTCTGGAAGAACTCTCCTCTCTTTCTGTATAATTTCCTGAAGTTTGCTCTTCCAGTCCTTTGTTATCTGTCCACTCTTTCTGATGTTTCTTAAAAAAGGCTTTATCCAACGAATAATAACCCTTTTTACCTCTTCAAATCCCTTATCAATGTAAATGCTTGCAATAATTGCTTCAACTGCACTACCTATAAGTCTTTTTTTCTCCCTTCCAGCAGTTTTTTCCTCCCCCTTTCCGAGAAGAAGGAATTCGCCGATATTCATTTTCTTACCAATTTTATAGAGGGTCTCTATACCAATAAGAGTGGACTTCAACTTTGACATGTCTCCCTCTTCAAGCTCAGGGAAATTTTCATAAAGGAATTCTGTAACGACTAAATTCAAAACAGCATCCCCAAGAAACTCAAGCCTTTCATTACTTTCTGTCCCCCTTTCATAGGCGTAAGATTTATGGGTTATGGCTTTGAGAAGTATCTTCTCATCGGAGAAATTTATGCCAATTTTTTCCTGGAGTCGGGATAGGATTACTCTTCCCTCCATACAATTCTACCACCAACAATTGTTATCACGGGCCAACCCCTTAGTTTTCTTCCATGGAAGGGAGTATTTCTTGAGAGGGATTTGAATTTTGTCTTATCAACAGTTTTTATCTTTGTTGGGTTTATAATTGTTATGTCTGCATCAAAATTTGGCTTGAGAGAACCCTTGTTTTTCAAACCAATTATTTTTGCAGGATTACAGGAAAAAAGGGAGACAAATCTTTCGACGGAAATTATTCCAGTGCTCACAAATTTGTCCATTATTAGAGGGACAGCTGTTTCAAGACCAACAATTCCAAAGGGAGCCTGATCAAATTCGACCATTTTTTCATCAACTGTGTGGGGAGCGTGGTCTGTTGCAATACAATCTATAGTTCCATCTTTAAGTCCCTCCACAAGAGCTTTCCTGTCCTCTTCAGAGGCAAGGGGAGGGTTCATTTTGAAATTTGAATCCCAAGGAATTAGATCTTTATCTGAAAGGATAAGATGATGAGGTGATACTTCAACAGTTACATTGATTCCTTCCTTTTTTGCCCTTTTTATCATTTCAAGGGAGTAGGCTGAGGATAGATGCAAAATGTGGAGATGGGCACCTGTCATTTTTGAAAGAATAATATCCCTTGAAACTATTATCTCCTCCGCTTCCTTTGGGATCCCCCTCAAGCCGTGAATGTAAGAATATAATCCCTCATTCATTACTCCATCGGCTGAAAGCTCAGGATCCTGAGCATGTTCCATTATAGGCTTTTTGAGAAATTTAGCCCATTCCATAGCCCTCCTCATTATATAACTGCTTTTTACACAACTTCCATCCTCAGAGAATCCGACAACACCAGAACGAGAAAGTTCAGCCATCTCAACAATCTCCTCCCCTTTCCTTCCCTTGGTAACTGAGGCAATGGGAAAGATATTCACCAAGCCTACTTCCTTTCCTCTTCTAATAATGAATTCAGTTACCTCCTTGCAATCATTGGGAGGGTCGGTATTGGGCATACAGCATATGGATGTAAAACCTCCTGCAACAGCAGAAAGGCTTCCACTTTCTATTGTTTCCTCATCTTCCCTTCCTGGCTCCCTCAGATGGGTATGTAAGTCGATAAATCCAGGAGCAACTATATACTTTGAGCAATCAATTATTTCAACATCCTTCTCCTTTAAATCAATTCTCTCCTTTATCTCCTTTATCTTTCCATCTTCAATCAGAATGTCCATTGTGGAATCGAGCTTTGAAGAGGGATCTACAACTCTTCCATTTTTTAAAAGTAATCTATTTCCCATTTTAAGCCTCCGATGTGCCTGAGAGAAGGTATAAAACAGCCATTCTAACAGCTATTCCGTTGGAAACCTGATCAAGAATGACAGAATACTCTGAATCTGCAATCTCAGCTGAAAGTTCAATCCCTCTGTTTATAGGTCCTGGATGCATTATTATCACATCCTTTTTAGCCTTTTTTAACCTTTTAAGATCAAGGGAATAAAGCATTCTGTACTCCCTTAGAGATGGGAAAAAGTTCTTTGACATTCTCTCCAACTGAATCCTCAACATCATTACTACATCTGCATCTTCAATAGCCCTATCAAAATTGTGATCAACAGTAACACCAAGATTTTCCATCTCCTTTGGAAGGAGCGTTGGAGGTCCTGATAGATAAACCTTTGCTCCCAATTTAGTCAGAAGGAAAATATTAGACCTCGCCACTCTGCTGTGGAGGATGTCCCCAACAATTAAGATTTTAAGACCATCGATTCTATTCTTTTTCTCAAGGATTGTAAAAGCATCAAGGAGAGCCTGGGTTGGATGCTCATGGGTTCCATCTCCCGCATTTATTACTGAAGATTTCGAGAAGGATGCAATGAAATGAGGGGCATAAGAGGATGGATGCCTTACAACAATTATATCAGATCTCATAGCCTCAAGATTTCTGACAGTATCCCTTAGAGTTTCCCCTTTTAGGAGAGATGAAGTTGATGCTGAAAAATTGATTATATCTGCACTCAATCTCTTTGCAGCTATCTCAAAGGATGAGCGGGTTCTTGTGCTCGGTTCAAAAAATAGATTTATTACAGTCTTCCCCCTCAGGGTTGGAACTTTCTTTATCTCCCTCAGAGAAATTTCTGAAAAGGATTTAGCCTCTTCAAGAATGAGTTCTATCTCTTCTTTCTCCAGTTCCTCAATACCGAGCAAATGCTTTCTTTTGAAAGGCATTTTCACTCCACGGGTTCAGTTATTAAAACTTGATCTGAGCCGTCTTCCTCTTTGAGCATAACATTTACAAGCTCTCTCCTCGATGTTGGAAGGATTTTACCCACATAGTCTGCCCTTATAGGAAGTTCTCTATGCCCCCTATCGATAAGAACAGCCAACTGAATTGTCTTCGGTCTTCCAAGGTCTATAATTGAATCCATTGCTGCTCTAACAGTCCTTCCAGTGAAAAGAACATCATCCACAAGGACAACATCCTTATCATCAACGGGAAAGTTAATCTCTGTCTTTTTTACTATTGGCTGGGGACCAAGAAGAGATAGGTCATCCCTGTAAAGGGTAATGTCAAGGATTCCAACAGGAATATCAACTCCCTCAAGATCCTTTATTATTTTGGCAAGGCGATAGGCAAGGTGAACCCCTCTTGTCCTTATCCCAATTATCACAATATTTCCAAGATCCTTATTCCTCTCAATAATCTCCATTGCCAGTCTGTTTAGTGCCCTTGAGATTTTTTTGTCATCCATAATTTTTGCTTTTATTTTTTCCTTCATTTTAAAACTCCGTAATTATTATCCTTATATTAATTTGCCAGCAAAGTCAAATTTTTCAATAGGAATCAAGGACTATCTTGACAATCTCAGAGGAAGAGAAGAGACGCATGGGAGGACCCCAGAAACCAGTTCCTGAGGTTGTGTAAAGGTAAGAATCTTTCAATTTATACAAACCATAGGGATACTTAAATGTGAGAAAAACAATCAGATCCATTGGAGGAATCTGCCCTGCATGAGTATGTCCTGATAGTTGCAAATCTGCTCCATAAGAAACAGCTAATTCAAAATATTTTGGTTTATGGGAAAGGAATATTGTAAATTTATTTTTATTAATTTTGTTAAATAGTTGTTCTGGTTTAAAAACTTCTTCTCCAAATCTCTTTTCTGTATCATCCTCTATTCCTATAATTTCGAGATTTTCGTTAACTTCGAATTTTTCATTTTTCAAAACCTTAAAACCAGTTTTTTCTGCAAGCTCATAAAATCTTTCAATCCCTGCATAATACTCATGATTTCCAGAGACAGCGAATACTCCATATCGAGATTTTAAGCCCTTCAGAATTTTTGGGAGTTTTCCTATTCCATTAATATCACTATCAATAAGGTCTCCTGTTATGACAATTAGATCAGGCTCAAGGGAATTAACTTTTTCCACAACCTTCTCAAGCCAGCTCTCACGGGAGAGGATTCCAAGATGAACATCTGAAAGCTGGACAATTTTAAACCCTTTCAAAGAGGGGTGAATAGATTTATAGGTTAATTTTACCTCCTTTACCTTTGGATTGGATAAAGCATTGAAAGTGGAGAAAAGAACAGCTACAAATGAAAGGGAAAGAGCAATTGAAGTTATCAAAACTTTTTTTGAGGAGAAAAAAATTCTGAAAATCTCGGAAAAAAGGAAAAAGGAAAGGGTTATGGAAACTGTTCCAAGCCAGAAAAGTCCAAAAAATAAAAGGATTTTTGACCTTATTGAAAATTCCCTTGCAAGAATCTCTCCAATGATGAATGACAATCCACCAAAAAGAAAAATAAATATTATAAGTCTCCTCCATGGAGAAGGAATTGAGAAATCATTCACAAGTCTTGTGTATATGTAGAAGTGCATTAAAAAATAAATTGAAAGAACAATAAACAAAAAAACAGCAAAATAAATTTTCATCTTAAACCCCAGCTGAATTTTAGAAATTGCATTTTCATTTTTTGCAATTTGAATTCTCTGAAAAAATAAAAATCTATGGCGGAGAGGGTGGGATTCGAACCCACGGTCCTGATCGCTCAGGACAGCCGATTTCGAGTCGGCCCCGTTATGACCACTTCGGTACCTCTCCTCTCATTAAAAAATCTTTTCAAAATTTCAGAGCATTCTTCAGAAAGAATGCCCGATTCAATTTTTATTTTATGGTTTAATCTTTTTTCATTGGCAAGAAAAATCCTAAATCCACCCTTTGGATCATCAGCTCCAAAAACAAGCTCCTTTATCCTTGAATTTACCATGGCTCCATAACACATAATACAGGGCTCAAGGGTTGTATAAATTGTCAGATTTTCAAGTCTGTAATTCCCTATCTTTTTCCCTGCCTTTCTCATAACAAGAACCTCAGCATGGGCAGTTGGATCCTTTAAAGAAATTGGTGAATTGTGAGCCTTTGCAACAATCTTCCCATTCATAACTGCAACTGCTCCCACAGGAACCTCTCCTTTTTTATAAGCCTTTTCTGCTTCTTTTATTGCCATTTTCATCCATCTAATTTTATCATTATTCATATAAAATTATACCATTTTCCAGATTTCCATTGAAAACTTATTCCCCTCTTTTGCGTAAAAGAGTTAAGGAGGCTTTTATGAGGAAGATTCTTTTTATTCTTTCAACATTTTTCTTTATTTTTTATTGTTTTTCAGAAGAACAATTCCCTCCTCCTTCCGACATTCCAAAAACAATACTCCCCCTCGATCTTTTGATGGAAATAATAAATGAGTCCTCAGGGGAAATGGCTTTCCAGAATGAGATAATTCTTACTGGAGTCAACAGAAACAGGGAACCTGAAGAGTATAAAAATGGATACTTTGAGACTCAGTTCATAGAGAAAAAACTCAAGGAATATGGCATAAAAGATGTCTCCATTGTTGAGCTTCCAAAATCTTTCTTCTCCCGTCAGGATAAAACATGGGATGCAATTTCTGCTGAGCTATGGATGGTAAAACCTCAAAAAGTAAAACTTACAGATTTGAGGGAAGTTCCAGCTACCCTCTGTCAGGGTTCCTCCTCCTTTGAGGGAGAGGCAGAACTTGTTTATGTTGGACCTGGAGACAGTGAAAATTATTATAAGGATAAAGATGTAAAGGATAAATTTATTCTTGTTAATGGGGCACCTGAGCCAGCAAGAAGGATTGGGGTTGAAAAATTTGGAGCTCTTGGAATCATAGCCTACTCCTCGAGCCATCCTGAATTTGACCCTGATCAGGTGGGATGGAACTCAATCAGGGTCTCAGAAAAGGAAAAGAAAACCTTTGCATTCATGGTTTCAACGAGAATGGGAAATGAATTGAGGGACAGGCTTGAAAGAAATGAAAAGATTGTTTTGAGAGCCTCCTGCAAAACTCAGATGGTTCCTTACAAGGAAGAATGTGTTACAGCCCTAATTAGGGGAGATGAGAGACCTGATGAGGAATTGATTTTTACAGCCCATGTTTTTGAGGGATTTGCAAAACAGGGAGCCAATGACGATGCCAGTGGATGTGTAGCATTGATGGAAACAGCAAGGGTTATTCAAAGCCTTAAAGATTCAGGAAAGATAAAACTGAGAAGATCAGTAAGATTCCTGTTTGTTCCTGAAATATCTGGAACAGCAAGTTTTCTTGAGAAATTCCCTGATATAAAAAAGAAGATCTATGCAAATATAAATGAGGACATGGTTGGAGAAGCATTGATTAAGAATAACTCAATATTCCAGATAAAAAGCACCCCCTATTCCCTTCCCAGTTATCTAAATGATGTTGTTGCATCCCTAATTGAATGGATTGGAGAGGTCAACAGGATAAATCTGAAGAGAACCCCCACTCTTCCAATCTATGCTCCAACAGGGACAAGGGATCCCTTCTATTATGCAATAGATCCTTACGATGGAGGAAGTGACCATATTGTTTTTGTTGATGGAGGAGTTAAAATTCCAGCTGTAATGTTGATTTGCTGGCCTGATATGTGGTATCACACTGACAGGGACACTCCTGACAAATCAGATCCAACCCAGCTGAAGAGGGTTGTTGTCTTATCTGTTGCCTCTGCCATATTCTTATCCAATGCAGGGGAGAAGGAAGTTTGTGAAATGCTGAATTTATCCTATAGCAAAGGATTGAAGAGACTTGGAGATGATAAGATAAAGGCTTGGCAGATTTTGAGGGACTCTGGGAAAAAAGATATCCATAAGGCTTACAAAGAGGCAAGGAATGTAATAATCCAGGGAGGGATAAGGGAGAGAGAGACTCTTAAATCCGCAATGTTTTTCGTTGGCAGTAATCAGAAAATCCATAAGATTCTCTCAAGGCACCTTGAATCCATTTCCTCCTTGGAAAAGAACATTCTGTCTGAAATTCAAGAGTTTTATATTTATCTTTGCTCAGAATATTCCCTAAAACCTCAGGAACCAAAACCAACAAAGGAAGAAATGGAAGCTTCCAAGCTAATTCCTGTAAGAACAGAGAAAATGAAAGGCTTTTTCAATTCTTTTGCATTCAGGGAGTATTTAAGGGATAAAAAGGACTTGCCCCCATACAATTTAGGTCCTGCAGAGTTTGAGGTAAGGAATTTTATTGATGGGAAGAGAAGTGCCCTTGAAATAAGAGATGCTGTCAGTGCAGAGTATTATCCTATTGAAATAAAGGATGTTCTAAATTATTTGAGAGTTCTTGAAAGTGCTGGATTTGTAAAAATTGAAAGGAAAAAGTAGTTAACCAGTAAATTTGACACCAAAGAGAAAAAAAATTAAAAGTTTAATATGGAAATAATTTTGTTTATTCCTCCTGGAGGATATTTTGCAGAGAGATGGAAGAAAGGTTCTCTAATGCCACCCCTCGGACTCCTTTATATAGGAGCTTTCCTTGAAAGGGAGGGATTTGATGTGGAGATAGTTCCATCAGAAGTTCTAAATTTAAAATGGAAAGATATTGAAAATATAGTATCAGAAAAAAAGCCAGAAATAGTTGGAATAACAACTACCACAGAAAACAGATTTCAGAGTTTTGAACTGGCAAAAAGGGTTAAAAAGGTTTCTCCTCAATCTTTGACTGTTCTTGGTGGTCCTCATGTCTCAATGGCGCCTGATGATACCCTGAGGAATCTGCCCTATGTGGATATTGTTGTAAGGGGGGAGGGGGAGATAACAATGGTAGAGCTTTTAAAGGCAGTTAAAGAGGGTGGAAAGGATTCATTAAAGAAGGTTTCCGGAATATCCTTTAGAGAAAATGGGAATGTAATTCATAATCCAACAAGACAACCCATTAAAAACCTTGACGAGCTTCCATTCCCAGCCCGTCATTTAATACCCTATGAGAAATACAACTTCTATATGGATGTTCCAGGAGAGGGAAAGCTTCCTGCATGCAATCTTATGACATCCAGGGGTTGCCCCTTTAATTGCAATTTTTGCGCAACTCCGATAAATTGGGGGAGAGCTGTAAGGGGAATGAGCCCTGAAAGGGTCATTGAGGAAATAGAGCTATGTATGGATAGGTATGGTGCAAGGGCAATATGGTTCTACGATGACACCTTCAATTACAATCCAAAAAGGGTTGAAGCAATTTGCGATGGGATTATAAAAAGAGGACTTAAAATAAAGTGGACCTGTGAGCTTAGAATAGACATATTGGAAAAGGAACTTCTCAAGAAGATGAAGGAAGCAGGACTTTACTATGCATCCTTTGGGCTTGAAGCTGGTTCTGAGAGGGTTAGGAAGGAGATAATTGGTAAAAACATTGATTTGAAACATTTGAGAAATGCTGTCCAGTGGTGCAAAGAATTGGAGATAAAGGCAAATTGTTTTTTCATTTTCAGCCATCCAACAGAAACATGGGAGGAGGCAAAGGAGACAATTGAGATAATAGAAAGTTTAAAGGAGGATTGCGAAATTTCAACTTCAATTTTACACATCTATCCAGGAACACCCCTTGAAAAATGGGCAAAGGAGCATGGACAGCTGCCAGAAGATTTCACATGGACAAAGAAGAGGGACAGAAGAGTAATAGTTCTTCCAGCTGCCCAGGGCCATGTCCCATTATTTAAAGATAAACTTACCTGGACACAAATTTCAGAGCTAATATTCAGATGGGCTGAGGCAAAGGGTGGGGTAAGCTACATGAGAAAAATTCCCGATGTTATAAAGAATATAAATTCTCTCTCAGACATAAAAAGATATGCAATAATGTTTTTTGTTTTTGTCAAAATCAAGCTTAAAAAAATCTTTGGG
>Ga0207433_10008315_pt1 | contig 16953 bp, 17 predicted proteins | sample YelNatPaOPGAMG01_FD_187559 | JGI IMG/M metagenome (GOLD analysis project Ga0207433, IMG submission 187559) | Hot spring thermophilic microbial communities from Obsidian Pool, Yellowstone National Park, USA - OP-RAMG-01 (SPAdes) (version 3) | ecosystem: Environmental > Aquatic > Thermal springs... | reverse complement strand
TGAATGTTTTGAAGGAAAAATAATAGCTGCTAATATTAGTGATTATAGTTTATGGTTAACTGAAGTAAAAATGAGTGGTAATATAATACCTAAGCTTTTCATTAGTGGAAATACAATTAAATTCATCGAAATATTAGAATTAGGACCAGATTTATCTAAATTAGCAGAAAGATTAAATAGATTATTCCCTAATATGGTTAAGTATATTAAAGAAGCAGAAGTTATAGTTGTAATGGATCGTATAAGAGTTACTAAAGATGGAATTATTGAAGGAACCGGGCCTGCTGCTGAAAGAGTTAAAAAAGTTTATGAAGAATGGGTTGCTGAAGAAGCAAAAGGCTCAAAAATTGAAGAACAATTGTAAAATATAAAAGATTTAATTTTATAGGTATTGGTTTAGTATTTATTTTCATATAAAAGTATTTTTTTAATAAATTCCATCTCTTGTTTTTACAGCAACTCCACGCTTAAAAATAAGCATTTCATTTCCTGTAAGTATTGCTTCACCTACAGCTAATAAATTATCTTCTTCATCAACAATTAATACTTCTTCTCTTGGAATAATATTTGTATCACATTTTTCTATAAACTTAGCAAATACATTTTTACCTTTAGAAACTATTTTCTTTACTTCCTCATCAATTATTACAACTCTATATTTTAAAGGCTTTGTATATTTATGTAAAAGTTTGGCCCCCTCGATTCTTAAAGCAAGAAATCCATCTCTTGATCTAAGAGTAGCTAAAAGTTTATTTCCATTCCATATTCTTTTTATTCTTCCATTTTTACTTTTTTCTATTTTAACATTATCAGAAAAGATTTTTTCTCCAATTCCCTTATCAAATTGATAATCAGCTATTATTCTTATTTTTTCTATATCGCTATACTTTTTTTCATCAAATTCAAAAATTTTAAAATTTATTGGAAGAACTATTTGAAAAGGATATGTTTCATTTAAAGCATTAGGTATAATTTCTGATTTTATTCTATTTTTTGCACGTATTATTTCTGGTCTATAAATACTTTCTTCTCCTATATAAAATATTGGTTTACGTTTTCTTATAGGTTCTATTTTTTCAAAAAAATCATAATTTTCTTTAAGAAGGAAAAGAAGCGTTTCTAAAAGTTTAGGATGATTTCTAGCTCTTATTTGACAAAGTTCCCATAGAGAATTTTCCTTAATTGCTTGTTTAATAATATTTATTTCTTTTAAAATTGTATAAAGATTATGTTTTGCTATAATTTTTATTTTATCATTTTCTTCCATTTCTTTTATTTCTTTTATTGTATATTTAGAGCAAATAGGGCAATTACATGGAAGGAATTCTAATTTCTCAATTTTTTTCGTTCCATATTCAGTTATATATCTTAGGTCACGAGCATAAATAGCATATGAAGCTGAATCGAAAATATCATATCCGATTGCTACTAGAAAACAGAAAATTATTGGATGTCCTATTCCAAAAGCATGTAATGGTTTATTCAATGGTATATTTGATTTTGTGATTAAACCTTGTAGAGCAATAGATTTAAATTCATAATTTTTCCATAATAATGGAGGAATTCCAACAGCAAAAATATCAAACTCAAACTCTCTCATTTTTTTACAAGAATATTCTACAAGTTCCTTAAATCCTCCACCTTGAATAACTCCTTCCCAAAGTACATTGTTACTAGTTTTTATTTTTTCCCATTCTTTTGCTCTTTCGATTGTTTCTAAAACACTTTGTTTCGTTTCTTCATAGCTTTCATTTTTTGAAGGGACATCCAACATTACTCCAACATCTGTTTCTATTCTTTCTTGAAATTCTATTATTTCTTTTTGAGAAATTTTTATTTCTCCACGAAACATTTGATAAGCTCCCGAATCGCAAAAAATTGTTCCAGAAAAATTTAATGCATTATGTATTCCTTTATCAAGAGCTTCTTTTCTTAATTCTTCATTTTTATATATTATGTAAGCATTACTCATTAAAGCTTTTATATTAAATTCTTTAAACATTTCTTCGGGTGTAATAATAGGTATATTTGGGTTATACACTGGTAGAAAAATTGGGGTATCAATTTTATTTTTCTTAATAATTAAATTACAAAGTCTTCCTCCTGCATCTCTATCTTTTATTTCAAATGAAAACATTTTCATTAAGAAAATAAAAAGTGTTAAATTTAACTATTTAATTAAATTATTTAATTGAAAAATTATTTTTTATATTATTGATTGTAACTTCAATATAGATAATAGATAAATTCATTTATTAAAGTAAAGTATAAATATAAATAATAAATTAAGAATATAAAAGATAAACATGTTTTTCTTATTTAAGAAAAATATTATGTTTAATAATGTTATTATTTTCTTTTTATGAAGATTTTAAATATAAGATTTGGATAATATTTTCTCTTTACTTTATTTAATTATAAAGGAAGATTATCAATCTTATTTTAAAAAATTGAAAACAAAACAAAGAGATCGTTTAAACAAATAATATCTAAATCTTTATTTTTTACTTTATTTAATTATTCACTTAAAAATGGGAGTATTACATTTTTTAAAAAGTTATACTAAAAATTCAAGAAAAACTAAAAAATTTAATATATACTAATTTAAAAGAGGTTTTAGAATGAAATTAACTTTTCTTGGTGGAACAAAAGAAGTAGGTAGATCAGCAATTTTATTGGATATAGGTAATAGAGGGATTCTTTTAGATTATGGTGTTATGTTAAATAATGAACCATCTTTTCCAGCTTATGTTCCAGCAAAAGATGTTGATCTTATAGCTTTATCTCATGCCCACTTAGACCATTCGGGAGCAATTCCATTATTCTTTACTTATGGTAAAACTAAATTGATTTCAACAAGTTTAACATTTGAAACTTCTCGAATCCTTTTTCAAGATTTTATTAAACTTTCAGGTTATTATCTTCCATATGAATATTTGGAAGTACATCATATGCTTAAAGAAGGAGAAAAAATTTTTTATAATGAAGTTTTTTCTAATAAAGATTTAGACATTGTTTTTATTGAAGCAGGGCATATACCTGGAAGTGGACAAATAATAATAAATAGTAGCAAAAGAATACTTTACACTGGTGATTTTTCAACAATCGAAAGTAGATTATTAAAAGGAGCTGAAATAGAAAGTAAAGACTTAGATGCAGTAATAATTGAAGCAACTTATGCTAATGAAGATCATGAAAATAGAAAAGAACTTGAAAAGAGCTTCATTCAAGAAATAACAGAAGTTGTTGAAGAGAAAGGTAGGGTTCTCATCCCAGCTTTCTCTGTTGGTCGAGCACAAGAAATATTATGTATATTAACAGCATATAATTTTAATTACCCAATCGCATTAGATGGGATGGCTATTAAAGTATTAGAGATATATTTAAGAAATAAAGAATATTTAAAAGATTTTCATCTTTTAAAAAAAGCAGCAAATAAAGTAGATTTTATAACTGGAAGAAAGAAAAGAAAAAAAGTGTTAGAGAGACCAGGAGTAATAGTAAGTCCAGCAGGTATGTTAAAAGGTGGACCTGCTGCATTTTATGCTGAAAAAATTGCTGAAAATAAACGTGATGCAATATTCCTAGTTAGTTTTCAAATAAAAAATACACCAGGAGCAATACTTCTTGAAGAAGGTAAATATCTTATAAATGGAAAGGAAAAAAAGGTAAAAGCTAAAGTTAAGCAATTTAAATTTTCTTCTCATTGTGGAAGAAAAGAGCTTCATGATTTTCTTAAAAAACTTGATACTAAAACAAAAGTTTTTATAATACATGGAGAAAAACAAAATTGCTTAGCACTTGAAAAATATGCAAGATCTAACCTTTCGCTTGAAGCTTATGCTGTTGATAGAGGTTCTTCTTTTTATATTTAAAAAATAAAAAATCATTTTTATAAAAAGCTTATTAAAAAAGGTTTATTAATTGCTATTAAAATCATTTTAAAATGAAAAAACATGAGCTTTAGAATTAAAGTTCCAAATGCAAAAGAATTTTCAGATTATATAAAAGCTATTTCTGCAATAGTAGACGAAGGGGTTTTTACGATTAACGAATCTTCCATAAAGTTTTGTGCAATGGATCCTGCTCATATTTCATTAGTTGATTTTGAATTTCCAAAAAGTGCAGCTGAAGAATATGAATGTTCAAGTTCAATAGAATTGGGAGTAAATATAGATGAATTTTTAAAATTTCTTAAAAGAGCTAAAGGGAATGAAGCATTAGAACTTTCATATAATGATTCTACAAAAAAACTTGAAATAAAATTGTTAGGTGCTGCCGAATCCATAGAAAGAATATTTACATTAAGTTCATTGGAAATAAGTGGGGGATCGGTCCCATCACCTAAACTTAGCTTTGATGCAAAAGCCAGACTTGATTTGAAAGTTTTCAGAGATGCTATTGAAGATGTAAGTTTAGTAAGCGATTATGTAAAAATTTCTATTACTCCAGAGTGCATATTATTAAATGCGAAAGGAGAGTTAGGATCTTCTAATATAAAAATGGCTAGAATCGGGGAAACTGTTTATGAAATTCAAGCGAATAAAGAAGTATATGGATATTTTAGCATACAATATTTAGAAAAAATACTCAAGGCATGTTCTTCTATTTCTAAAGAACTTTTAATGGAATTATCAACTAATAAACCAATTAGATTAGCTATATCTATTCCATCTGGAAAATTGGATTATTTAATAGCTCCAAGAATTGAGGCTGAATAAAAAGCTTTAAAAGAGATTTTTTATTTCTTCTATTAGTTCTTCAATAAATAAATTTATTTCTTTAATTCTCTTAATATTTTCTTTTTCAATTGTTAATATTACCTTTTTTGAAATTCTTCCTACTTTATATTCTTTTTCTAATCTAAGAAGATCTTCTAATAGTTTATTTGCTTCAATATTGGCTTCATCTATTTTCTTAATCCTCTTACTTATTTGAGGATATATTTTCTCGATTTTCTTTCTTAATTCTATTACTTCTTCTCTCTTCTTTTTAATTAAGAATACTTCTTTTTCTGATATTTTTTCTATTCTTAGAGAAATTATTCTTTCTCTTAATTCATTTAATTCAATATAACATTTTAATAAATCATTTAATAAATTCTTTACATCCAATGGTATAGTTAATTTTTCTTTTCTAAAAATTATTCTTTCTCTTAAAAGAATTGTTGGAATAATAGCTATAATTATTAATAACCACATATATGAATAAAATATTTTTAATGAAAATACTTCTGAATAATTTAAAACTATTTTATCTCTAGAAGGTATTGGAATAAAGTTTTCTCTATAGAATTTAATAATTGAACTATACAATTCTTTAGAAAATGATTCAGGTTTAGGATTTATTTCTTTAATATTAAATGAAGCAGGTATTTCTATTAAAAAGTTATATTTAATATATGTTGCATTATAGAAAGATGGAAAACAAATTAGATATTCACTATTTCTTTTAATTATTCTATCACTTGTGTCATAATAAGTAATTATCAAAGTAGCTTTCTCTCCTTTTGAAAGAGGATATCTTAATTGAATAGATATTTCATTTCCTGAAATAGTTTTTGATAAGCTACTTATCTCATCTCTTACATCTATTATAGTAACATTTCTGGGAATTTGAATGTATATTTTATCTATTTTTTTAACTCCATTATAAAAAATAGTATTTTTTTCTTCTATTATTCTATCTTTAATTAAAAATTTCAATTCTCCATTCTCAATATGATAAAAAGCTATTTTATTTGATTGAAATTCTATAGAAACTTCTCTTATTTCAAGCTTTGGTATATTAGTAATTTTTTCAAAAAGAATCGTTTTTTCAATATTTAATGCTTCCATTCCTTCAGGAATAGTAACATTCGTTCCTGAAGGAAACTTTATTGTTAAATTTAAAAACATTATTTCTTCATTAACTATAGGATTTTTAACAATTTTTAAAATAAATTTTTCTCCTTCAATAATTAATTCTTTAAAAATTGTTAAAAGAATAATTTTTTCTTCTTTTGATGCATTATTAAAAATGTTTATAAAAAAGATTTTTCCTTTTTCTATCTCTGTTATTTCAGTAAAATTGCTTAAAGCATAACATGCTAACATTTTTTCTTTATATTCTATTGGAAAACCTATTGAAAATATTTCTTTACTATCGAGAATGAATTCATCCCTTATATATGTAAGGCCATTATATGTAACTTCAATTATTCTATTCAATTCTCTTTGTTTTTGATCATCACCTATGTTAATTCTATTAAAATCATTTACATATGCTTGACATACATTTATTTCAATTAAAAAAATTAGTAAAAATATTGTTATTTTTTTATAATCTATATACATCTTTTATCAACTTTTTTAAGCTAATATGTTAGAAAAGTGATTGAATAAAGCTAAATAAAAACTTTAATACTATCTTCTATTTTATTAAAAATAGAAGTGATGTTATCTGTCTCTTATTGAGAAAGTAAAAAATAAAGTAGAAGCAATAATAGATCCTGAAATAGGGCTCTCTCTTGGAGCTTTAGGTTTAATAACAAATGTAAAAGAAATTGGAGAAGGTTTAATACAAATAGATTTTATTGCATCAAGTCCTTATTGTCCTCTTGCTTACAGTTTAGCTAAAGCTATAAAAAGTGTAGCGGAATCTGTTGAAGGTGTAAAAAAAGCCTATGTCTATCTTCATGGTCATTTTCTCTCTGAACGAATAAATGCCGATGTAAATAGATAATTATCCTTTTATCAAATATATTCATATTATGGTTTTGTTTTACTTTCTAAGCTTTTCCTATTATGATTATGTTTCTAAATGGCTTCATAACTAAAAATACAATAAAAACAAGAATGAATAAATTTAAGCATCTAAAAAGATAGATTTTTATATTTTAGCAATTTTTAAAGAAAATTCTACAATTTTTCTATTAAGTGAAATTTTTGCTAATATTTCTTTAGCAAAATCTCTAGTTTAAAAAAATAAAAATATTTCAAAGATATAAGAATGAATGATGAAATTTTTAAATACAAAAAATTGAGATTAATTATTTTTCCAACTTGTTTTTTCTCATTTTTTTATCTTTTTAGAATCTAGATACGCACTTTAGGTAATACATATGTATGTTTAATATATATACCAATATATATTTTTAAGAATCCGGGCTATTTTCAATTGGTGATTTATGTTGAAAGCTATTACGGTTCATTTACCTGAAGCATACCTTAAAGCAATAGATGAATTAGTTCAAAAAAAGCTTTATCCTAATAGAGCTGAAGTTATTAGAATGGCTGTAAGAGATTTAATTAAAGAAGAAATAGTGGTAAGGAGTTAAAATGTTAGAAGAATATTCTTTTTATAAACCTATTAAAATACATTTAATTGGAGTTGGAGGAGCTGGATGCAATACTCTTCATAGACTTGCTTTAAATGGATTGAGTGGAGTATACTTTATTGCAATGAATACGGATAAACAACATTTAGATATGATTAGAGCTCATAAAAAAGTTTTATTGGGTAAAAATATTACTCATGAGAAAGGTGCTGGTGGAGATCCTGAAATAGGAAGATTAGCAGCAGAAGAATCTATTGATGAAATAGAACAAGTAGTTTCTGATGCTGATATAGTTTTTATTTCAGCTGGACTTGGTGGTGGAACAGGTACTGGAGGTGCACCTTTAATTGCAGAAGTAGCAAGGGATAAAGGAGCTACAGTTGTTGGAGTAGTTACTCTTCCATTTAATTTTGAAGGTAGTCTTCGTAAAAGAATTGCTCTTAAAGGTCTTGAAAAAATGCAACAAGCATGTAATACAGTAATGGTTATTGATAATAATAAATTACGTGAATTATACCCTGGTTATAAATTACTAAATGCTTTCTATTTAGCAGATGAAGTTGTTAAGAATATGATAATAAGTATAACAGAGTCTATTTCTAAACCTAGTTTAGTAAATTTGGATTATGCTGATTTTAAAACAATTGTTGAAAAAGGTAGATTAGCTGCTATTGGAATAGGGTGGGCTTCTTCAATAAATAGAGCTGAAGAAGCTACTTTTAATGCATTAAATTGTCCATTATTAGATATAAGTTATGATGGAGTTACTGGAGCTATTATACATGTTACAGGCGGAGAAGATATGAGTCTAGCAGAAGCAGCTAAACCTGGTGAGATAGTTTCTCAATTAATGAGTGAAAATGCTCTTGTAATATGGGGAGCAAGAATAGATAATTATTATGCTTCAACAATACAAGTTTCATTAGTTTTAACAGGAGTGACACCTTCTCAAAATATTTCAGAAATATCTCAAAAGAAAAATAAAGAAGAGAAATTAAAACAATTAGAAGAACTTGATATTTCTAAAAAAATAGATGAAGAAATTAATATGGTAATACAAGAACTTGGAGTTAAATGTTTTTAAATAATTTTTAATAAATTTTATTTATAATTTTCAATTATATGAGAAACTTAAGATTTATTATAGCTTAAAATATAGTTTAAAAAAATGATTTGATAATCTTTTTCTATTAAAATTAATAAATATCTATAAAATTATTAGGGTGCGGAAGAAGAAAAATAAATGAAAAATAGTTAAAGGTGATAATTTACGGTAAAGAAAGGGAAATTCTATATAACCACAGCTATACCATATGTGAATGCTCCTCCACATATAGGACATGCTTTAGAATTTGTTCAAGTTGATGTGATTGCAAGATATTATAAAATAAAAGGGTATGATATTTTTGTTACTACTGGAGCTGATGAAAATAGCTTAAAAAATGTTCAAGCTGCTGAAAAATTAGGCATGAATACTCAAAGTCTTTGTGATATAAATGCACAATATTTTAAAGATTTTGCAGAAAAAATAGGTCTTTCTTTTAATGCTTTCTTGCGTACTTCAAGCAAAGAAGATCATTGGCCCGGTATAGAAAAATTATGGAGATTATGTGAAAAATCTGGAGATATTTATAAGAAAAAATATAGAGGATTATATTGTATTGGATGTGAGGCATTTTATACAGAAAAAGATTTGGAAAATGGTTTGTGTCCTGAACATAAAACTAAGCCAGAAATTATAGAAGAAGAAAATTATTTTTTTAGACTATCAAAATATCAAGAAAAATTACAAGAACTAATTGAGAGCGATAAAGTAAAGATAATTCCAGAAAGTAGGAAACATGAAGTTTTAAGTTTTATTAAACAAGGTTTAGAAGATTTTAGTATTTCACGTTCTGAAAAAAGAGCAAAAGGGTGGGGCATACCTGTACCAAGAGATAATTCTCAAATAATTTATGTATGGTTTGACGCATTGGGAACTTATTTAACTGCAATAGGTTTTGGTAAAAATGATGAAAAATTTAAAAAATGGTGGCCTGCTGATATTCATGTAATTGGAAAAGGGATAATACGTTTTCATGCTATATATTGGCTCGCAATACTTCTATCTGCTGGATTACCATTACCAAAATCTATATTAGTTCATGGTTATATTACTGTTGGTGGCCAAAAAATGAGTAAAACTTTAGGTAATATAGTTGAACCACTTAAATTATTAGAAAAATATACTGCAGATGAGCTTAGATATTATTTAATAAGAGAAATACCCACATTTGAAGATGGAGATTTTTCAGAAAATGCTTTAAAAAATAGAATTAATAAAGAACTTATAGGAGATTTAGGGAATTTAATTAATAGAGTACTTGTTCTTGCTGAAAAATCTGGATTTGAAAAATTTTCTGGAAAAAAAGAATTGGATAAAAAGCTTGATCTTGAAAAAATCTTAAATTATATGGAAAATTTTGAATTGCAAAAAGCATTGAATGAAATAATGGATTTTGTTAAATATTGTAATAAATATATAAATGATAAAGAACCTTGGAAATTAAAAGGAAAAGAATTAGAAAATGTTTTATATAATCTACTAGAAGCATGTAGGATAATTTCAATTATAATTTATCCATTTTTACCATTTACTGCAGAAAAAATTGCAAATCAATTGGGAACAAAAATAACTAATTTAAAAGATTGTAAATTTAGAAAAGAATTTAAAGAAAAAATTAAAAAAGGGGAATATTTATTCAAAAAAATAGAATAGCTTAAATTAGAGATTTAAAAAATATTTAAAGTGAAATTGATATGAATGAATTTAAAATTAAAGATTTAAGTTTAGCTAAAGAAGGGAGAGAAAAAATACTTTGGTCTGAAAAAAATATGCCTGTTTTACAAAAAATAAAAGAGAGATTTTCTAAAGAGAAACCTTTTAAAGGATTAAAAATAGGAGCTTGTTTACATATAACTTCTGAAACTGCTGCTTTAATAAATTGTTTATTAAGTGGAGGTGCAGAAATTTTTTTAGCAGCATCAAACCCTTTATCTACTCAAGATGATGTTGCAGCAGCTTTAGTTAAAAATGGAATTCATGTTTATGGATGGCGTGGAGAAAGTAATGAAGATTATTATTGGTGTATTGAAAAAGTTTTAGAGCAAAAACCAAACATTATACATGATGATGGAGCTGATATGATATCTTTCATTCATCAAAATTTTAAGAAAAATGAAATTAATATTATTGCTGGTTTTGAGGAAACTACAACTGGAGTTAATAGATTGAAAGCATTAGAATCAGAAAATAAATTATTTTTTCCAATTTTTGCAATAAATAATGCTAATACAAAACGTTTATTTGATAATAGATATGGAACAGGACAAGGAGCAATTTTTGGTATTCTTAATGGTTTACATATACTTCTAGCTGGAAAAACAATCGTTATAGCTGGATATGGTTGGTGCTCAAAAGGAATAGCTTTAAGAGCTAGTGGTAATGGTGCAAAAGTAATTATAACTGAAGTAGACCCTATAAAAGCTTTAGAAGCTTATATGGATGGCTTCCAAGTTTTACCAATGGAAGAAGCAATTAAATTAGCAGATATTGTTATAACTGCTACTGGCTGTATAGATGTAGTAAGAAAAGAACATTTAATGAATGCTAAAAATGGAGTCATATTATGTAACTCAGGGCATTTTGATGTTGAAATAAATAAAGAAGATTTAAATGAATTATCTATTAGTAAAAGAGAAGTTTTTCCATATGTTACAGAATATACCTTAAATGATGGTAGAAAAATATATTTATTAGCTGATGGAAGACTTGTAAATCTTGTTTTAGGTAGAGGGCATCCTCCTGAGATAATGGATTTAAGTTTCTCTCTTCATGCACTTTGTGCAGAATACATTATAAAAAATAAGGATAATTTAAACTTAAAAGCTAAAGTTTACGATGTTCCTTTAGAAGTTGATATTAAAATAGCTGAAACAAAGCTTTCTTCTTTAGGGATTAAGATCGATACTCTTACAGATAAACAAAAAATTTATTTAGAAAGCTGGAAATATGGTACATAGGTAGAATGGCATTGAGTACAGAAAATGAATATTTAGAATTATTGGAAAGAGCTTATAAAAACTTACCTAAAACTTCTAAAAGTGGAGAAAGAGAACTTTTTATTAAACCAAATATCATGAATCTAGCAAAAAATACTGTAATTACTAATTTTAGTTCAATAGCAAGTATATTGAATCGAGATATTGAACATATTGCACGTTTCTTTTTTAAAGAAACTGGTAAGCCAGGCACAATAGAAGATGAAAGACTTGTAATACATGGAAAAATTGGAAGTGAAGAAATAAGGAAACTTTTAGAATTATATATAAAAGAATTCGTAAAATGCCCAATATGTGGTAGTCCTGATACAAAAATTATACGTGAAAAAAGATTCAGATTTATTCTATGCGAAGCTTGTGGTGCTAAGAGTCCTGTAAGGAAAATATAGGAGAGATGTTAATGACAGATAAATTCTGGTTTAAAATGCATCATGCACCAAATGGTATAGTAATAGCAGCTATATGTGATGAAGAATTATTAGGCAAAGATATTCTTATTAATAATAAAGTTATGAAGAAAGTTTCAGAATCATTTTATGGAGGAGTATTAATTACAGAAGAAGAAATTTTTAAAAGAATCGAAAATGCTACAATTATAAATATGCTTGGAGATAAAATAGTTAAAAAAGCTATTCAATATGGTTTAATTTCTCCAAAAAATGTTTTTAAAATTGGAGGTATTTCACATATACAGATTTTCAATATATAAATAAATTTCTATATTTTTATTCTTTAAAGAATATAAAACTTAAAAGTTTGAGTATAAAAATATTCTTAGAATAACATGTCTGAAGAATCATTATTAATTTCATCTTTATTATATTATGCTAAATATCCTTTCCTCCCAAAAGCTAAAGAATTTGTTAAAAATTTTAATCTTGCTTTAGATAATTTATCTTTACCCTCCTATAAAAATATTTTAGAAAGAGCTATTAAAAGAATTGAAATGGCTTATTATTTTGGATTTATAGATGAAAAATTAGAAAATCTTGAAGTAGAAATATTATCCTATCCAGTAGCATTATATTTAGCTAGTATAATAAATAATCCATTTTTATCTAAAAGAATTTCTTTAGCAGAAGCTGAACGTGCTGCTAATTTCCTAATGAATGAAGATGATAAAATTATAGAATTCATTGGAAAAAATATTTTTAATCTTGATATTTCTATTGAAAAAAATATTATTGGAAATTTTATATATGATTTTTCAATTAATGTTTATCATTATATAGATTTTTCAAGTAAAATGAATGCTGTTTCATGGAAACTTGCAAATAGATTTCTTTATAAAGGCAGAGTATACTTATTTAAAAGAGAAATTGTAAGAATATTAAAATCACATATTGAAAATCATATACTATCTAAAATAAATGAATATAAGGGTATTTCTCCTCCATCTTCTTTAAATGAAGCTATAAATAGAATAAAAGCATTACTAAAGGAACATACTCCATTAGAAAGTTTTACTCCAATTAAACCTAATATTAAAAAATTTCCACCATGTATGAAAAATATATATGAAAAAATTTCTTTAAGTGAAAGTGTTTCACATTTTGCTAGATTTACTTTAGTTTCTTTTTTAATTAATTTAGGTTTTGAAATAGAAAAAATCATAGCACTTTTCTCCCAATTAGGAGATTTTGATGAAAAAATGACTAAATACCAAGTTGAGCATATTGCTGGAATAAGAGGTGGAAAAAAGAAATATATTGTTCCAAGTTGTAAAACATTAAAAACTCATAATCTTTGTATTGAAGATGGGAAATATTGCGAGAATATAAAATCTCCATTAAAGTTTTATTTTAAACAAGTAAGGAGGAAAAAATAAAAGTGGCTTTTCTATCTTATAATGATGAAAAATTTATAAAAAATGAATTTAAAAATTTTTACTCAAATTTTAATAATATTTCTTTCCCAAAAGAAATTGAGAAAAGAGAATTTGGTTATTTCACTTTTGAACAAAATATAATGATTAGGCATTTAAAAGTAAGTAATAATGAAGAAATATTAAAACTTATAAAAAATGTAATTCCCCTTCATATATATTATTCTTCTGCTTATTATGAAGATCCTTCAGCTCCTATGGAGAAAAAAGGATGGAATGGAGCTGAATTAATTTTTGACATTGATGCAGATCATATAGTAAGCGATTGTCAAAAGGAACATAAATTTTGGATATGTAATAATTGTAAAGAATCTGGTATGGCTCCTATTCCTAAAATATGTCCAAATTGTAAATCTGATAAAATAAATGAACTTGATTGGTTTTGTGATAAATGTTTAACTTTAGCTAAGAATGAAGCAATAAAACTTATAGAAATTTTAGAAATAGATTTTGGTATACAATCAAAAAACATAAATGTATTTTTTTCAGGACATAGAGGATATCATGTTCATATCGATTCTGAATATATTAGAAAATTGGACCAAAATGCTAGAAGAGAAATAGTAGATTATTTAATAGGAGAAGGAATAGATTTTTCAAGACATGGTATTTATAAACCAAAAAAGAGTACTACTTTTATAGGACCTGATTATGATTCAAAATCTTGGGGTGGAAGAATAGCTAGGGGAATATATGATATTTTCTTAAGAATGAAAAATTCATCTTTTGAAGAATATTTTATCGAGAATCTTGGAAAATCTACTTATAAAAATTTTTTAAATAATTTAGAAAATTTAATAGAACTATGGTATGAAAAACCTGTTTGGTCTTTCACTCCAAATATTAAGAAAAAAGACATAGAAAAAATATGTATGCTTGCTTTAAAAGAACAAGCAATAAAGCTTGATACAGTAGTAACTACGGATATTCATAGATTAATAAGACTTGGAAATAGTTTAAATGGAAAAACTGGTTGGTTAAGTAAGGAAATAGATATTAATAAGCTTGAATCTTTTGATCCTTTAATAGATCCTTCTCCTTTTGATTATGAAAACTATGTAAAAATTAAAGTATTTTTATCACCAAAGTTTAGGCTTGGTCAAAATTTTTTCGGACCATATAAAAATGAAGTTGTAAAACTTCCATTGGCAGCAGCTATTTTTTTAATATGTAAAGGTGTAGCTTCCTTATATCCTTAAAATTTTTTAAATAAAAAATTTAAAAAGGCTAATGTTTTATTATTAATAGAAAAATGTATAAGGGAATTTTCTTAAAAATTCTTGAAATATGGAATAAAGAAAAATCTATGAAAGAGCTTTCTTATATATCTCCTGAAGTAGAAGAATCAATATATCAATATATTAATTATATTAAAAAGCAATTAAAAGTATCTGATAAAAAGGCTCTTAGCACTATATTAAAATATACGGAATATGAAATTTTACAAAAAATAATATATGAAATATTTGAAATAAGATTAAGAAAAATAGTTTTTTCAACTCTTGAAGACAGTTATGCTGAAAATTTACTTGATTTTGAAAAACCATTAATACAAAATTTAACTAAAATTTTTGAAGAATATCGTGAAAAAGTTAGAAATTTGTCTTTTAAACCTAAAACACTCCTCTTTCCAAAGGAAAAAAATAGATTCTTAACAGTTTTTCTACAACCATTTCCTAAAATAATTGGAGAAGATATGAAAAGCTATGGTCCTTTTAAGACTTATGATATAACATCAATCCCCATTGGAAATATTAAAGGATTAGTTAGAAAAAAAATTGTAAAATATATTCCAATATTTTAATTAAATTTTATATTTAATTTTTCATGTTTATATTTTTCCTTCCTTCATAACCATTTATAAAAAAAGGGGTTAGAATTGAAAGTCCCAATTCAAATAAAGACTTTTTGTACTAAATGTAGGACACATACTATTCATGAAGTAACTATTTATAAAAAGGGTAAAGCTAGAGCTTTAGCTAAAGGAGCAAGGCATCATGAAAGAGAACTTAAAGGATATGGTGGTCAAAAATTCCCAGAACAGAGGACTAAATCAAAAACAACTGAAAAGAAATCATTAAAGCTTAGATGTACTGTATGCGGTAGAATACATCAAAGAAAAGGAGTAAGATTAAGAAAATTAGAAATAGTGAGGTGAAAGAATGTCTGAAATAGATTGGAAAAAGTTAATTCCTAGACCTAGATCGCGTTTTTTATTAGTAGCTTGTCAAGAATGCAATAATGAACAAATTATATTTGATTCTGCAAAAACCAAAGTAAATTGTAGGATTTGTGGGTCTACTTTAGCATTACCTAGAGGAGGTAAAACTAAAATACTTGGAAAAGTGATAGCTATTTATGAGTAGTAAAAATAAATTTCCTGAACCAGGAGAAATTGTTATAGGCACTATTAAAAAAATAAATCGTCTTGGAGCATATATTACTTTAGATGAATATGATAACATGGAAGCTTTTTTACATATATCAGAAATTTCTCTAAAATGGGTTAAAGATATTCATGAGCATCTTCATGAAAATCAACATGAAGTATTTAAAGTTCTTAGAGTAAATCCTTCTCGTTTAGAAGTAGATGTATCCCTTAGAAGAGTTTCAAAAAGGGAAAGATTAAATAAATTAATTTCTTGGAAGAAAAAACAAAAGGTTTTAAAGATTTTTTCAATAATAAAAGAAAGAGAAAATTTAAATGATGAATGGATAAATGAAAATATATTAAATCCTTTAAATTTATCTCTTGAAGAATTATATGATTTATTTGAAGAAATTTCAATTCAAGAAAAATTGCCAGAAAAAATTGAAAAAATTATTCCAGAAAGATTACATAAAATTTTTATTCAAATTTGTAAAAATGAAATAAAACCTAAAAAACATATTGTTAAAGGATATTTAATTCTTAAATCTAAAAATAAATATGGTGTAGAAGATATTAAAGAAGCTATAAAAGCGGCTATTTCAATAAAACATGATAAAGCATCTATAAATGTAAAAATAATTGCAGCTCCTAAATACATGATTTTAGTTGAAGCATTAGATCGTGAGATTGCTGAAGAGCTTATTAAAAAAGCAGCTGAAGCATCGATTCAAGAAATAACTAAAAGAGGTGGATATGGAGAATTTAAATTGGTGTGAGAAATGCCAACTAGAATTAAAAAATGTATTAATTGTAAAAGATATACATTAGCAAATGATAAATGTCCTTATTGTGGGTCTATTCTTAAAAACCCCCATCCAATAAATATTTCTTTTGAAAAATATAAAAAATATTTTTATAAAAAAGGAACTTAAGATATATTTTAATTTTTAGCACTATTCTTTCAAAAAGATCAAAATATTTTTAGGTGAATACTTATGAATGAATATGTAGAAAATTTATTTTTTTCAATAATTATAGGAGTAGTGATAAGTTTTTCAACGATCTTTTTATTTGAAATATATTCATTGTTACAAAAATTCGCATCATCTTTATTTATTTTCTCACGCTTCTTCATTATTCTAATACCTCTTATAGGGATGTCCATATCTTATTTAATTGTAAATAAAATATCTGAAACTAAGACAACAGGATGTGGCACTCATAGTGTTATCGATTCATACCTCTATAAAAGTGGTTATATTTCTGAAAAAGATACTT
>Ga0207433_10008314_pt1 | contig 16954 bp, 13 predicted proteins | sample YelNatPaOPGAMG01_FD_187559 | JGI IMG/M metagenome (GOLD analysis project Ga0207433, IMG submission 187559) | Hot spring thermophilic microbial communities from Obsidian Pool, Yellowstone National Park, USA - OP-RAMG-01 (SPAdes) (version 3) | ecosystem: Environmental > Aquatic > Thermal springs... | reverse complement strand
TCTATTGCAGCATTCTCCTTTTCAGTGGATATAAGGTCAAGGATCATCGCATTTACGTAATGCCAGTCAATCATCCTTGCCCTTCTTGATAATGTTCTGAAGTTTGGTATTTCATTGAGACATATGACCTCTTTCAGATCGGGATGATTGTTGAAGAATTTCTCCGTAGATCTGTAGGATATCCCATATATCTGTATGATCAAAAGAATTTTCACAACAAGGGCATTGGAATACTTCCTCTTCCTGTCTTCAGAAATTATTTTATCTACCAAATCCATAATCACGGGGATATATGTTGCAGTCATATCCCCAAATTACTTTTTCAATATAAATATCCGACATCAGCCGGACATTTTACAAAAGATGGGACACCCTATTAGCTATGAAATAATTTTACAGAAAAGAATGAGTAGCGATGCCGCATCTTACCCGGGGCTCAGAATTAACCGAGATGTGTCCCCGTTAAAAAATTAATACTGTGGCGATATTGAAAAAGGTGAAGCCACAAACATTCCCATTGCATTGTGAAAGTGCTCTTCCTTCAATCCTTATGAAACACCAGCGACGAAACTAATGTGAGGGAAATCCTGAAATGTCTACTTAAGCTAGCAAGCATTATACCACATTAACGAATATACACTATTACTGCTGGAGTAGATCGACAGTAAATTCGTTACAAATCTGATGACATCCTCATTTCCCTAACGAAGGTGGAGGCATCATATAAACTATCAAAAGTTCCCGCATCTATCCATATCTTATCAAGAATGCGATAAGTTATACTTCCTTCTTTTGCGTAAATATTTAGAGCGTCCGTTATTTCTAGTTCTCCTCTGTTGGAAGGTTCGCATTGTTTTATCTTATGAAAGACGCTATAATCAAATAAGTAAACCCCGGTAACAGCGAATTCACTGGGAGGACTTTTCGGTTTTTCAATAATATTTACTATCTCCCTTCTGTCTGAGAAAACCGGAACACCAAACCTTTCTGGGTCCTTAACCTGCTTAATAAAGATTTTACATCCTTTTTTGAAAGCTCTGACATCCGGACCGAGATCATCGAAAACTATGTTATCACCGAGCATCACCATTAAAGTTTCAGGCTCAGTAAAATTTCTTTCACAAATGGCTATTGCCTGAGCTATTCCATTAGGGTTTTCTTGAACTTTATATGTTAATGAAACACCGAAATCATCTCCTGAACCGAGAAATTCCACAAGCTTTTCTGATCTATATCGGTCCACAACAATTACAATATCATGAATGCCTGCTTTTTTCATAGCTTCAATTGGAAATAATATCATGGGTTTATCATATACTGGGAACAAATGCTTGTTAAGATATTTTGTAATTGGTCTTAACCTAGTGCCAGATCCACCAGCCAAAATGATACCCTTCATCTGATAAGTAAGAGTTAGCATTTATTTTAAAATTTCTTTCATTAAACTCGATCAGAGACACTAACCGCATTTCCATATATTATAATCTCATTCTAGGTTAATTCTTGTTAGGGTCACGAAGGCATGGTTAGTGCGAAGATAGAAAGAGATTACTTTATAATTGCTTCCTGTACCCAGGAAATTGTCTCATTCCATCTGTACAGATTTCCTTTTTTAGTTTTCAGTTTTTCATTTATGAGCTTCATCTACCTTGCGACAAACCGTCCCCCATCATGTAATAATATCCAGTTGGACTGAGTTAAAACATACGATGTATGCGTCCTTTCTAGATAAATTATCTATTAGCAAGGTTGGCTTGTTATGCAGCCAAACAAAGCTATTAGAATATAAAACACGATTAAAAAATATGACAGCTCGTACTGGTTCTCATAAGCATTAAAACTAAATTATTAGCATGGAATAAAGGTAATTGTTTTTATCCCTATTGTCATAATGACGTGTGATTGATTCGATTTTCAATGAATGGGAGCATTATTCTTCTGTTATGGGTTCGCAAGTGTTAAGAAAAGGAAATTGTATAATTTCAGTAAATAGGAACAGTCAGATTTCCTGTGATTTTTCTAACTCAGTTGTGTGCCTAGGAGAACCTACCTTAAATATTAATGATCTAAGAGTTTATTTTAATGTCGGTAGGTTTCAATCATATTACATCATAACAAACACCGATCGTTATAATTCTTGTACACCATACAAGAGGACAGCATCGTTAATGGTCTTGGACTATGAGACTTGGGCTAACAATCTCCAACATTCATCGATACTCGTGTTTGACAATAAAGTAAAATTCTTGAAGCTTAGTATTTCAGATGTGGAGGATTTCGCCGATGTTGTTTTTTCAGCTTTTAAATACGACAGAAGATTCAAAGAAGATTCTGTAAAATTGTACAAGAATGGAGTTCTGAGTTCGTATGTCACTCTGTATGGGCTAAAACTTGATAATACGTTGGTATCTTGTTTATTGGTTCATCGTGATGAAAATAGCCAAATATACGGTATTGAACTTGTATCTACAAAGGAGGGTTATCGAAATAAAGGATTTTCTAAGACGTTATTGCACCTCACCTTTCGTGTTATATTTAATTCTAAGAATAGTAAAATTTGGCTTTTTGCTATTGAAAATGGGATCGCGGAACGCATTTATTCAAGCTTAGGATTTAAAAAGGTAGCAAAAATTTTAATATCTAGCAACGGGTAATTAAATGATGAAACAGAGCATAATACCTGTTTTTAGGCCATACATGGATAATGAAGAAAAGGAAGCCGTCCTTAGGGTTCTTGAGAGTAGATGGTGGGGATTAGGACCAGAAACTGCTAAGTTTGAAGAAGAATTTTTGGCGTATCTTGGAACTAGGTATGGTGTTGCCACCAATTCTGGGACAGCTGCATTGCATATGGCACTATTTTCTATGAATCTAAAAAAGGAAGACGAGGTAATTGTTCCATCATTTACTTTTGTGTCTTCTGTCAGCGCCATAAGTTACGTAGGTGCTAAGCCAGTGTTTGCTGATATAGAACGTTCAACTCTAACTATAGATCCATCTAGTATCGAAGACAATATTACAGACAGAACTAAGGCAATAGTTGTTGTTCACTATGGGGGCCAAGCTTGTGATATGGATACAATTTCAAAGATAGCAAATGAGCACAATTTACTCATCGTCGAAGATTGTGCACATGCAGCAGGTGCTGAATATAAAGGGAAAAAATTAGGAACTATTGGAGATATTTCTGCTTTTAGTTTCCACGCCGTTAAAAATTTAGCCACTGGTGATGGCGGAATGCTCGTTAGTAGGCAAAAGTCCACAAGGGATAGAATGAGAGCATTTAGATGGGTTGGAATTACGAAAACTACGTGGGATAGATACGCACCACAGTCCCGTTCGGATGCAAAAAACAGGTCTACTTACGATGTAGAAGAACTGGGATATAAATACCATATGAACGATATTCAGGCAGCAATTGCACGTGTTCAGCTCAAACGCTTAGATAAAGTGAATCAAATTCGCTATGAGCTAGTTCAGAGATATCGAGAAAATCTCGAAGCTGTAAAAGATATTGAATTAACTGAGACAAAAAATTGGGGGAAGTCTTCAAATCATCTTTTCGTTATCCTCTCGAAGAAAAGAAGTAAAATCATGAAGTATTTGAATTCAAATGGAATCGCGACAAGTATTCATTATACTCCTGTGCACAAATTCTCCTTATACAAGGACGAGTATGCATATCTGAAATTACCTGTAACTGAAAAAGTTAGTGAAGAAGTTCTTACATTACCCCTATTCCCTGACCTCAAAGGAGAAGAAGTCGACTTGATCTGCAATAAGATCAAGGAAGCGGTGAAGTAGGACAATATGCGCTCTCTGTAATGACAATTTTCTCTACTTAGTAAGGTTTTCAGGGCAAACGTATTAATGCCTCAACAAAATAAGCTTTAGCAATATAACCTAAAAATGAACGATGAACTTGTAGGTGAATATCGCAAGTCTAATGAACAAATTAAAGTCAAGATCGCAGAGACAACACCAAGCAAGTAACACCGTTTGTGATGATTGATATATTAATGATAAGATATTTGTCAAAACTTTTCTTAAAAATTCAGTATTGCAAAATGAAGTTAACCTAATACCATTCACTTTCCCAGTGCTTGTAACGTTTGTATGTTTCATAGTTTTCTATGTAATGATTTATGGTTCTCTTGATGCCGATATCGAAATCAACGGTCTTTCTCCAACCTAATGCCATGAGTGAAGGGGACGTTTCAATAGCGTACCTAACGTCGTGACCAGGCCTATCATTAACATACTTTATCAAACTCAGCGATTTCCCCATTATCTCAAGTATCTTTGTTATAACATACCTGTTGGACATCTCTCCGTTGCCTCCCACAAGGTATGTTTCCCCAATCTTGCCCCTATCAATAATGAGTGATATCGCAGAACAGTGATCATCAACGTGTATCCAATCTCTTATCTGATTTCCGTCACCGTATACAGGTATCTTCACACCAGAAAGAGCATTAAGTATTGTTTTGGGGATTAATTTTTCAGGATGCTGGTAAGGCCCGTAATTGTTGCCACAGTTTGATATTGTTGCCTTAATACCGTATGTATTAATGAAAGCCCTTATAAGGAAATCTGAGGAAGCCTTGGTTGCTGAATAGGGGTTTCTAGGATTATAAGGAGAACCGTCATGGAATTTGTCCTTTGAATTTACGTCCAGTGACCCAAAGACCTCATCTGTGGACACATGATGAAGACGGATATCTAAGTCGCGTACAACCTTGAGAATCGTGTGAACACCGACTATGTTTGACCAAATAAACATGTCGGATGATGCTATCGAGTTGTCGACATGGGATTCGGCAGCAAAATTTACTATGCAATCTACATCTTTGGCCACGGAATAAACATTATCATAATCCGCAATGTCCCCCTTGACAAATGAATATTGTGAATTTTTAATTAAATCCCTGGAAAGCGGGTTCGACGCATAAGTTATCTTGTCTAAATTTATTATCTCATCTTTAGGATGATCTCTGAGCCTTTGCCTAATGAAATTCGAACCTATAAAACCAAGCCCGCCTGTTACTAATAGTTTCATTTATTTTCTCCCGTTTACGAACTTTAAGTCTAAATCAGCTAGTCGTGGGAAATGTGAGTCCCTTTCCGAAAGTACAACCTTGCTTTCGGGCCATTCAATACCTATATCTGGATCGTTCCATATAACCCCCCTTTCATGCTCGGGAGAGTACTCGCTGGTAGTAAGATACGAAACGCGCGAATTTTCCTCCATTGAGAGGAAACCGTGAGCGAATCCTTCAGGTATCCAAATCATATTTCCTTCCTCGGCACTCAGGATAATAGAGACATACTTTCCAAATGTTGGAGAATTTATTCTAAGGTCCACAGCAACATCGAATATCCTACCAAACATCACAAAAACAAGCTTCCCTTGCGCAAAGGGCTGGACCTGGAAATGAAGTCCACGCAAAACATTTTTCCTTGAAATCGAGATATTCTGTTGCTGAAAGCTATGGGGTATGCCGTTCTGTAAAAATTCGCTTCTTTTGTAGACTTCATAAAATGATCCTCTGGAGTCAGTAAAAAATTTTGGAAGTATTATTTTTACGCCATCTATCGATGTGGTTAAGAATCTGAACGGCATTGTTAGTTTATCATCTTCAAAATTATAATTTTATCGTTACCAAAACAGTCTATTTGGGTTTGTCGAGTAAAATATACCTACCAGCTACTCAATCAAGTAAAAATATCAAGAAAGAAAAAACATTTGAAGATTCTTGCACTCCTGCCCAGACCAAGGAAAGAATTGTTATTCTTGCTGACGTAAAACTTTTTCCCTATTTTTCAAGGTATTCATTTTTATTTTCGACCTTTAACCTCTCTGATTATTGATAATAATATATTTGACGTTACATCATGGTAATCTAAACTGATGATAGCCTCCAGAGGGCGCTACCCTAAGATATTTCATTAACGTGAACCAATAGACGCAAAAAATATTTTAATATAACACCATTAAGTAAAATGTGAATATAAAGACCATCAACACTCATATTTCTAGGAAAAGATGTCCTTTTGATAGAGTTGAAAAAAATGAATTATCCTTCAGTCTAATGGACTACCGCAATGGCCTTTTCACAAGTAACGATCCGAAAAAAGTTATGGAATTTTACGATGGATTTGAGAATTGTGGTGAGCTCATACAGTGGATGAAGGAGAGACCTAGAGGTGCATCTTACATTCACGAGGTCGAGGGAGATAGAGACATAATTGTTGTGATACCTACAGCGGATTTCAATGGGAAATACGCCGTTAACTGCAGGGAGAATATTTTCAGGGGTCTACATATGATTTTCGTAGAAAGTGGCGAAATACCAGACCCATACTTTAACGGTGCACATAATGTGAATATTGGCGTAAAAAGAGCCATGGAATATAATCCAAAATGGATTGTGTTTTCTAATGATGATATGTATAAGATAGATGATGTTGAACAACTCAGAATTTCATTATCGGAGATTCCAGAAAATGTTGACGTAGTTTATGCTGTTTCACCTGAAAACAGATTTAGTGATCAAATTTATATAGGACGACCGACCTTTATTTATGGAATCCTTAATTTTATTAGAGGAAAAAAACGTATTGCTAAAAATATCCAAAAAAAATTTCACTTAGATCTTGAGATTATTTCTGATTTTTATATTAAACCAAGATTTTTAAAACCTCTGGTAAAGTTCCTAATTGTGAGGCCATTAAAGAAAAACAGCACTTTTATTAACATATCAAGTTTTGGGATATTCTCCTCGAAATTCATAAAGAACTCGGGAGGCCTTATTTTCGATGAGGTCTATATTAATGGGAACGAAGACGTAGACCTATCATATCGCATCTCTACCCAGAGCATCAACACAATCCAAATTAACTATAAAATTGGTGACCTCATTGGAAAGACCCTTGGCCTAAGTATCGATCGATATTTACGTGGAATTTCTTGTACGGTATACTTCTTTTCAAAATGGCAAGCAAACTTTGAATAATCATCTTTCGATTTTGGCTATCTTTGCTGTTTTGATTCTAATAAAGAAGGGGTCTCGAAGAATAACATACACAATTTCATGTAACAAACCTACCTGAGGTACATTAATAAGTGGACAATGAATAATCCCAAGTAACTGTGCACAAAATAATTTTGTCCCAAAGTCTAATTTTTAGTTTGCTTAATCGACACAAGATTGCTTATCTACGATGGTACAGAATCCAGTTTATGAATGCTGGAGAATAATTTTCCATCTTTTACAATAAACGATTTAAACCCGAGGGAGTTAAGGGCATCAAGAAGTTCTTGCCCTGATAGCTCCCTGTTGATTTCATATATTATTATGAGTTCATTCGACGAGGAAATAATGTTTTCTGTGCCTCTGATTATATCTAGTTCGCTCCCTTCGGCATCAATTTTGATCATTTTTACATCCTGATGAATTACAGTGTCGAGCTTCCTGATTCCAACTTTAAGGTGCCCGTTTACTAATGGGATCGGTTTTAAGGAGTTAAGGCCATCCGAAGATTTGCTGACAAAAAGTTCCCCTTCCCCGTCAAATGACGAGACTGCGTAATTAAATGCGTGGATATTGTTGAAAGAGTTGAGCATAATATTTTGCACAAGTCTATCATACGTAGCAGGATAGGGCTCAAAAGAATAAACACAGCCCTGTTCTCCGACTATCCTGGAAGCGAGAAGAGTATAGTAGCCGCTGCTAGCTCCCACATCAACGAACACGTCACCAGGAGAAAGAGTGTTCTTAATATAAAGAGATATTTCTTTTTCATAATACCCAGTCTGAGTAAACTGTTTGTAAAGGCTCAGGTCCATATAGGAAGATTCGTCAAGCTTCATTTTAAAATCTTGAAACTGCACGATCCCTTTTCTACGTTTAATCTCCCACCTTATACGAACGGTCCCGTTTCTCATGTCTTTCAAACCAACTTTGTCATATAGAGAATAAAGAAATGGGAACTTATCAAATAAGCGGATAATATTTCTTCTCAATGGTAATCCCCGCCCTTTCTACGCATTAAATAGACCGAGATAAGCAAAATAGAGGTGATTATGATGGACAGGTATGCCAATGCCACTGAAATCACGATGTAGCTCCGTACGGTGATTGAAACGCTGTGATTTCCGTTCAATGGGAATATGTAAGAACCATCCATACCTTCATAGTATTTGGTCAGTGAAAATCCATCTGATTTAACATCATCTGCCCTGCTAATTCCCTCGTTGATAACAGCATAATGCCTGTAGTAGCTGTTGATACTTGTATTCTTAATCAAAACTATCCCCTCTATGCTTCCATTTATCATTTTATAAGAGTCTCCAATGCTTATATTGGCAACCTGAATTTCTTTGCTGGAGTTATTGTAATAGACGAAATACGCATCCCTGAATCCCGGAGGAACCTGAAGTATTGTGTTGCGCAGGTACACACCTTCACCGAATGGATAACTATAATTCAAGAAAACTGTCCCTTTCCTGTCGATGGTAAAGTTTGTGAAGCCAAGATGCACACTGCCAGTGAAGCCATAAAAACCTATTCTGAATCCAACGTAAGCAGTATCAGCAGGCAAAAATTCAATGAACCTGAACATCCGCTCCTTCTCTGAAACGGAGAAATTCAGGTTATCAAAGAAAGTGACCACAGCCGGGTCCTTTGCTTCACCAATTACGCTCAGAACGGTTCTACCGGTAAAATTGCTTGAGGAGCTTGCATTGAAAGCTACTGTCACCTCAGCTGGTATACCACTATTCCCTATGTAGTATCCTCCCGGCTGGCCTGCAAGTGACCCGTTGAAGCCAATGCTGAATGATGAGTTCTTACCTGTGGCATTGATGCTGCCATTATCGTAGTAAAACGATGTGTTTCCAAGCCAGGAAGTAGTGGTGAAATTTCCCGGAAGTGTATGGACAAACTGGCCCATGCTGTTGTTCTGGTAGTACTCCATGAAACCTTTGTAGTTAGTGGAATTGAAACTCCTTTCAATGAAATTGCTTGTTGATTTCACAGTTAATGCGTTCTCTGGGGAAAAGACACCGGAATACCCAAGCATATCAGGGGGGACTACATCTATTTGGCTTGAATTGTTGAATACTGAAACGCTTGCTCCAGAGTTTTCCGAAAGCGATAGGTTAATACCCATCTGGTGGAACAGTGAATACAGAGGTGCATTATTGGAGCCACTACCTGTATAACGAAGCATCATATTGGAGTAATAGATCGGGCCGGGTACATTTGGAACCTCCAATACGTAAACATTACCAACCGAATAAACCAGACGAAGCCCACTCTTTAAAAAGAACTGTTCCGCAGAAGAATAATTTGCAAAACCGTATGAGGTGAACGGATTGCCTGAGAACTGTGATATATCATCACCTGATATAACCACATATCTGACACTATGGGCTATCAAATATGGCACAACATCCTCATAAAGGTTCTCTGATATAAGTTCCTTAAGGCCTGGAGTCTGAATGTTGTCCGGAGGAGCTGCCCACGTAAACTCACTCACAGACGGCCCCCCTATCCATATTGTGCTGTAACCATTGTAACCTGCGGTTACCATATCGTATGCCCCTAAAACAGCAGGGCTCACGTCTGTCGGTGAAAAGACGCCCTTGGGTGGAACCGCATCCCCCTCAAGGAATGATCCCGGACTTGCTCTCATAGGGTAGAATGAACCATTAAATGCCTGCCAGCCTGCGAGTGAAATAAAAAGGAAGATCACAACGATGACAGTGGCTGCTCTCAACGTGTAAATGTTTCTCTTTCCATTGCTTCTCCCCTTTAGATGAAGCCTAACATTTGGGAAGGTCTTGACATCCTTTCTTCTATTTCTTTTACCGGGGTATCTGTAAAGTGAAAGCGCTATTGAAAAGGAAATGAATGATTCCTTCTGTCTCTGGTCAGTTCTCCTTTTAGCACTGTTGAAACTTGCAATAATATTTATTCTATTCTCAGTTTCCCTCTTTCTCTTCAAATTCGACTTTCTTCCTATCCAGAACGGTGTTTCTGAAACACTCAGTATTGATAGAATTCCTAAGGAGAACAAGGGAAGGTATGAGTAGGCTATAAGATTTATGAAGTGGCCTGGCAGAGAGAGCGTAGTCCCTATGGCAGTCCCTATAACTGGTAAGTAAACAAGGTGATGCAGTCCGAAATATATCCACTTGAAATTCATCTCTTCACTAATGATATATGCAATAAAAAAAACAAATAGTACAGGAAGCGCAAGTTTTCTCGTGTTTTTGAATACCAGGGAGGAGAAAGAAATTATGGGTACAAGAGATAGACCTGCTATCCAGAGGTAGTAAGTTATACCTGGAACCACTATAACCTGCGCAGGGGAATATAAAGCGGGAAGATTGAATATATTTTTGTAGAAAAGGATGGAAGGGGGTGAATATACGAGCGTTGACCATAAATGACCGAATAGAATCAGGACGTTGTAGTAATTGATGTTTGCTGTAAACAAAGAAAAGTTTCTGTATCCGAGAGCATTGAAACCAAAGATGGAAGGAGGGGCGCTCCAGTAAGCCTGCAAATACAGATAAAGGATAGAGAGAGTGGAAATTAACACAGAGGCAACTGAATACGCAATTCTCCTAAGCTCCTTCTGAATGATGCCTGAGACTATTGACACTGCTACTACGGCTATCCAGAACATAGGGACGTAATCTGGGTCAAGGAGGAATGAGATGAGCATCAACCCTGAAATGAACAGGTAAATTCTTATTCCATTCCCTTCCCCAAGCAGCAGAACTGTGGAAATTGATATGAGTATAAGGATAATGCTGTCAGCCCAGGTGCCCCCGTCTGCGTTAAGGTTCAAAGCAGAGAGGTTTGAATATGCAAGGATGAATATAATAAGTTTCCCTCCGTTTTCCACAAGGGGCGTCAGTTTTCTGACTTTCTTCGAGAAAAGATCAACTGAAAGAGATGCGAATGCGTAACACAACAGCGAATAAAGTGCAAACGTATAGTATATGAAACCCCTCTCTATGAATCCAATGTTATTCGAGATGGATGAAAAAATGAAATATGGCCACGTTACAATAATCCTGTCAAAAGAAAACCCTCCCAAAGGGTTGCTAATGATTATGAAGTAAGCAGGGATCGTAGTTGATAGTGGGAAGTGCTGGTCACCGTAAGCGTACAGACCAGGCTTGAATATCAATCCCCAGAGGGATAGAAGAGGAACCAATAGCACAAATACAAGCCAGCCTATATTAACTTGCTTCATTCCAGCATTGTGCCATGGAGACGGCGTATTTAAATAATACCTATCTCACGGGTGTGGGACACAATTATTTTTTACCCTTTTTCTGAACAGTTCCAGGATTCTTAGTTATTATAACATAAACTCTCTGCCCAATGTATCTTCTTGGAATATCTGCCTTTCCTGATGTCCCGATTGGTGTCACCGTTCGTTCCAGAAATCCTTCAATCTCGTCCTCTTTCAGGACGAGCTTTCCATTATTCACCTCCAGTCTTCTCACCATTATGATGGATATCTATATATAACTATTTAACCTTTCGTTGCATAAACATCCATGTCAAGGATCATGGACAACGACATTCAATACAAACTGGAGGAGATCAACAGCATCCTTGGAAAGAGATACAAGCTGGAACATCCTGAAAGGGAAAGAGACTGGAGAACGTATGAACAGGAGTTCTCTAGAAGAATAAGGATGGCCATTAAGGATCTTGATCCCCTTGTAAATCAAGCCGTATCCACAATACACATTACACATGGTCCAGGGCATCCACATTCCCTCACCTTAGAGCAGAGGGTCAAGCTGCTCCTGATCAAGCAGCTTGTTGGTGAATCTAACAGGATGTTCTCCAGCATGCTAGTGATATTCTCCATGCTGTCGGGCATAGATGTGTCATACAAGACCATTGAAAGATTATATTCAGATGATGAGGTCATCGCTGCGATACACAACCTTCATGTCCTTATATTGAAGGGAAAAGGGGTAAAGAGTTCAGATGCCACTGGTGACGGAACAGGTTATTCCCTTACTGTAAAGAAAAACTATGAATCCCATGCACAGAAATTGAAGGACAGGGCAAAGGAGAACCCTGATTACAGGAAAGATGCAAAGGAATCTAAAGGTCATAGGAAACGGTTGTTCGCGTATTCATTCGCAATAATGGATCTTGAAACCAGACTGTACATAGCCCTGGGTTCATCCATGAAATCTGAAAGGGAGGCATATGACAGGGCAATGAATCTTTTAAGATCAATTGGGGTCGATATGGATTCCATCCGTCTTGACAGGTACTATTCATCTCCTTCGTACATGGACAAGCTTGGTAACACCAAGGTATTTGTCATACCAAAAAGGAATGCAACACTCAATGGATCACAGAAATGGAAGGATACAATGAAGGAGTTCGTGGAGAATACCATGAAGTACCTGGAACAGTACCATCAGAGAAGCAATTCTGAATCAGGATTTGCAGCTGACAAGAAGATGCTTGGATGGAACATAGCACAGAGGAGGGATGACAGAATAGACAGTGCACTATTCTGCACCGGCGTCTGGTATAATCTGTTCAATATGGGCAGATCTTAGAATTGTGTCCCACACCCCTATCTCACCTCATAAACAATTTCGGATTCATATGGTACAAATATCTAGCTTCCTTTTGTTACATCTGAATATAATTTCAAAATTCTCTCCCTAAATTTGGTTATTGAGAATTCCACAGCCCTTTCGAGCCCACGAGAAATAAGTTTCTCTCTCTCTTCCACTGCTTCCTTGATACCTTCGGCTATGCCATCAACATTCTTAGGGTCTACAAGGATTGCTGCATCACCCGCCACTTCTCTTATGGTGGGAATATCAGAAGTTACAACCGGGAGTCCGGAGGCGAATGATTCAATAATTGGCAAGCCAAATCCTTCATAGAACGAAGGGAACAGTAATACATCCGAAGCATTGTAAAGCTTGTTGAGCGTAGTATCATCGATACCATTGAAAGTTATGCTGTTTCCGAGCTGGGTGCCGACCCTCACTAAAATATAGAAATCACCTAATTTTTTCATCACTTCACGGATGGTTGAAAGATTCTTCCTTGGAAGATCGCTTGAAACAGAAATGATTATCTTCTTATCCTGAGGAAGTCCGAGCTCTTTCCTCAAATTTTTCTTCGTAACGTCTATCTTTTTGAAAACAGGGGAATATGGAAGATGTATCGCCCTGATATTACCCGTGAATCCGAAATCTATAAGTTCATGTTTCAGCACTTCCGTATTAGTCACTACCCATTCCTTATTCCTCAGGGAATTGTAAAGTTGTCTCATATAGAGTTTAAGCGCGGGGGAGCCTGTTTCAGTGTAATTAGGTGAATCCTGCACGTTTACAATTTCCTTTATTCCCTTTACCCTCAGGGTGCCTGAGAATTGGTTGGTATAATGCAATACCAGCTTGTTTCTCTCATTCCTCAATCTTTCAATGTATGTAACGGCCTGTCTGAAGGAAAAATTCAAAAATAAGTGATTCAGAAAAGGACTGCTGAACCGGGGGGAAAAATCTTTGCCAATATGCGTGATCTCCCACCCTTTTGCCGGGAACTTGAGATTTATAAGTTCTGATTTACCATTAAGTATTTCCAAAAGATCTAATGACCATCGATATACAGAACCTCCCGGAGGATATCGATTTATTATTAGAAAATCCCAATCTCTAAATTCTTTTAGGTCCCCTTCATATACATTTTTTAATTGACCTGCTGAACTGTCCATGTTGTCTATTTAGAGTATGAACTGAATACTAATTTATTTTTTCTTTGGGAAAAAATATGACGGATTTCCTGAGCTTCCATATTCACTTGCTGCATTCTTAACACTAGTGTATAATAAATAAAGGGAAACGAACCCGGCTAAATGAAACAGATTTAGGTTGTGCGCTGAATTAATTAATCCACCCTTGTTTGAGCTCTAAAGTAAGATATATTTATATTGCCAGAAATTGTCTAAATCACAGGAGGTTGTCTGCTTACATGGGAGAACCAGATGTTCGTGATCGACGCATAAAAGGCATCTCTGAAAGGTACTTCATGATTAATGGAAAGGCAGCGATGTGTGAGATTTGCCACAAAGAGATAAAAGTAAGTGAAGTGAAGATAATCAACGGCCTTATTTATCATGAGGAATGCATCAATAATACGCAGGGGAATGTAAACACAGAGAAGAGGGATGTGCTTAAGACCATGGGGATAGGTGCAATCATTGCAGGTGCATCCGTCCTCGGAATAGATAGACTTGCATCCGCTTCCACAACAATCGCCAGAGCAGGGGGGACATATAATCAGGTACAGTTCGTTCTCCCCGGTCTCTTTTCTGATCCAGTTAACCCACTGCCAGGACAGGTCTGGTACAGGATGGATGCCGGTGTCACTGCATTCTTTGATGGCATTCAGGGGAGGACTATCTACAGCAACAGGAACAGCAACGTGATAACTGTTTCCTCGAGGGGAATATCAAACGGATTGAGCGAGGTATACAACGACGGTGCCGATTTCGGACCTGACACAAGATTAGGCTCATCTGCTCCAGGTGAGTACGGGCCACCATACTCACAGTCAACAGGCATCCAAGAAGCATGGAACTACGCTTTTGCTACAGCAACAACAGATTATCCAGGCCAGAGCACCATTAAACCGGGCGCATACTGGATGAAACCTATTCTTTTGCTTGATGGTATATTTACAGTAAATCAGAAGGTATTCCTTTCTCCTGCAGTGCCAATTGCAAACCCAAAGATGATTGGTTCTGGAATGATGAGCACATATGTTTACTGGGATTTCAACGACAGCTGCATTGAAATTGACCATACAAATGGGAATATTGTTTATTCCAATATGGAGATAGGTTATATGCAACCACAGGCAGGCAGTAATGTTGGGGCTGGGACAGCATTCTTTGCTGCAAATTATGTCTCCGGAGACCCAGCATATCAGACAAACACCTTCCAGAGCTATGATGTGGCTTTTGCCAATGGTTTCAATGGCAATGCCATGTTTTCCTTAACTGGATTCCAGAAAATAATACTGTACAATCCGCAGGTTTATAGTGGAGGGATCTACGGTACTCTATATACAGAAAACACTTATTATGTGAGCGTGCTCGGCGGCTTTCTGTGGGGGCAACCATATGCATTCTACTTAAACAACGTTGAATCCCTTGTTATTTACGGTTCAAATACTGGTGGGGCTGGTGGTGTGCTATCAAACGTAGATTATGTGTACATTGATAATTACGATGTGTACGACCCACTCCAAATCAATGGCAACGTAGGATACATACATTTAGATAATCTTAATTCAGGTTACAATGTTACCTTGTTGAATACACAGGGTAATTCTGCAGTAACTGTTGGAAAGCTAAAGATAGGTAATCTTAACGTTCCAGCAAATACCCTTACATTATCTGGTTCCAGTTTGATTACGATAAATGATATTGAAGTGGATACGTTCAATATCGCTCCTGGGGCAGCGCTCGGTGGTCAATGGGCAAACAGTCCAACAACGCCAACAGTACCTTCATCAGGAACCCCTCAGAAAAATACAAATCCTTACCCCGTGGACATTTATGTCACCGGAGGGGTGGTCACACAGATAGCCATCACCAAGAGCTCTGGTATTACATATGTTGTAATGAACAATGCTGCGGGTATAGCTATGTCTGGCCAGGCATACAGGCTTCAACCTGGAGATAGCATAACAGTGTGGTATAGCACGGTTCCGACATGGGTTTGGCTTGCAGCGTAGTATATATAAACTGACATATAGCATTTCATCTGGGAATAAATCATTATATCTTCCCAGATCATAACAAGCACAAGAAGAGGGAGAGGGTTAATGGTGGACCCTGAAATATCAATATGTATACCTGTCGTAAGCGGAAAATACCTGAGTGAGTGTCTCAACTCAATATTCACGAATACATTTCAGGATTTTGAGGTAATTGTAAATGATTCTTCCAAGGACCCAAAGGTTTCTGATATATTGAAAATGTATGACTTAAAAATCATCAAGAAGGAAACGAAGAGTTTTGAAAGCAGGTACATTACCGCTCTCTTATCCAGCGGAAAAAAAGTATTCATATTTGACGAAACGAGGCTTATGAGTAAGGATTTACTGAAGAAGATAATGGAAATTCGAAAAGATATGATTGCAATAAAGGAGAGGGATATTGGCGGCGGAATTGTAACTTTTTTCTCCAATTTGGATAAGGAAGCAATGCCTGCAGATACTTCAATACTAGACCCCTACAGGAACAAGACTGTTATACCTAGAGTATACAGGAGGGAAATCATAATGGAGGCTTTAGAGAGGATAAGGGGAAATCTTACCGAAGAAATACTGAAGAATATAGTTGGACTTGATATTGAACTTATATATCTGGAATCATACAAGATATCCCAAAGCATTGGCTTTATAGATACAGCGGAAATAATGCACTATGGAGATAAGGGACTGCGAGACACATTCAGAAAATATTATCGCTACGGTCACTCACAGAAAATGTTGAGGAATACTATCTACAAAGAATTTGCAGGGTTGTCTGGGAGAAACAGGGCTACGCTACCATTGAGGAACAGGATACAAAGCATTCCGATACAGGTTATAAGGGGAATACCGTTTGTTCTTGGATATATTTCCGGTTGATTATAACATTTTTATGATGCAAAAGTTCATTCTACTGCTTTAGGAATATGCTCCGTGTTCACCTTTCGAATATTTCACACATCCTCTGCAAATTTCAATTCATAATTCAGGGGAGTTCGTGATGCCCTTTATGAGTTATTGAGAAGTTTGAACCACAAATTGGCCGTCTTATCCCAGCTAAAATTCTCTGCAAACTTCCTCGAATTTAGGGAATATTCATTTTCATTTTTTATTACATT
>Ga0207433_10008307_pt1 | contig 16964 bp, 11 predicted proteins | sample YelNatPaOPGAMG01_FD_187559 | JGI IMG/M metagenome (GOLD analysis project Ga0207433, IMG submission 187559) | Hot spring thermophilic microbial communities from Obsidian Pool, Yellowstone National Park, USA - OP-RAMG-01 (SPAdes) (version 3) | ecosystem: Environmental > Aquatic > Thermal springs... | reverse complement strand
AGAATGGCAGGAGGAAAAGGCTCGCTTCGATGGCAGCATCGGGTAAGGTCTGCGCTTCGGGCGTTAAGGAAAAACGGCGAGGCTGTCCTCATAGGCAGGGCGCTTTATCGGTTCCTTATCTAAGGGGAAAAGATAAATTAAGTCAGACGCACGCCAAATCTTGTTTCGAACTCGCTATTTATCCTTTTTATGCTTAACATTCTGCTTGCTCTTCCTTACAATTTCTATCGTTTCGGGTTGGATTGAGCATATAAGATTAGATAAGGAGGAATACAATGGAAAGACGAACTTGCGTTATCTGTGTTCTTCTGTTTGTTTCTCTTGTTGCTTTTTTTGGCGCTTTCTTGATGGCACAGGAGACTGAAAAGAAACCGTCTGAAAGGAAGTGGACTTCCGAACAGTTCATCATTGAGCCGAGCACCGTTAGTCAAAAGGCTTCCGAGCAATACAGAAAATTCCTTAATGTGAAAGAGGTCGCCAAACTGCTGAATCTGAGAGAGCAGGCGTATTTCGGTGTCTCTATGGAGCAGGCGGTAGATGATACGGGCAAACCCGTTCAAGGAGTCATTCTGCGTTATGTCGAGAAAGGTTCACCTGCGGAGAAGGCAGGCTTTAAAGTCGGTGATGTAATCACAAAATGGGGTGATGCAGTTTTACCTGAAAAAGATTCTCTTCTCTGGTTGCGTGAAAAACTCTCGTCCCAAAAAGTCGGTGAAACTGTGGAGGTGACCGTCAAGCGAGTTGAAGAGGAAACCAAATTGACGGTAACCTTCACGAAAGTGCCGACTATCTGCGAGCCGCGCACTCACGATGAGTTAGCAGATGATACCGCCTTTACGCTTTCCGCTTTCGAGGAGTTTGTTCGAAACAACAACATTCTCGAGGATTATCTCGAAGTCAGGCGGATGTTCCATAATGTCACGACGAGGCCCTTTGCTCCGCAAGAAATCTCAGAAGGCAAGATGATATATCATCCGCATCTTTTGAGCGAGATTGTTTATCTCTTGCGGAACCCTGAAAAGACGCTTTTGGTCACTAATCAGATGGCGGATGTCGCTCGTTCCCGTTTTTCCAGTAAGAATCAGGATGTTGCAGGGATCTTGCATCTTGCCGCCGAGAAACTCGATGCGCCGCTTGACAAATACCAACTCATCAACGAAAAAGAGTTCACGGTTGCACAGTTCATCTCGGTCGTGAGAAAATGTGCAGAGGGAGTGAACAAGGTATTCGAGTCGTTATCGGAAGAGAAACGGTTCGCTCTCGCTGATACAGCAATAAAAGCCGTTTTGCGCGAAGAGACAAACCCTGACCTGAAAGAAATGATGAAAGTTTCGCTTACCGTCAATTACAAAAAATTGTTTTCTGTCGTGCTCGATTTGTTAAGACATCTGACGGCGACGAACCTCGAAGCACTTAAAACAAGCGCGTCTTCTTTGACCTCAATCAAAGATAAAGTGGACGGAGTCGAAGGAGATGTTCTTTATCTCGAAAAGACGCCGTTTGGAAGAATCGTAATCGGCGGAAAGGGCAAAAATAGATATATTGGCGACGATTTTCTGCTAATCATTGATTTGGGAGGAGACGATGTATATGAGGGCGCAACAGGGGTCTCTTCTGCAAAACTGCCTGTCTCTGTTATTATTGACTACGATGGTAATGACAGATATGTCGCAAACGACACGGGTGGCTGTGGCTGTGGAATATTCGGGGTCGGCGTTCTTTATGATGTAAGCGGTGACGATATATATCTTGGAAAGACTCTCGCTCAAGGTGCAGGACTCTTCGGTGTCGGCGCTCTCGTTGATGTCGCAGGTAACGATACATACAAAGCGGAATCGCTCTGTCAAGGCGCCGCTCTTTTCGGAGTCGGTATGCTTTTGGATGCGCAGACGCAGGATCCTCAAAAAGGGCGCTTCACTGGTTCTGACCGCTACCTCGCAAGCAACTACGCACAAGGATTCGGGATGCCGAGAGGATTTGGTATTCTCGTTGATACCGAAGGACAGGACATCTACATAACAGGCTCTTATATCGCCGACTTCCGCGCACCTGAACGCTCTGCTATTTCTCTTTCACAAGGGTTTGGCTATGGCTGGCGTCCTTACAGCGACCCGTCATTCGGCGCAGGCGGAGGATTCGGTCTCCTCTTCGATTTCAGTGGCCATGATACTTACATCGGCGACTATTTCGCACAAGGCTCATCTTATTGGTTCGCTTTCGGCGCGCTTTATGACGAATCCGGTGACGATGTCTACATTGCAGGTCGCTACTCGCAAGGCGCAGGAATCCATCTCTCGCTTGGAACCCTTGTTGATGTTTCAGGGGATGATAGATATAGCGCTTATGTTGGTGTTTCTCAAGGCTGCGGACACGACATCGCTTGCGGGATTCTTTACGATGGTGATGGCAACGATATCTATAACTCCGGCTGGCTTTCGATGGGAGCGGGCAACGATAATGGCATAGGGATCCTTCTTGACTGCAACGGCAATGATGTCTATCAAACGACCGCACCGCAAACTTCACAGCCTACGGGGAACCTTTGCGCAGTACGAGGAAACAAACCTTCTATTGGAGTTCTTGTTGATGCAGCAGGCGATGACAAATACAACGCACCAGGCAGAGTGAATGGCACGAATCTTTTACTCGGCAAGGACGAGAAGGAAAAAAACATCCGCTGGGGCGTATTTATAGACGCAAAATAGAATTTAGCGCTGTGGTTGTTGTGGGCGTTTCCCCAATTCCAATTCCAGTTCCATCTGGTCTTTGCCTTCGCGAAGCAGTTTTAATTTGATTTTGTCGCCTGGCTTCTTCGTTGCGAGAAAGTCAAGCATCGCTTGGGGACCGTCAATCTTTTTTTCATCTGCCTCTATTATTATGTCTCCGGGTTGAAGTCCTGCTTTCTCTGCAGGAGAGCCTTCAACAACCTGCTGAACCTGACATCCACCGTTCACAGGTTCGGGGTTGAACAGAACCCCCATATAAGCGTCGGTGCGCGGTGCAGGCTGTTGTGCAGGGACCATTCCACGAGGAGCATATTTATCAAGTGTGACATCTAACTCGACCGTCTGTGTTCCACGCTGGACTTTTACTTTCACCTGCCAGCCTTCAGGGTACGCAAGAATGGCGCCCCAAAAACGCGGTGCGCTCGGAATGTCATATTTGTCAACACTCAAAATAATGTCGCCGACTTTGAAACCGGCTTTGTCCGCTGTTGAGCCGCCTTCAACTTTTTCAACCGTCGCAACCGCTTTTGGATTGTTCGCAAGTTGTAGCCCATTGATTGTTCCGTGATAGACGGTCGTTCCATCAGGCACATTTTTGTATTTCTCGATGAACCGCTTAATCTGATGGGTCGGAACCGCAAGCCCGATTCCTGTGTTGACGCGGTATGGGAATCGGACACGGATCTGTCCGTTGATTCCGAGGAGTTTCCCGTCCATACCAATCAAAGGTCCGCCTGAATTACCAGGATTTACGCGCGCATCAGTTTGAATACAATCTGAGTAGTTGCCCATATTCCTGTGCACAGCGCTTATGATTCCGAAGGTAACAGTCGGCTGAGAGTCTTCTCTTGCGGTCATAAAAGGAGTGCCAAGCGCAATGGCGAACTGTCCGACTTTAGCGGAATCGGAATCTCCAAGTGGTACATACGGCATCTCCTTACCTTTATTATCTATTTTAAGAAGACAAATATCGCCGAATGGGTCAAGCCAAACCATTTTCGCTTTGTATCTTTTACCTGTGGGACCACCTGGCATCCCGACAGTCCAGTTCATACTTCTTCCTGCGACATGATGATTGGTCAAAACATAACCATCAGGCGAGATACAAACGCCGCTTCCTGCTTGAAAATTGACGAACGCAGGCGAGACTTTCTCGACGAGTTTGACCAATGAATCTTCGAGTTCTTTTACGAGTTTTTCATCTTCTGTCTCGTCGCCACGAATTCCTGAAAAGATAAACATAATTGCTATGACTGCGAGAGTTAACGGCATTTTTCGCAACATTTAATCGCCTCCTTAGACTACATAGACTACTATTAGAATGGTCTTGCGCCGATAGTGACTTCCATCTCTTCAATCTTCTCAACGCCTTCAACAGTCCTCTTCACTTTTAATTTCACTTTTTGCCCAACCTTACATTCTCTGATTGCAAGACGCAAATCATCCCAGTTCTCGATGTTTTTTCCGTTAAACTCGATTATGACATCATTGTCTTTAAGTCCTGCATCAGCGGCGGGAGTACCGTCCTCGACACGGGCAATGACAGCGCCTTTTACATCTTCTGCGCCTTCCGCGGCAACGACGCCTAAATACGGCACCTTCTCTTTCTCAATCTTGTTTCCTGCGAGCATCTCGGATAAGCGCTCCTTGATTTTGTGGGAGGGTGCGGCGAAACCGACACCGGAGTTCTGACCTGCCGGACTTTCAGTGCTTACATAAGAAGCGATTCCAAGGAAGTTGCCGTCTTTATCAACGACTGCGCCTCCTGCGTTGCCATAATTAAGTTGCGCATCGTGTTGAAAACAGTTGCCTCCGACCCTGTTAAGCGCACTGACTATGCCGATGTTTACCGTAAGGCTAACTCTGTCCTCGGCACGTCCTACAACAGCAACGAACTGCCCAACCTTGATGTTCGATGTGTCGGAGAATTTTACCGCAGGCAATCCATCAGCCTCTATTTTGATAAGAGCGACATCCGTATTCTCATCGTAACCGAGACGCACACCTTCAAAACTCCTGCCGTCAGGTAGTCTCACAGTAATCCGTTTGATGTTCTTTCCGCGAACATTGAAATGGGTCGTTGCGATTGCACCGTCCTCTGAAACTATTACCCCAGAAACAGGCGCATTAGGACGCGTCCTGTATTGACCGCCTTGTCCTGCTGCTCTGCCAGGAAGCACCCCTTCTCTTTCTTCTCCTTCTCTCTGCGAAAAATCGCGCTCGACATAGATCGATACAACAGACTGAGCGACCTTGGCTGCGGCTTTCTGCATCTGCCGTTCAAGCGCACTGAGTAGTTTAAGTTCAGGACTCTCCACCGCAACAAGATGAAAAGTTGCAGCCATCAGCGCGAAAAACAGAAGAATACTACTCCCTCGTCTCATATCACTCACCTCATTTCGTTTCAATCAGTTTAAGAGTGAACTCTTTTTTTTCGCCTGCTCGCTCTATTTTGAGAAGCAACACATCGCCCGGCGATTTATCATTCAGAATTCGTTGATAATCCTCTACTCTTTTAATCTCCTTGCCGTCAATCTCAAGAACCACATCTCCTTTCTTGATTCCTGCAGTTTCAGCAGGAGAATCTTTTGCTACGCTGTCAACGACCAGTTTCCCCTCTTTTTCCTCGAGGATTATGCCGCAGGTCATCTGCGGTTTTTCTTTCCGTGGAGCGTCTTCGCAGACCTTTGCTACCCTGACGACGAATCTTTTCAGTTCCCCTTCACGCCGTACTACGAATTCCACATCCGTTCCTGGCGGGACGACAGTCAACTCAATGGCAAGTTGGTCAGGAGTGTCAATCGGTTCTCCGTCAAACTCAACAACGACATCTCCGCGGCGTAGTCCGCTTTGAAACGCAGGTTCGCCTCTTTTAACCATCTTCAAAACCGCACCGCCATCAGGATGGGCTTCGTCTTCAAGAGTTAAACCATAACGAGGCAGAACGGTTTTGCCTTGCTTCAAGTCATCGAGAATATATTTCACTTGATTGATAGGAATAGCGCAACCAAGCCACTTTGAGTATGAATAGTCGAGAATCATCAGACCGATGACTTCTCCTTTCAAATTAAAGATTGGACCACCATCGGAGCCGTGGTTCAGTGCTGCATCGAATTCTAATACGCGTCCCTTATAATGACCATCTCCGTGGCGCAAACGGTAAACGCCGCTGATTGTTCTCAGACTCGCTGCAGGTTGTCGTTCATTTACGACGCTCTGGTACACATCCGCTAACGAAACAACGAATGTGCCAGGAGTTGCCTTATCAGAATCGCCGAGTATTGCGCAATTGAGGCCGCTTGCGTTTTTCAATTTGATAAGAGTTAAGGTATTACGCTCTTCGTAACCGAGAACATCCGCGTCAAATTTGCGCCCGTCTACTGTCAACACCTCGACTTTCTTTGCACCTGGTGGCACAACGCTCGTAACAGTCAATACTAATCCGTCGGACGAAATCAGCACACCACTGCCAACAAAATTCCCCGCAGGCGCCTCAGAATTTATCGCTACCACAGTTCTCGCTATCTTTTGACAAAGCAACGAACTTTCGTCATTTAACTCGTCGAGCCTCTTCTCCTGTGCCAAGAGAATTGGAATGCCACAGAACACGACAATTGAAATGAAGATTGAAACGAAAATACTTCGCACCTTAAATATCTCCCACTACTCTTTAATAATTTTTACGAGTCAGAAGTCCATTTCGTTGGTTATCTCTTCTCTTCGCCATCATCTATCCTGAAGCGAGTTCCTGATTGCTTAGTAATGTCGGCGTGAGTCGTAGGAGACGCACTTCCTCTGCTCTTACTGATAACAACTGCTGCCATTATCCTTTCAAACGCCTCACAGGCAGCGTCAATGTTTCCTTTAAACTGCTCACCCATCGCTGACACAATCATACAGGCAATCTGCTTGCCTTCTTCATCACCGTATTTGCGGACAACACTGAAGATTCTCTGGAAAGCAACTGCCGCAAGACGCGAATCTCCGTTGAAGTATGGCGCCATCGCTGCGGTTATGTCTCTCGCTATCTCCAGGTTAATATCCATACTCTTTTCCTCTGCTTAAAACCCCATTATATTATATTAAAGACGACACGCGCAAGAGAAAAATAACAATAAGACATCTTGAAGTTTCTTCCTGTTTACGGGTAGAATATAATATAGAGAGGTGTAGCAAGGAGGGCTTTATATGAAATGCGCAAGATGGGTTCTTATTGCGTCGGTCATTTTCTCTCTTGTCGGAATCGCAAGCAGCGATGATGCGGAATGGTCGCCGGACACTACGAAGGGACCGAGTAAGGAGCAGATTGAATCTGCGGTTAAGAAAGGCATAGAATACTTAAAGAGTAAACAAAATGCTGACGGCTCTTGGATAGTCGGCGGAGGTGGTGGCGGAGCAGGCGGTGCGATTCCGATGAATGCACTCGAAGGACTATATCCTGAAGGCACTACCGCGCTTGTTCTGTTCGCACTCCTTAAATCAGGCGTTAAACCGAACGACCCTTGTATCCAGAAAGGTTTTGCGTATTTGAGACCACGACAATTCAAAGCGGTGTACTCCGTTAGTTGCTTGATTCTTGCCATCGCAGCGCTCTATTCTCCGCCGGAAGAGCCGGAGGTTAGCAAGGAAGAAGGAGGGAAACCCGATAAAAAGATGCGCACCGAAGTCATAAAAGAGACACAGGAACAAAGAATCCGCAAGAGGTGGGCAGGCGCAGACCCGTTTGACCGCAAATGGCTTGAAGACGCTGTCAAATGGCTTATCTCCAAACAGCAAACGAATATCTGGCGCTATCCAGGTGGAAGCCCCGGTGGCGACCATCCCGATAATCCTGGCGCTGGTGACTTGGCAGGAATGGAAGATTTCTCGAACACGCAGTATGCTATGCTTGCGCTTTATACGGCTATGAGGCTCGGTATTTCGATTCCTTGGAGTGTCTTTGAAAAATGCTGCGATTATGGGCTTCGGAATCAGGAGAAAGATGGACCTGAAGTTGAGTGGTTCCCGGTTCCTGCTGCAGACTTCGACATATCAAAACTCAAAGGGATGGAGGCGAAAGTTCGGAAAGACTTGGCGAAGGCGTTGAAGGAGGAAGAAAAAAAAGAAGAGGAAAAAGGAGATGCAACAAAACCGAAAACCGAAGTTATAAAGATAGACCCTTACAAAGAAAAGCAGTTCGGAGCAGAAAAGAAGAAGATGAAGGCACGCGGTTGGGCTTATCTTCCGAACAATCCGAAGGAGCCGTATTGCGGCTCGATGACGACAAGCGGTGTCGCCGCAATGGTCATCTGCAAAATGGCTCTCGAAGGAACCGACTACTACAAGCGCAACCTCGAAGCAATCAACCAGTCGATTCGTGATGGCTGCGCATGGCTAGCGCACAACTTCACAGTTTCACAAAATCCCGGTAAGCCCGGAATGTGGCACTATTATTATCTCTATGGACTCGAACGCGCAGGAGTCCTTTCACTCTGTCAATATTTCGGCAGGAAAGACTGGTATGCTGAAGGCGCAAATCACCTCGTCTCAGCGCAAAGTGCTGATGGCTCTTGGCCCCGTGACGCCAATGTCTCGGAAATCTCAAACACCTGCTTCGCTCTGCTGTTCTTGAAAAAAGCGACCGCTCCTGTGATTGATTTAGGCAAGGATGCCATATTCACAGGCGAAGGACTTGTCATAAAAAAGAAATAAGCGTTCAACTTCTAAAACCGTCGCGCTCTTAATCAGAATTTAACTTCGCAGACTTTGACGGTTTCGCCCTTCGCTTTCAAGGTTACTACATACTGCTGTGTCTCCTCGTTCGGTGTCCCCACATTCCTGCGAACAATAACCGTCGCCTGCGTCTCGTTCGACATCTGCATCTGATTCGAAGCGAAATAATTTAAGGCAATAATGTAGTTACCTTTTGTTGCTTCTCTTACCTGATACCGTTCAGGTCCGTAACCGCTCCTTATGTCGTCAAACAGTACACCGCCGAGTTTTGTTTTTCTATGACCATAATAGCATTGCTCCCCATTAGGCTCTGTTACCCACAAGTCAACATCCGTATCGTTCGTGTTCCAAGAGACGGTCACTTGTAGGTCAATTCTGCCTACCTTTTTATTCAACTCGCTTAACCTTTGCGTAGCCCACCCCCTTATCTCAGGTTCTAACCCTTCATTTGTGCAAGATTCTTTTAAGATTCTGATGTACTCCTCCTCTGCTATCATCTTGACCGAACCTATCGCAGTACTCCATTTCGCAGAGACCATCAGTTCGTAAGCAAGAATCGCAAGTCCATAATTTGCCGACTCGAATGCGGCAACACCGAAGTCCCGATACGCCTGCTCTTCAAATGGCCTTAACGAAAGTAGTTTCAAAAGAAGTATAACCGCCTGCTGTGGCTCGCGAACCACTATTAACTTGTTTGCGACCGAACGGAGTGTCTCCGGTCTTTCTGGATTCAATTCCACAAGAGCCGAGAGCGCGCGAATCCCCGCACCGATTTCGTCCGCGCCAAACCTCCTGTCCGATTCCGTCGCATATACATTCGTTCTTTCTCTCTTCTTTATTGCCTCAACATAAGACGCAGGCACATCTTTTTCATGCAATATCCTGCATCCAACTCTACGAACTTGTACCTCAAAATCCTTCTCTTTCATCAACATCAATAACTCCTTAACCTTCTCAGCATTATCCAGACCGACCTTCTCTTCAAGGTAGCGAACCAGTTTCTCAAATTGAACCTTCGACAAGACCTTCTCTTCGTCGTTTCTGAACCGTCTCTCATTTATGAACTCTGCGACATCCTTCAAATTCTGCAATTTGAACTCCTCATCTACTCTGTAAGTCTTGTAGTCAGAATCCCTCTCAAGAACCAAAAACGATGTGAACCGACTTCCGATGTTAAACCTCTGACATAATGCGGTCACGAGATTCGCCAAGCGCGGGTCACCCAAAGATTCCAACTGCGAAACGGCAATCTCCCCCCAAGCGCGTGCAGCCAATTGTCCGTTTCCTTCTACCGGAAACTTGAATTCATACTTTGCCTCTCCACCGTTGAATTTACCGCTAACCGTTATCTTCACATTGCCAGCGTTCTTGCATCTTCCAGCGACCATTATCGAATCGCCTGGATAGACCTCACCATCTACACCTGCTACAAGCACATCTGTCGCGCCATCCGCTTCTATCCTTTCTATCTTAAATGGAGTCAAAAGGTGCGCCGTTGCCGCTTCTTTCAAGCAATCCTCCGTGTAGCAGTTAAACACACTACCACCGCTTCTTACCAACTCCTGAAATAACTCCTCGTTTTCCGCTCCGAGTCCTGTTCTGTAACACAAGAAACGAAACCTCTTCCATACGCAATTCGCGTAAAACTGCGTTATAAGTCTCTTTATATTTCCCTCGCCCCAGGTGATGAACCCATTCGACAAAAGAAATACATCAACCGGACGCTCAATCGGAAATCGGCAGTCTTTTGAAACTCGAGCGAGTTCGTTCAGTGCCGCACTGAAATCGGTCGCACCTTCAAGTAGGATTCCGTCAAGCGATTCACGAACGAACCTCCTTCCTTCCTCATCATTCTTTATCCAGAAGTCCCACTTGGGTAGAAGCCATCTTGTTCCTACATCAAACATCAAAATTCCAAAGTATCTTATCCCTTTATCGTTTTCAATAACACTTTCAAGTAGTTTCACAGCAATAGCAAACCTATCAGGCGATTCACTCAACGAAGTGTCTAACATAAAGACTGCGTTCCTTTCACCTAAACCTGTACTTGACGCAGAAATCTCCGGAAACAGCCTTGCAAAGAAATAATACTCTCCGTCCGCCGCATTTGTATCATTTCCCGCACGACCACTTACAGACAATACCCTTCTCTCTTTCGGTATCGCAACAAAGAGTACTTCGTCATCGGTGCATTGCTTCTTGTAATCTAAAACGAATCTGATGCTATTCTCCGTTTCGTCTTTCGTTGCAGATTTTGGTTGAAAACTGTAATTTGCGAAACTTCTCTTCTCCGCCTCGAGTCTGAACTTCAAACTCTTCAATTCACACTTCGGTAACCCGAACCTATAAACGAGCGCTTCACCTGTCCATTCGAGAGTCTCTTCATAGGCGAGAATGATTCTGTTGTAACCTTTTGCACGAATCGGAAAAACTCTTCCTATGAACTTGTTTCCTGTGCCTTTCTCTAATACCGCAGGGTCAATTCTTCTGCGGACAATCTGCTCATACGCACGGGTAGCATCCTCGCGTTGCACGACACGCGCTTCTCGTAACTCGCCCCATTGTCCGCTTCTTTCTGCATACCGCGCCCATTCCTGCGGAGGTAAGCGCATCATTATCTCGTTCTCCGTGTCTTGTGATTCCTGAAAAATATCGGGAATCTTTTCGGAAGATGGTTGTCCTAAAAACATTGCATAGTAACAGACCGATGCACCTGTCGGGAGCGGATACTCAAACCGCCCTTGCAGGTTCTTGTCAAACGGATTGTAATAGATATGGTCAATGATTGTGCGCGCCCTTAATCCTTCAACCAAAACATAAACCATCATCTTCTCGAGAATAAGAGTCTCTTTATCACCAACAAAAACCTTCCCGAAATTCTCACCTCCATCAGTCCTTTGCCAGAATCTCATTTTCTCAGGAGTGGAGTCGTATCTCGACCTGCCGCCTGCGCTTACAGTGCCTGGCGAACCTCCTGCTTGAGCATGCAAGCCGTGTCCATATCTTACACCGTATGCACCCGCACGACCACCGCCAATTCCGTATGCGTCAATGCAACCCAAAGAGTTCGAGTTCTTGTTCGAAAGGCTGTCAAAACTAATCCCCATCGGTTGACCCATAGGAGACAGAACAAGAGCAAAAACGAAAGTTATCCCCGCAAGCAGAATAAGGAATAAAGCGAGGATAGTTGACAGTTTTTTGAACGAGATTGGTGTTAAAAGCAACTTTTTGAGGTTCTTTTTCATCGTTATATCTCCTATTATTTCCATCTCGTCAATATTATACCACATAATTGCGTATTTGTCAAGGACAAGATAAAGAAAAATTGCCAAAATTGCATATTCGAGTGTTATTCCAAGTGAAAGCAGACTATTTTGCAAGAGCAGTAGAAGGCGGTTTAGAGGATAAATCGCGTCCAAACAGCGCAAAATAAACAGTCCCGATAACCCCGCACGCACCTGCTACCAGAAAGTTCGTTCGGGGCGACATTTCCCACAAAAATGCACCGCCAAACGCAGCAAAAGAAACCACCACATCCCTCAAAAGATAATAAAGCCCAAACATTCCGGCTTTTTTGTCTTCAGGTGCTAAATCCATTATCAGTGCCTTACGCGTCGGCTCTCCAAACTCTTTCAAACCCCTGATAATGAACGCAACTACAAGCATTCCGAACGATTGCGATACAAGCAGAAAAAGCGGAAACACAGTGAAATTAATGAATGTAATTACCACAAACGGCTTCTTCGTGCTCCTATCCGCAAGATACGCAACAGGTATATAAACGAGCGTTGCTGTCGCCATCTCAATCGCTGTCAGCCAGCTAAACTCTACCGAACTTATTTTGTTGTTCTTCATCACCCACACGACGACGAATGCATACGGTATCTGCTCGCAAAACCGTATCAGCACATCAGAAATGAGCAAATTGCGCAGAGGCGGCGTCATCAGAGTAAACAACCTCAGCGGACTACCAATTGCCTTGACGCTTTCTTTATTTTGTTCTTTAATGAGCAATTGCTGAAAAACAAGCGCCACTATAGCCAATATCAACGCTACCCAGAATGCGATTCTTACGCCGTTCTTCTCCCCGTAATATGCAATCAAGACTCCTCCGACAACAGGACCAAGCGCCATCGGAATACGCCGCACAAGCGAATGCATCGAGACTCCCATCGTTCGCTTCTCTTTCGGCAGCGCCGCAGAGACAAGACTCATCGTTGCAGGCAGTGAAAGCGCCGTCCACGAAATAAACAAAACCGAGCCAACAATCACAGCCTGCCAGGTTGGAATGAGAATAACAATCACATAGCCTGCCATTGCAATTATGTTGAACACTGCAAGTGCGCGCTTATATCCCAATCTGTCGCTTAAGTATCCGCCGGGGAAGGAATAAAGCGCACTCAAAAGATTATCCATTCCGTTTAGAAGTCCGATTGAGAGTGCACCACCACCGAGCGCAAGCAGATAAATGGGCAGAAACCGCTCAGCCATCTTCTCGCCCATTCCGACGAGAATCGTCATCGCAAGCAGCGCGACTATACTTTGTTTAAGGCACAGAAAATCAACAATGCGACGAAACACGGACCCCATAGGTATTACATAACCTTATCTAATAATTATCTCTGCTTCCTTTCTTATAACTATTGCAGGATTCTATCATCGCCACTTTATAAGAACAAACCATATCATATCAATGGTTTGTAAACCATCAATGCAATCCAAGTTCATGCAACAAAAGACAACCTCGCGCTAATCTTGCTTTTTGCGATGTTGTTCGGCGAGGGCAATTCTCTCGAGAGTCGTCGGATGGGTGTAGTAAAACAGATAGACAAGCGGGTGGGGATGTAATTCTGAAAGATTGTTTACCGCCAGTTTTACTTCGCTGCTTATGAACGCTTCTACATCGTTGGTCAAAAGAAGGGATTCTTTGTCAGCCTGTATTTCCATTTTTCTGGAAACGAAGTTAGTGAGCGGCGTTGAAAGAAACGAGACAGCAAGCACCCAGAGTGCAAAGAGTGCGACAACGCGCGGCTGATATGCGAACTTGAATTCTCCGCTTGAACAGTAACTTGAAAGAAGAAGTGCAAAAAAACAGAGAAAGACAGCCACACCGAGCGCATTAAGTAAAAGTCCCTTTCCTATGTGGTGGTGCTTTGAATGGCCTGCCTCGTGCGCGACAATCAAGCGCACTTCATCGGGAGTAAAATCTGTCAGGAGTGTGTCGTAAAGCACTATTCTACGGGTGGTGCCTACACCGCTGAAATACGCATTTGTGTGGGTTGTGCGCTTCGACTCGTCGCTTATTAGTATATCTTTCACCTTAAAACCTGCCTTTTCGGCGACCTTTATCAAATCATCTTTAAGTTTTTCATCGAGAAGAGGAGTGAATTTCGCAAATAAGGGCTCAATTACGAGCGGCGAGATGAAAGCGATGAATACGGATATGGCTGTGAGTATACCTGTGGCAGGCAACCACCAGAAATCTTCGAAGCGTCTGATGAAAAAGAAGAGAATTGTCACCGTAAGAGCGCCGAGAACGAGATATATTGCCTCACTTTTGATGTGTAAAATGAACCATTGAGAGGTGCTCATTTTCAGGAATCCGAATGTGCGCTCAACAAGTACACCGCTTGCGTACGCGAAGGGAAGGGAGACTATAAAGTAGGCGATGTAGAAGAAGAGAAAGAAGAGAAGTGCGGAACGAACGGGGCAAGAAGGATTAAAGACCCACTCTTCGAGCGTTTTACCAAAGCCTACGATGAACAGAACAATGAGGAAGAGGGTTGAGAGAAACCGTGCGAGTCCAATGATTCTGTGTGCTCTGTGGTATGCCGCCGCGAATTTAAGTTCCTCGAGTTGAGTGGCGGAGAAGTAGTCGGTATCGGAAACAGGAGAAGGGACTTTGATAGAAGGGACGAACAGGAAATACAGACCAAATAATAGTAAAATAAGGAAAAAAAGAAGCAAAATGTGCATTTTCGCTCTATTCGATTTTTTATTCACCTTCTTTTGATAACCGTCCATAATTTGCCTGCAACCATTCCTTCCAGCCTGCTTCCGACATTTCCTGCGGTCCTTCGGCGGCATATCTTATCGCTGCAAGATACATCCTTGCGGTCTCGTATTTGACCATCATTCTGTGATAAGCGTCCAAGAAAGTGTCGTGCAAATCGTCCTTCCGTTTCTTCAGTCTTTCAGGCTCCCAATTTTCTTCCTCTGCTGTTTTTTTGTCCTCGGCGAATTTTTGAACCGGCTTCACCATACCATCAGGTTGCTGTGGGATTTCGCTCAAAATGGTGAATAGCCTGTATTTTTCGACCTTTGGGCAGATAGAACAACCCTTCAGTGTGTTCTTAAACTCTTCGTATGACGATTTCATACTCTTCGAAATATTGTCAATAGCGACAGGCGAATCAGGCATTTCAAGTGGTTTTATCTTTTTAATATTGTTTCCGTAGGATTCGAGCAGACTGTTAGCCGCTTCTATGAGAAGAGAAAACTCCTTTCTTTCTTTATTGACAGGCCCCACAACGACGACCTGATACACGATGAGAGTAGCGATAAGCAAAACTGCCACAATTGCACAGAGTATTAGCATTCTCTTTTTCTTTTTCGCTTCTTTTTCGGGGTCAAACTCTCCTCTTCTTGTGCCTGCTCCTCGCCTATCTCCGATGGTTCTTCTATCTGCACCGCTTCTTCTATCCACACCACTTCTTCTATCTTTGCCACTCCGCCTTTCTCTGCCATCCCAACCTCCTGTGCCGCGTTCCTCTGTTTCAGATGGTTTCTTGCGAAACCCGATAAGCCGCGTCCCGCCACGAACAGGAGGAATAGACTTTTTCTCCGCTTGGGCAGGAATCGTAGTTTCAACAGGTTCGACTTCTGCCGTCTCGACCACAGGAGGTATCTGTATCAGAGTTCCGCAGGAGGGGCACTTCCCTTGCTTACCTGCGCTTCTCGAAGGAACCCGTAGCATCTTCCCACATTGACCGCATTGTACTACAATATGCTCCGGAACAGGCTGTGCGACAACCTTCGGGGAAGGAGAACTCGGAGCAGGAGGTTTATGTGCAGGTATTTGAATTACCGCACCGCAAGATGTGCATCTCCCTTGCTTTCCAGCCGAATTATCAGGAACATTCAACACTTTCCCACACTGCCCACATTTTACCTGTATCGCCATACCTTGCCTCCTGTATCCTTCTACTCTTGGTATTATACACGAACACTCCATCTTAAAACAACAGTTTTTCACTGGGATACCATACTTTTGTTTAGATTGAGAGCCAGAAACCGGCTACACAAAAATCGCGTAATGACAGTCGCATTAGAAGTAACAGAAAATTCTCTTTATAACATTCTTAACTGAAGTCTGTTAAACAGTTACTAAACAGGTAAGGGGATAGTTAAGGGAGGAGTTCAGATAGTTTGGGAAGGACTTCTGCGGCTTTCGAGTGAATTATAACAGCGGCGGCGGTATCGAGCGGTGTGGGTTCTCGGTTGATTATGGCAAACCGTTTAGCGTATTGCGGAATCGTAGCGGCAGGATAGACAACGAGAGATGAGCCGACTGCAAGCGCGAGAGAGGAGGCTTTTGCGGCTTTTAATGCGGCGAGGAAGGTTCTTTCAGGGAGCGGTTCTCCAAAGAGAACTACATCAGGACGCAAAATAGAACCGCAACTCGGACACTTCGGAGGAAAGTCACGAAGAAGGAGTTTTTCGACTATTTCAAGATGGAATTTGTTAGGACATTTTGTGCATACGAAATTCCGACTCGAACCATGGAGTTCCAAAACATTCTGCGTTCCCGCTAACTGGTGGAGACCGTCGATGTTCTGTGTGACGACCGCGCTTATGTAACCCTTTTGTTGGATTTCTGTGATTGCGTAATGGGCAGGGTTCGGCTTCGCGTCTATGAGCGATGGAAGTCGCACCTCCTTAAAGAAGTTCCAATAAAGAGTAGGGTCTCTCTCAAACGATTCGATAGTGGAGACTTTTTGAGGGTCGTATCTCGACCATATACCGTTTCTGCCTCTGAATGTCGGAATGCCGCTTTCTTCAGATACGCCTGCGCCTGTGAACACAAGCAACTTCTTTTTCTCACACAAGGAAGCGAGTTTTTCGATTTTCTCGTCCACCCCTCTTCCTTTCCCTACAAACGGGTCAGATTAGTTTTACTCTTGACTTATGATAAATCTTTTGAAAAACCAATTCCATTGGATTTTTGATATTTAATTTCCACTCAATTCTCGTTACTCGCTATCATCAGCGCAAAATCAATATTCCCAAATGTTGTTAAGAAAACTACCGTTTTATCCTCGCGCTGACGGAGGATAATCGGATTCCTCTCTACACAGCGGAGAAAAGAAGAAGGCTGGATTGTGTATGTTTCGAATTTGACCGATTTGGTATTGAAACCGTTCGGAATTTATAGCCTCGGCTAAATATCCTAATTGTCAAATAAGTTAATCGTCATCTTTGAATCGGTTATATTCGTAAAAGCGGTTTTTCGTGTGATTCATCTAA
>Ga0207433_10008301_pt1 | contig 16969 bp, 16 predicted proteins | sample YelNatPaOPGAMG01_FD_187559 | JGI IMG/M metagenome (GOLD analysis project Ga0207433, IMG submission 187559) | Hot spring thermophilic microbial communities from Obsidian Pool, Yellowstone National Park, USA - OP-RAMG-01 (SPAdes) (version 3) | ecosystem: Environmental > Aquatic > Thermal springs... | reverse complement strand
TAAATATTGATCTATCTCTTTCTTGATTCATTAACATTTCGTCATCATAAAACATTACACCAGAATATCCCATATCTCTTAATTGTCTTGCTTCTTCGAGCACATTTTGAGCTGATCTATATCTTGGCCTTCTTCCCCATAAAATAAAAGAATCACAGAAAGCGCATCTATATGGACAACCACGTGATGTAATCATAGTTGTCGCAGGTTTACCTGATATCGTGTATCTATAACCTTGAATTAAGCTTCTATCAGGAAAAGGTATTTCATCCAGGTTTTCTATCAATGGTGATCTGATATATCTTTCATTTGTATGTAATGCTTCTAAAATAGCACGTTCCCCCTCGCCTCTGACAACAACATCAAAGACAGAGGATATTTTTTTACTTCCACTTGCATGAGGTCCGCCTAAAATGATTCTAACTCTTGGATTTTTTCCTTTTAAATATTCAGCTATTTCTCTTGCTGTTTCAAATTGCGGTGTTGTAGCATATATACCAATAGCATCGCTACGTAAAGCATCATAGACTGAATTTCTCCAGTCAGAAATACCCGATAAGTCAATAAAACTAACATTATGTCCATTGTTTTCTAGAACTGACGCAAGATATAGTAAACCTAACGGAGGCATTATTTTTTCATCTATGAGAAAAGGTGATGGAGGGTAAATCAACGCAATATTCATTACACAATATATTAGACATAAATTATAAATTTCTTTGCAACTGTTCTCTATAAATATTTAATATATTATTAAAGAACCTTTTATCTGAAAATTCTTCAGCTTTTTTTCTAGCATTCATAGAAAATTCTTCAATCATTTCTTTGTTTTTTAATAATTCAATAATTTTTTTAGCCAAACCCGACGAATCTTTACACTTGATAAGAAAACCATTAAAATTATTCTTTATTATTTCTTTTGGACCTACTGCATCAAAGCTAATCACAGGTTTGCCAAATGCCATCGCTTCTAAACCAATCAAACCAAAAGGCTCTTGCCAGATAGGGGTCATTACTAGAAAATCAACATCTTCATATAATTTGTTTATTTCATTTTTTGAGAGCCAACCTAAAAATTTTACATTTTTATCTAAATTCCATGTTTTTACTATTTTTTTAATTTTTTCCTCTTCCTTTCCAGTTCCAGCAACAAGAAGATTCGCCTCAGGCAATTCTTTTATTACTTCTTTCATAGCTCTAATAAGATAAATTAAACCCTTTTCTTTTGATATTCTTCCCGCCCAAAGTATGTTTTTTGTATGTTTGACTTTTTCTATTTTTTGAGGCAAATAAACACTTTGATAAACTATTTTTGATTTAATCCCAGATTGTAATAAAGCGTCATGAATTGATTTACTTGAAGATATATTCACAGTTTTTCTGAAAATAGCCAGTTCCAAAAATTTAATAAAACTTAAATAATAAAGAACTGTAGCAAGAGAAGATTTGATATTTTGACGGTCACATGTTAAACAATGTATCAAACTAATTTCTTTACTGCAAAACTTTCCGAATCTAGTCTTGCTACTGTCTGGACAAACATGTTCGTAATCGTTGAATGTTTTTATGACAGGTATTTTATGTTGTAAACATGCTATTATTGGACTTGGAGATATCAGACTAGTGTTATAAAAATGAGCCAATTCAGGTTTTTCTTTCTCTATTATTTTCTCAGTAACTTTGTAAGCATGCAAATTAAAGATTCTGTTTATTGGTATTTTGAGTTTGCTTTGCTGCAAGTAGGATTTAGTGAAATATGATTTTACTCCGTCTATCTTTATATTTTTTGGTGATTCCATACCTAAAGTTACTATTTCATGATCTTCACTCTTTAAGAAATTTAGCAGTTTAAAAAACATTGTTTCTGATCCACCAGCTGGATAGAAGTATTGGTTGCAAAGCAGTATTTTCATCTATGAAAACCTCCTAATATACTTTTCTTTTTCTCACCTTCTTATAGGGCAATACGACATTCATCTATCCACATGCTATAATGCATTGTTACCGTCGTATATTCGGGAAACTCAATCATAACTAACAACCGTTTCGGTTAATGAAAAATCGAGTCGCCCTATCCCCATTATTTTTATTTACCTGTAATTCATCAAATTTCAAATTTAAAGTAAGCATTGCATGAATGTAAGTAAGCATCTTTCTTCCTTTTTTAGCTTCTAATCTTTTGTAAAACCTTTGTAATGCATTCTCTCTTGTTATTGCTTTATTAGCAGCTTGTATCAATATCCATCTTAACCATTTACTACCTTGTTTAGTTATTTTACCATGATAGCTTGTATTACCAGATTGATATGTTGATGGGACTAATCCAGCATAACTGCATAGATGCTCTGCTGTTTTAAATCTCCTTATATCCCCTATTTCAGCCATTATCAGTAAAGCTGAATAATCACTTATCCCCGGTATTGTTGTTAATAACTGAGCTTGAGGATTCTCCTTTTTCAATGCTTCTATTTGTTTAGAGCTATCTTCTATCTTATAATTTAATACTCTTAGCAATGTCAGATAATGATCTAGTTCGTATCTACTGTAGGCAGGTATATCAACATTTCTAAGAAATTCTATTCCTGATTTACCAAACAAATCTGAAAATTCATACTGTATACCATGCCTTCTTAGAATAGCATGAATCTTATTCTTTATCTGTGTCCTTATCCTAACTAATGATGCTCTATGCCTTGTTATTGATCTCTCTACTCTAACATCCATAATAGGTACATAGCTTTCTGAAATTAAATTAGCTCTTAATAACTGAGCTAATGTTCTTGCATCTATTGCATCAGTCTTTATTCTTGCCTCAGCTATTGCTCTCGTTTTCAAAGGATGAGCTAGTTTTACTGCAAAGCCATTGAATTCTAAATGGTCATACAAATGTTGCCACACTGAACTTGCTTCCATTACAAATTCTGTATTTTTTTCAACCTTGTCAAGGAACTTATCTAATCCTTCTATACTGCTTTGGAACTTATCTTCCATTACAACATTACCTTTATCATCAATTACAGATGCATAAGTGAATTTCTTATGCACATCCAATCCAACATATTGCATTATATACACCTCCTATTATCTTTTGGATTAATAATTTTAGGAGGTTTTCATGTAATCATAAAAATTTAAATGGGAGAACCATTTAAACTATTATTATATAATATTTTTATTTCATTTAGAATTTTTTTAAAAATAGACAACTGGGATAAATTTCACAACAGTTTTTTTAATTTTTTTCTCACCCCAAAAATCTTTTGTTAAAACAATTGCATATTTTGGTGAATAATTGTGAATGAAACTAACTAAACTTTTTGGTATCTTCTCTCTTTTTAAACTCTCAAATTTCACTTCTATTGGGATTACTCCTTTTACATCACTTAAAATGAAATCTACTTCAGCTTTCGCTGTAGTTCGCCAAAAATTGTGTAAAAACTCGTCAAACATAAAATTGATTTCATTCATTACAAAATTTTCCACAAGTTTTCCAGCATCAGATCTAATTTCTAGATCATTAAAATTATTTATAGAATAATTTCTTAAACCGCAGTCAAGAAAATAAATTTTTGGATTTTTTCTTAATTCTGTTACCAAATTTTTGTAAAAAGGTCTAATAAATCTTATTATGTAGGTCTGTTCGAGTATATCAAGTAATTTGACAATATCTTTGTAATATGTCCCACATGTATTTGATAAAGTTTCGTATGATATAAGATTCCCGATTAATGATGATAAACTCGCTACCAATTTTCTGAATTTAATAGTATCTGTTATTTGCAGGAATGATATTATATCCCTTTCAAGGTATGTGTTAAATATATTTTTTAGAATTATCTTTTTTTCATCCTCTGATTTTACTTTAACAACTTCCGGATAACCACCAAATTTCAAAAATTCATTAAAATATGATTGAATATCTTTAAGAAATATATCATTTTTTGGTATTTCGAAATCTTTTTCCTTTAAAACAAGATTTTTTATTAAATTATTTTTTTCAAAATAGATTTTTAGGAGGCTTTTGTTTTTTGTGTTTAAAAATTCATAAAAATTAAATGGTAAAAGTTCAAAAGAAAAAACTCTTCCAACTAGAAATTTCGATGTTGTTGACATTATTTCCATTGAGGAAGATCCGGTTATAATAAATTTTATATTTTCAAATGTATCATATAGCAATTTTAGTTTTTGTCCTAACTCTTTTGAATAATGGGCTTCATCTATAAGAAAATAATATTTTTCATTCTCATTTTCAACAAATTTTTTTATAAAATCTTTTGGATTTGTATCAAACTTTTCAAGCAATTCTCTATCTTCAAATGTTACATATATTATATTTTTTTCCTTAACTCTCTTTTCTTCTATCAACCAGCCCTTTAACATTTTAAGAAGAGTTGTCTTTCCAGATTGCCTAGGACCTTTTACAGCTAAAATTTCCTTCCTATCTATCCATTTCTTTATATCTTCTAATAGAATTCTTTCTAAATATTCCATAATAACACTATTAAAATTGAATATATTTAAATTTTTCTTTTGTATACCTTTTCATAGAATTTTCTTATTTCTCTAAAAAAAACTTCATCTGAAAATAATTCAGCTTTTTTTCTTGCATTTTTTGAGAATTTATTCAAAGTATTCTCATCCTTTAAAAGATCAATAATTTTTTCTGCTAAATTGTTTACATCCAAAACATTAACTAAGAAACCATTAACATCATTTTCCACACTCTCCCTTAAACCACTTACATCAAATGCTATCACAGGTCTACCATATGCCATAGCTTCTACAGCAGTCAAACCAAAGGGTTCTTGCCAGATTGATGGAACTACTAAGAAATCTATATCTTCGTATATTTTCTTTAATTCATCTTTTGTTTTCCATCCAAGAAATTCAACATTTTTTTCAATATTCAACATTTTTGTCAATTTTACCAAATTTTCCCTTTCTTTACCGTCTCCTGCTATTAGTAACTTTGCTTCCGGATATTCTTTAATAACTTTCTTCATAGCCTTTAATAAATAGTCAACACCTTTTTCTTTTGACAATCTACCAGCATAAAGTATTTTTTACTGAATTTTAATTTCGGATATGTTTTTGGTAGAGAAATGCTCTGATAAATAAGTTTAGAATCTATTCTAGATTGGTCCAATGTTTTTTGAATAGTTTCACTTATTGCCACACAATTAATTCTTCTAAAGATATTCAGTTCAATATGTTTTATTATTGTGTTGTAATATATTACTATAAAAATATTTGTCTTAACAAAACTTCTGTCGCAGGTTAAACAGTTAATAAGTCCCATCTCATTTCTACAGAATCTGAATTTTTTTGTCTTGCTGCTATCAGGACATAAATGCTCATAATCGTTGAATGTCTTGATTGTAGGTATTTTACTTTCTAAGCAAGCTAAAATTGGGCTTGGAGAGATTAAGCTTGTGTTATAGAAATGTGCTATCTCTATTTTCTCATCTTTAATTATCTTCTTTGTTATTTTATATGCATCCCAGTTGAAAATTCTATTGATAGGTCTTAAGAAATTGCTTTGCTCTAAATATGATTTAGTAAAATAAGATTTTACACCATCTATTTTTATATTCTTTGGTGATATCATACCTAAAGTTACTATTTCATGACCTTCACTCTTTAAGAAATCCAGCAGTTTAAAAAACATTGTTTCTGATCCACCAGCTGGATAGAAGTATTGGTTGCAAAGCAGTATTTTCATATAAATTCACTTAATAAATTATCAAACTGTTTACTAAATACATCTATAGATATATTATCTATCACGGTTTTTCTAGCTATTTTACCCAAATTACTATCAGAATTCATCATTTGATTGAATTTTTCTTTGAAATTAGAAAAATCTTTTTTAACAATAAACCCATTCTCACCATCTTTAATCAGTTCGCTAGCACCGCACAACTCTGGTACTATTGTTTTCCTTTCACAACTCATTGCTTCAAACGGGACTATACCAAAATGCTCTTCCCAATTTGTAAATATATATGCTTTACAATTTTGATACAGTTCTTTTAATTCAGCATCAGAAACGTTTGTTCTAAATTCAACAAATGGGAATTTTTTTTTCAATTCATTATAATAATCAATTTCATTTATCTGCCCAGCCAAAATAACCCTTTCATTTTTTAAATATTTCAATGCCAATTCAAACTTTTTGAATCTTCTTATCCTTCCAGTTAATAATATGAAATCTTCTTTTGGATTTTTTATTGGTGTGAAATAATCAGTATCCACAGGAGGTCTTATTATTTTAGCATCTAAATTATAGTAATTTTTAATCAAACTTTTAGTATATTCCGAGTTGCATACAAATTCTATATTTTTTCTTCTGAATTTTAGTGAAAAAATATCTATGATATCCTTAGGATAATAGTATAAGTTTTTAGGGAATTTAGCATATGGATTCAAAAACTTCCTAATAGGGGGAAAATGAAAATACATTAATTTTACTTTTTTGTTCAAAATACTGTGAATAATGGAATTTCCTATTGTATCTATTAACACATCCATATCCGAATAGTCAAACAGGAAAGGATATATCCAAAGTTTATATAATTCAAATCTACTTGAATTTAAAAATTTTGATTTTATTTTTGGTAATTTTAACATTGGTTTAGTTTTGGAAAAAATTTCAGGATACGCAACATTATCTTGATCAGAGAAGATTGTTACATCATATCCTTTTTCAAGAAGATGCCTAGCCAAATAACAACATATCCTTTCCCCACCACCTCTACATTTTTGGTAGGGATGAATTATTCCTATTTTCATTATTAACAGTTTATGAACTAAACCATAAAAAATTAATAATTTAAACATTTAATAATTAAAACCGAGGTAAATTTAATGTATTTTTTGGGAATTTGTTCTAATTTTCATGATCCAGCTGTTGCTTTAGTAAGAGATAATAAAATAATCGCTTTTGTAGAAGAGGAAAGATTTAACAGAATAAAACATTCAGAAGGATTTTTCCCACATAGATCTTTAGAATGGGCTTTGAAAAAAGAAGGAATAAAAATAACTGATATAGACAAAATAGGATATTATGCAAATCCTACAATGTCAAACATGGTATTTCAAAAAATCCCACAATTAGCTAAATCTCCAATAAAGATAGTAGGAGCTTTAAGATGGAAAGAGAGACTAAAACGATTACCATTAGAAGGACTGAAACATCATTTTAAATACAATGGTAATATAGACTATGTTGAGCACCACCTTTGCCACGCAGCATCAACATTCCTTCTATCTGGTATTAAAAAATCTAATATCCTAACTATTGATGGTAATGGTGAAATTGCTTCAACAACAATGAGATATGGAAACGGCTCTGAAATGGAATTATTATATGAAATAAAAGTTCCACATTCTCTTGGGTATGTTTATAATGCTATAACAGAGTTTCTTGGTTTTGAAAGAAATGAAGGTGAAGGCAAAGTAATGGGTCTAGCTCCTTATGGAGATACATACTATCCTATTTTTGATAAATTCATTAAACTAACAGAAAATGGTTTTGTTATAGATCCTAGAATTATAACATCTGAGAATCCAATACAACCTGTTTATTTCACTGATTATGTTGTTAAAAAACTTGGTGAACCAAGATTACCTTCAGAAAAGATAGAAAAAAGACATCAAGATATTGCTTATAGTTTGCAAGAACGTTTGGAACAAACAGCTTTACATTTAGTTGAAAAATTCAATGAAACTACAGGAAATAAAAACTTGTGTTTGGCAGGTGGGGTTACTTTGAATTGTAAAATGAATGGTAGAATATTAGAAAGTGGATTGATTAAGGACATTTTTATTCAGCCTGCAGCAGGTGATGCTGGTTGTGCCTTAGGTGCAGCCTTGTGGTTAGCTCACGAGGAAGGTTTTAAGTTCAAAAAATTAGAGCATGTATATTTTGGACCAGAATATAGTAATGAAGAAGTTGAAAAAGCTTTGAAAACAGCAAATTTAAAATATGAAAAAATCTCAGATCCATCAGGTACAGCAGCAGAATTGCTTGCTAAAGGCAAGATAGTAGGCTGGTTCCAAGGAAGAATGGAAGCAGGTCCAAGAGCTTTAGGTAATAGAAGTATATTAGCAGATCCAAGAGACCCTGAAATAAAAGATAAGCTAAATTACCTTGTTAAACACAGAGAGCCATTCAGACCATTCTGCCCTTCTTTACTTGACAAAGCTAAAAAAGAATATCTTGAGCACGCTTATGAATCACCTTTCATGATATTATCATTCAAAGTCCCTGAAGAAAAAAGAAAAGAGATACCAGGTGTTGTTCATGTCGATGGTTCTATTAGACCTCAAACAGTCACAAAAGAAGTAAACCCAAGATACTATAAATTAATATCAGAATTTGAAAAGTTAACTGGAGTTCCTGTTGTGTTGAATACTTCATTTAACGATAAGGGTCAGCCGATAGTTGAAAACCCAGGTCAAGCTGTAAAAATGTTCTTTGGCACAGGTATGGATGCATTAATAATTGAAAACTTTTTAATTGAAAAATAATAGAATAAATTTAAACTCCAAAATTCAGTTCATTTTTAATTATTACTTCTAAAAAACCTAAGACAACTAATAACATATAAAATGAATCATATATCGGAGTGATGAAAGACACCCACCATTTTGTTATTTTGTACATTTTTAAACTTCTGTATAATTCTAAGATAGAAAACGAGAGCAGCCCAATAACTCCAACAATTTTAAAGAATAGCGGCAGAAACAAAAACAATATGTATACAGGTAAAAAAGCATTTAAAAAAATAAAAACACAATTTCTTAGAAATTTGAAATATTCTTTTTTTATGAACAAAAAAACGGTTGATTTTGCAGTCCACTTACATTGTCTGTATATTTTTTGAAGTTTATCTGGCTCTTTGTGATAAAACTTTGCCGATTTTATTCTGACAATTTTATATTTTTTTGCAACTCTTTTAGCAAATTCCCAGTCATCATACATACCAAAACTAGAATTTATAAACCCAACATCTTTTATTACATTTTTTCTTACAGCACCTAATGGCAATAAGTCAGTTGTTTCATAACCTAGTCTTTTTTTTAAGTTTTGCAATTAAACTTTTTTTATTCCACAAATATTCCATACCTGTGACGCCACCAATTTTTTCATCTTTAAAAGGTTTAACTATTTCTTTTACATAATTTTTATCTAATATTTGGTCCGCATCAACAAAAAGTATTATCTCACCTGAAGCATTTTTTATCCCTAAATTTCTTGCTGCACCCACGCCTTTATGTTTACCTTTAATCATTTTTACAGAATATTGAGAAACTATTTTAGGTGTTCTATCTGTTGATTTGTCATCGATAACAATTGTTTCTAACATTTTTTTTGGATAAGTTTGCTTCATTATAGAATCTAAGACATCTTTTATATCCTTTTCTTCGTTATAAACAGGTATTATTATTGTCACTTTTTTATTCATGAAATAATATAAATTAAATAGATTATAATTATTTTTTGTGAAAAAATGAATATTTATGAAAAAGGATATAGATCAGAACTTTTGGAATCAAAATCTTATTGGCTTTCTCCATCTGAAGTCTACGGTAATTTTAAAACCCAAATATTAATAAAAAAATTATTTCTTGAAGAGGTGAAAAAGAAAAAAGGAAAATTAAAAGTTTTAGATGTAGGTTCTGGTTATGGTACTGATATTTTTATGTTAAATATGGAAGTAGACAAATCTATGTTTGAATTTCACGGTATCGATATATCGCCTACAGCAGTTAAATTAGCCAATAAATTAGCCAAAATGAGAGGGGATTATAATTGTAAGTTTTTTGTTGAAGATGCGGAAAATCTTAAACTGAAGAACAAATATGATATAATAATATGTTCTGAGACATTGGAACATTTGAGAAATCCTGTAAAAGCTTTAAAAAATATGAAAAATTTGTTAAAAGACGGCGGTTCAATTATAATTACAACACCCAATAGAGAAAATCTTTTGAAAAAAATAACACCAAAATTTATAATTAAAGATATAGACAAAAAGGTTGCATGGCATTTTGATAGACACGGTAAGTTAGCTATAAAATATGATCCCGAAAAACCTTTAGATGGTCACATCTCTGTTATGAATTTTAAAGAACTAAAATCCGCGATAAAGAGCGCGGGTTTAAAAATAGAAAAAATCAAGCGTGGAACAATAGTTTATGGTGGGAAATGGTATGATGACCATCCTTTTATTTATTTTATTATTTGTATAATTGATTTGATGGTGGACTTTCTTCCAATTTATACCTTAACATATGATTTTATAGTTAAACTGAAGAAATAGGTATGAAAATGGCGAATGTAGTATTATATAACCCAGCAGCTTTAAAAATTAAATCTGAAAAGTCTATGCCACCTCTTGGATTAATGGCATTATCAAGTTGTTTGAAAAAGAATGGTTTTACAGTTGAAATCATAGATGGAGTGTTAGAAAAGAATCCGCAGAAAAAAATAATAAATTCATTAGACGATACAATCTGTGTTGGAATTACGTGTTTAACAGGCCCCCAAATAGCTGATGCTTTATCTATAGCAAAAATAGTAAAAGAAAATAAACCAGAAATTCCAATTGTTTGGGGAGGTTTTCATCCAACTTTACTTCCTGAAGAAACAATAAGACACGAACTAGTTGATATGTTGGTCAGAGGTCAAGGCGAAGAAACAATAGTAGAATTAGTAAATGCACTTAAAAACAAATTACCCCTTAATAATATTCAAGGACTTACATATAAAGAAAAGGGAAAAATAATATCAAACCCGTCAAGACCACTTACTGATATAAATAAATTTCCTATGCTAGATTATTTTGGTGTAAATATAGAAAAATATATAATAAATTTCCCCTTAATAAATTCTCGAATTTTACCTTATTCATCAAGCAGAAGTTGTCCACATCGCTGTGGTTTTTGTGCAATTTCAAAATTTTATAATAGAATTTATTTGCCATATCCGGCTGAAAGAGTTGTGAAAGAGATAGAATTTTTTGTTAAGAAATTTAACATAAATGGTATACTTTTTCAAGATGATAATTTTTTTGTTAACAAAAAAAGAGTTGAAGATATTTGCGATTTAATCATAGAAAAAAAGTTGGATATAAAATGGGGTGCACTATCAAGATGTAATTACTTTGCAAGATATGATAAATCGTTTTTAGATAAATTAATTGAATCAGGTTGTACATATATAAACTTTGGTGTCGAATCAGGTTCTTCAAGAATACTAAAATTGATTAAAAAAGATATAACAATAAAAGATGTTTTAGAAACAGCGAAAAAATGTAAAAAAATGAAAGTGAATACACTTTTTAATTTCATTCTCGGGTTTCCGACTGAGACAACAGAAGACTTTAATAAAACAATAGAGCTAATCGATAAAATTAAGAAAATATATCCTGATGCAATGTTTGAGATATTTTCATTTATTCCGTTACCATCTACAGAACTATTTGATAAAGCTATTAAATTTGGATTAAAAAGTCCTTCTTCATTAGAAGAATGGGCAAGATTTTCGTTCTTCCAGTCCACAAAACATCTTGTTTGGTGTAACAAAAAACAAAAAGAGTTAATAAATACGTTAGTCTACTTAATTAACTTTCTTTTTTCCGCTCAAAATAGAGAGGAATTAGTTGCTCAAAAAAAATTATGGAAAAGAATAGCCTATAAAATATTATCTCAGGATGCAAAATTCAGGTGGAAAAGAAAATTCTTCGCTTACGGATATGAGTGGAAAATAATTGAAAAACTATCAAAATCTATTCTAAAAATTTAAGTCTTACAACAGATCTATGTATATCGATAATTTTTTAATAACATTTCTTTTTAACAATTTTAAAATTCTTTTGATTTATTTTCTTCTATTTGTATAATATTTTTTTATTAATTAACATTTTTTACCATATAGCGACTTCTTTCTTTATCATATCTATAAATATTCCATCTCTTATATTACCATTTAGTTGCTTAAAATTATATTTAATAACAGATTTATCACGAGCCATAGATTCTAAAAACACAATACCAAAAATTCAAGTCATAACAAAATAAATGATATTGTATAATATTCTGGTATTTTTTCATGAGGTAAATTATTTACGAAAATTATATTTCCCTAACAATTTTTTCCCATATTTTTAATTCTTCAGTATCTTTTTCTATATAGTCTGTTAATATCAAAAATATTGTCAGTTTTTTCTATAAACTAATTTCTTCAATTATCAAATTCATTCTTTTACATCCTAAATCATTAGAAACCAATAACACCTTTTTTGTTGATATTTAAAATCTTAGCATGCATGTTTGTGCAATTGGATTATATGCTATTTATAAAGGTTTTTGAAAAAGTGTTGAAACAGATAGACATTAAAATTGTGATATCAGAAAAGCAAAATATAGAATTGGCGTTCAGATTAAAAAATTACAACATAGATTAATTAATACAGAACTTTTTTTCTCTACAAATAAATACTATCAGTTTGATGCCTTTTTAGCACCTACAATACCAATACATGCGTATGGATAACCAATAATTTTTGTGAATAGATCGTCAAAAATCTGTAAAGTTCTTAAAGGAAAGGTTATAAACCAACTACCTTTCACACCAACTAAAACACTTAATAATCTCATAAAATTTGAGATCTGCTGAGATATAAAACCACTAACATATTCTTTAGACAATACAATAAAACCGTTTTTATTAAATATTCTTTCTATTTCTTTATGTGTATAACCCCACCTCACGTGACTACCATCTTCTTTTTCTGATATAAAATCTCCTAACATATGTTTATAGTTCTTATATGGTGTTGTCAAAAGGATTACGCCATTATTTTTTAAAAGTTTAGATATGTTTTCTATTAGTTTAACATCATTTTTTATATGCTCAATAACTTCAAGCATAATTATAACATCAAACTTTTCAAGTTTATATAAAAATTTTTCCAATTCCCTAACATCTATTTTAAAAAAATAGCATTACTTATTTTCAAAATCTTTGCATTATCACGAGCCAAATCAATATTTTTTTTATTTATATCGATCCCATATAACTGTTTTACAAATTTAGATACAAAAAGTGATAAATAACCAGAACTGCAACCGATATCGAGTACTCTGATATTACCTTTAGGCAAATGTTTTTTAATAAACTTCCAACGATCAAAAACAAGTGGATCGCATTGTAGAATAAGATACTTCTCTCTGAATAATTTTATTAAAAAACTCTTCATCAACAATAATTATGTTTCAATAAAAATTAATATATTAGTAAGAAATTTGTATGTTTATTTAGAGATGAATTACTTACCAACTTACCAAATTACTTTAGGAATATAGTTAGTAAATTGAGAGTAAAAGTAACAAAAAAATATGTTTGTGAAAAACAATTATGATCAGGTCACTTGCTAACTAAAATAGTGGAAAATATCATTTTAGTTTGTAGAAGACATAAGGAATTTTCTTCCAATTTATACACTAACACTTTATTATTAAACTGAAGAAGAATTGATTATCGAATCATACATTTTAATAAATTTTGGCGCTACAACTTCCTTTGCAAATAATTTTTTTACACGTTCTCTACCTTTTTTCCCAAAAAATGTTCTATTAGTACAATAAAATTTTTTAATACAATCTGCAAGTTCACCTTCTTTTATCATATCCAAAGTTATACCACCGTTGCCTATTATCCATTCAGTTACTGGAAATTTATGACCTATAACAGGTTTTTCGCAAGACATTGCTTCTAAGAAAACAATTCCAAAAGGTTCAGACAAAGAGCATAGAACAAACACATCAGCTATATTATAATATTCAGATATTTTATCATGTGGTACATTTTTAATAAAAATTATGTTTTTGTTTAGCATTTTTTTGCCAAAATTTATGAAATCTTCTGTATCCTTATCTACATCGCCAATAATAATGAGGTATAAATTTTTTACATAATTTTTAGCTATTTTCATTTCTTTTATTAACCATTCCATTCTTTTATGTCCCTTAAATCCTAAAGGACCAACAGACAGTATTACAAATGCATCTATCGGTATATTTAATTTCTTCCTAAGATTATTGTTTTTTTTCGGACAAAAATATTTTGTATCCACAAAATTTGGTATGACAAACCATTTTTTTACATTAAACCCTTCTTTTATACCTAATTTTAAATAATATGGCGCTAAAACTTGAACATATTCAAAATTTTTGCATATTTCTACAGAAGAGCTGCTTTGATTTGTATAAAGTATCTTTGGTTTTTTAGTAAGCCATTTTTTAAGTAACTGTAATGTTTGAAGAATTAAAGGATCAGCTGATTGAATGATATCATAATCTTTCACTTTAAAAAATAACATTAATGCAAATGTTATTTGTTCCACATAATATCTATAGATCCAAGGTATCGGACTTTTTATTCCACCTAAAATAATAGAATTTCTACTTATATTTGGAACAATCTCTTCTATTTCCGATTCTTTTTTTCCCCCACCTTTGAATAATTTTATATTAATTTTATCTTTTAATAAGTAAGCAGTTTCTTTTGTCCAGTTTTCTACGCCTCTATTTATATGACCCAGACCACTGGAAACAATCGCAATTTTTTTATTTTTCATCCATTTAAATTTATAATTTTTAAATTATTATATGAATATTTGTGGTGCCGGACATTTTATTCTTGATGAAAGAAATTGTAGAGTTTTTGAAGAAATGACTAAATATGCGGATATTAAAATCGTAGTTCCGATAAAACAAAATCCTAAATTGGTTATAAAATTAATAAAAAACAATGTTAATGTTATTGATGGAGGTTTATTTTTTCCTTATACAAAGATACCTTTTGTAGGTGGCATTTTAACTAGTTATATGCCAAAAGCAACTTCAATTATTAAGAAAATCAATAACAACACAGATATATTGTATACGATGATGGAACCTTTTGGTTTGATTACTGCGACTGATGCTTTTTTTTCAAAAAAATATGGAATGAAACATGTATTTTTTACATGGGAAAATATAGATCATAAATTTTTTGGACTGAGGAAAATTCTTTCCAAATATTCATATGAAAAATTGTTTGCATCAAGTCTTAAATATAGCGATGGAATAATAGCTGGAAATAAAGAAGCAGCAAATATAATGAGAAACCGAGGATTTAATAAAAAAATAGAAGTATTACCTCAAACGGGTGTAGATACAGATTTGTTTAATCCTAAAGTTTGTCCCAAATATAAAGAAAAATTTAATTTAATGAATAAAATAGTAGTGCTTTTTGCCGGAAATGTCGCTTATGAGAAAGGTTTGAGTTTTCTAATTAATAGCATACCTGATGTGATAAAGAAAAATAAAGATGTACATTTTTTAATTTGCGGCGATGGAAGCATGAAGTTAGATTTAATAAAATATGTAAAAGCTAATAAGCTTGAAAAATATGTTACTTTTATAAATAGAGTTAAATATAGTGAAATGCCTTATGTTCATGCTTCTGCTGATATTTTCGTATATCCTAGTATACCTACACACTTTTGGAAAGAGCAGTTTGGTTTTTCTATTGTTGAGGCCATGTGCACAGAAAAACCAGTTGTTGTGACTAATGTTGGTGCTATGCCTGAGATAGTTGAAAATAATAAAACAGGTTTTGTAGTGGAACCCAAAAACTCAAAAGCATTATATGAAGCTATATTAAAACTAGCTAACAAAAAATCTTTAAGAGTTAAATTTGGTAAAGCTGGAAGATTGGTGGTGAAAGAAAAATATTCTAATGAAGTTATAGCAAAAAAAACATTTGAATTTTTTAACAGCTTGTTTCTTTAAAATATAACAATTAAATTTTTATTTTCACAAAAAACATCTATGAAACCTACAGTTGAAAGATTGAAAAAGTTAATGAAGGTAAAATATAGAGTTCCTTTTGTTTTGTCAAATTTTTATATCGGTCAGTTTTTTAAATTTAGAAAAAAATCTTATGCTCATCCATTTTGGGCTCAGATAGAACCAACAAATTATTGTAATTTAAAATGTAAAATGTGCGTCCAGAGTACGGATCCGTTTTTGAAAAGAGGTTTCCTTTCATATGAAGATTTTAAAATTATATTAAACAAACTCCCATTTATTATTGGTTTGATGCTCCAAGGTTTTGGAGAGCCCCTCTTAAACAAAGATTTAGTTAAAATGATAAAATATTCTTCTAAAAAAGGTTACATAGTTGAAACGACAACTAATGGTACTTTGATTACGAATTCTGTTGCAGAAAAAATAGTAAATTCAGGTTTAGATAGTATAACATTCTCTTTAGATGGCGCAACAAAAGAAAGTTACGAGTTTTATAGAACAGGTTCTAATTTTGAAAGTGTAATAAGAAATATAAAAAATTTGTCAGAATTAAGAAAGAGGAGGAATTCAAATTTGAAAATTCATATAAATTCTATAGTTACAAAAAGAAATTATCATGAATTACCTGATTTAGTCAATCTATGCGGAGAAATGAATATTGATGAAATTTTTATTGGCTTTATGTTAGTTCAAGGTGACTTTCCTATTGAATTTAATACGGAACAAAAGATATATCCAAACGAAACTAAACTAAAAGATTACTTGGAGAAATCCTTAGAAAGAGCAAAGATGCTGGGCTTAAAAATACATGTAAACCCTTTTTGTGGTGGTAAATGTGACTCTCCTTGGACAAGAATATATGTAAATTATGACGGTACAGTTACACCCTGTTGTGTTATAATAAAAAAAATAATGGGCAATTTGATAAAAGAAGATTTCGATAAAATTTGGAACGGTGAAGATTATATTGAATTTAGAAAAAAATTAATAAAAGGTCAAATTCCAAAAGAATGTATTGGCTGTCCAGGTGTATTTGGTTTTTTAAATAAAAATTCTAATTCTTTCCAAAAAAAATCTACTAAATAATTTTTTTAATAAAATAATT
>Ga0207433_10008291_pt1 | contig 16981 bp, 13 predicted proteins | sample YelNatPaOPGAMG01_FD_187559 | JGI IMG/M metagenome (GOLD analysis project Ga0207433, IMG submission 187559) | Hot spring thermophilic microbial communities from Obsidian Pool, Yellowstone National Park, USA - OP-RAMG-01 (SPAdes) (version 3) | ecosystem: Environmental > Aquatic > Thermal springs... | reverse complement strand
CATGCCCGCTTGGGTGGACAAGATTGTGGTGGTTGATGACAAAAGCCGTGATCAAACAGTCGAAATCATTCAGAAACACTCCAAGAGAAACAAAAAAATTATTTTAATCAGGCATTCAGTCAATCAGGGCGTGGGCGCCGCCATCGCCTCGGGTTATAAATGGTGTCGCGACCATAAGATAGATATTGCGGCGGTGATGGCCGGCGACGGCCAAATGTTGGCCAAAGATTTGCCATCTATCTTGATGCCCGTCGTCTTAGATCGGGCCGATTACGCCAAAGCCAATCGATTGATTTCGGGCAAAGCCTTCCAGAAAATTCCCAAAACAAGATATTTTGGTAATTCTGTCCTGACTTTTTTAACCAAAATTGCCTCGGGCTATTGGCATGTGATGGATTCCCAAACTGGCTTTACCGCCATTAATCAAAAAATGCTGGCTCTGATTGATTGGGACAAGATGTATCCCCGCTACGGCATGCCCAATGATATTTTGGTCCGGCTCAATGTTTATAACGCCCGGGTGGCCGATGTTCCGATTGAGCCCACTTACGATGTGGGCGAAAAATCAAATCTTAAACCGGCTAAAGTCTTTTTTACCATTCCCTTGATGCTTCTGAGGATGTTTTTTTGGCGGCTTAAAGAAAAATACATCATCCGCGATTTTCACCCCTTGGTTTTGTTTTACTTTTTTGGCATTCTGATGGCGCTGCTTTCCTTAGGACTTTTTATCCGCTTAATGATTTTGTGGCCCATCTACGGCTTTGTGCCGCCGACGACCTTCTTGGCTTGGATGTTTGCCTCAATCACTTCTTTGCAATTTACCCTTTTTGCGATGTGGTTTGATATGGATTACAATAAGGACCTGAAAGGAAAATAGTATTCCTTGAGTCCTTATTCACTGCCAGCCGCAGGCGAGCAACAATAAAGACCTAAAATCAACCTAGTTATTGACCTGAGTCTTTAATTTCTAAAATTTTTTTATAGCTCACTAAAACCTTTTTGATAAAAAGATTGCTTGAGTGAAATTTTCTGAACCATTTTTTACCGGCTTTGCCATGTTTTATTCTTAGAGAAGGATTATTAATTAACTTAATCAATTCTCTGGCAATATCTTGGGGATTAGAGACTTTAACAATCGGCGGTTCATCAGGATACATCCATTGACAGACATTGTGGCGATATGACATCAAAACAGGCTTCCCCGCCAGCATTGCCTCTGGGGCAGTTGCCCCCATGGCTGGCAGCAACAGCTGGTCTAAAATAATATCGGCTTTTTCCATCCAGTAAGCCAACTCCCAGCGGGGCATTGGCCGGCGCCACTCGACATTTTTTTCAATCCCCAAATTTTGAATCATTTTTTTGCTTTCAGCCACATCCATTCCCCATTCCAAAAAGATGATCTTAAGAGCCTTTTGGGTTTTTTTTACCACTTTGGGTAAGGTTCTAAGATAAAGATCGGTTTTTTTGACAGCAAAATCGTGGCGAACCGGGCAAAAAAGGATGATTTCGGATTGGTTTTTGCTTTGATTGGCTTTTTGATATTTCTTGTGCCAATTATCTAAAACTGGGTGCGGCAAAGGCACGATATTTTTCAGTCCCAATTTTTTGGCAGCAAGGAGATTATCGGCATTAGTGATAAAAACCAAATCGGCTTTCCGATAGGCAAGAGCCGTCAATCTTCCCAAAGCCGATTTTTCAAAAGGGATATCCCTGATAGTGCCGTGCTCAAAAGCTACATAAGGATGTTTATTGGCCAGCAAAGCATAAATTGGATCAGTGGCGTAGCCTTGGACAAGGTCATATTTTTTAAAAATTTCTTTAAAAATCCTCGCCCGATAAAGATAGGGATAAATATCTCTCATTGTTAATTTGTCTTTACGCTCGGGAAAAGCTTGGCGGAAATCTTTGATTAGCTGGCGGTAGTAGGCATATTCTTCTTTTTTCCTTGCCTCTTCCAAAATTCTCATTTTTTGCGGAATCAGTTGTTTTTGCGCCCAAGTTAAATAACGAATAAGCAAACCGGTTATAAGACCAAAAATTTTTCCTAAAAAAGAAAAGACTGGCAGAGAAAATTTTTTTGGTCGGTGAAAGCGACGAAGATAAAATTTATAAGCCAAACTTTGCCCAACCGATATTAGGGTTGCAATCTTGGCGAAAAAGGTTGCCCCGAAATCCATTGGGTAATTAGCGATCTCAATTTTAAAATGATTACGGGCAATGGTTTCCAAAGGTCCTTGGATAAACCAATCTGGTCTTTTGAAGTTGCCCAAATCTACTTTTGACCAGTCAGGATTAAAATCATTGCCCCAATCACCTTTGATTTCCGCATCCTCCCATTCCGGCGTTCCCATTATATGATAATAGTCGTAACACAAAACATCCGCTTGGAGGCCTTGTTGGCGCAATAATTTGGCGCTTAAATAAGCGTTGTTGGCAATATTGCCGACATGGAGAATTTTTATCTTTTTAAGGTTTTTTGGAGGGGCGGTATTTTTCATTTTTTTGGTAAAATTAGATCCAGTATTATACTTAGCCAAATTAATCTTTTGACAAATTTGAGTGGCGGTTTTTGGGAAGATTTTTCTAACTCCCTAAGATAGCCATTAACATTGGCCAAGACCTCAGTCCGGTCATAGCCATCTTTGACCGCTTTGTAGAAAAATTGATCGCCTTTGTAGTAGAATAAAAACTTATCGGTCTGAAGTATAATCCGTCCCAAAAATAGGCCGCTAACCCGCATAAAGAGACTGGAAAAAGGGAATTTGCTGACAATATCGTGGACCACAAAATAAGAAGCCAAATCATCTACAAATTGGCGGATATCAAAGGCATGATGAAACTGATGAATCTTTGGTTCTTTAATAATGACCGTTTTTTGACGCCGGTAGATCATGTGCATCAAGCTCATTATGGCTCCGGAAAGCGAAGGGCTCGTTTCTTTAACAAACTGATCGTTTTGAGGCTCGCGGCCGATTAATTTGCCGTAAGGTTTAAGGATCCGTCGAATTTCCTTAAAAGCTTTTTGGGGCGAAGGCAGGTGGTGAAGGGCGCTGGAGCAGATAACAACCTCAAATTCTTCGTTTTTAAAGGGCAATTTTTCCGCATTAGCGACCATAAATTTTCCTTGGGGATAAAGTTTTTTGGCTTCTTTAATCATGGCCGCGGAGATATCGGCGCCGACCAATTCAATCCCCTTAATTTTGGTTAAATAGGACCATAAAGAAGCCGGGCCGCAACCCAAATCTAAAACCCGGTCGCCCTTCTGAATTTCTTTTTTGAGGTAATTAACAAAATCGTGGTCATGAGCTTTGGCTATCGGTGTCGAATGATACCAGCAATTATAATCTTGGGCAATTTTCTTCTCGTATTCAATTTCGGCTTTTTTATAATCTTTCATCTTATTTCCCGTTACTACAGTGTTTGAGCTTTACCTCTTGGTCAAACAAAGTTTGAAGCGGACGATCAGGTCTTTTAACAGTTAATTTATAACATTTGTCATGCATGTGATACGGTTCGACATGAAGAACTGAATTGCTTTTATTTTTTTCCGGGAAAATTCCGACCGTGATATAAAAAACGCCGTCGCCAAGATGAAGTTTCGGCCAGAAAATATCGAACCAGCCGCTTTTTTCGATTTTTCCCAGATTTATCTTCGGATGATAAGTTTCTGTTTCGCCGGAAAAAAAGCTGGCGGCATAGACCCCGTCGTTACGGGTGAAAAGACAATAGATTCCCGGATTGTTAATTGGTTTTGGTGTCTCATAAAATATTCTTATCGTCAGATCCTCTCCCTGAACAAAACTATACTTTTCTTTGCCTTTCTTGTCGAGGACCCTGACTTGTTTGATTTTTAAGGGGCCACTGCCCCAAATCTTTTTTCCACTGGTTTTGTTTTCTATCTTTAGTTTTTTAGAAACATCTTGCATCACGGAAAATTCGTATTCCTGACAGACTTTCACAGGGTCGCCGTCAACTTTGATTTTGCCTTTTTCTAAAAGAATTGCCCGAGAACAAAGTCGTTGAAGGAGAAAGGTATTGTGAGAAACAATTAAAACCGTAGCGCCGCTTTGGCAAAGGTCAGTAATTCTTTGGATGCATTTGTTAATAAAGAAACTGTCGCCGGCGGCGAGGGCTTCATCGATGATTAAAACTTCCGGATTGATAGCAGTGGCAACTGCAAAAGTCAATCGTGTTTTCATCCCATCCGAGTAGGTTTTGAAGGGCCGGTCAATGAATTCCTCTAACTCGGTAAATTCAATGATGGAGTTAATTTTCCGGTCAATTTCTTTTCTTGACATGCCCAAAATCATCCCGCCGTTATAGATATTTTCCCGGCCGGTGTACTCAGGATGAAAACCGGTGCCTAATTCCAAAATGGCTGACACCCGGCCGTTAATTTTGACCGTCCCTGAGGTTTTGTCTAGGGTGCCGGAAAGAATCTTCAGCAAGGTTGATTTGCCGGCGCCGTTGCGGCCGATAATCCCCAAAACTTCGCCCCTTTTAACCTTAAAAGAAATATTTTTAAGCGCCCAGAATTCCTCATGATATTTTTTCCGAAAAAGAACCTCTTTTAAGAGATCTTTGGGCCCTTTGTAAATCTTATACATCTTCGATAAATTTTTGACCGAAATGACGATGTGCTTTTCCATCATATTAATCTAAGATTTCATAAAACATTGGCGAAGAAATATTTTAATTTTTGAAAACATTGAAAGCCGCCAAAAAATATTAAAATTGCCAACAAGCCGAAAATCACAAAACTCCAAGGATGATTAATTGAGCCATAAAAAATGACATCGCGATACATATTAATCAGGTGAGTCATTGGATTAAGAAGAATTGGTATTTTAAAAGCCGCGGGAATGGAGCTCTCCAAATAAAGCACCGGGGTGACAAACATGCCGATAAGAAGGATTATGGAAATCAGTTCTTTTAAATCGCGGAAATAGACCGCCAAAGCCGCCAAGATCCAACCGGTTCCAACCAAAAAAATAAAATGGATTAAAATTACGATCGGTAAAAGGAAAAAGATTGCCGTAAAATTAGCGGGCGAAACAAATGCCATTGTTATAAGATAAATAATAAGTCCAATGATCAAGGTAAGAAAACTGACAACGATACTAATGATTGGTAAAATATCCACCGGGAAGATCACTTGTTTGACTAAATTGGCGTTGCTGATAACCGAATTGGTAGTTTTGACTAAACCTTCCTGCATCGTAATCCAGGGGATTAAACCAATCACCGCATAAAAAGCATATTGTAAGGGCGTGCTTCCGGGGCTAATCTTTACTTGAAAAATAAAAGTAAAAATCAAAGTATAAATTCCCACTAAGAAAAGGGGATAAAAAAGCGCCCAAAATAAACCTAGGGCTGACCCGGCATAGCGGTCAGTCAATTCTTTATAAGCCATCCGGAAAATTAGGGCGCGATTTTTCCAAAAAATTTCGATGATTTTTGGCATTGCTTTTTATAGTATCATAAAATCCTGTATTATTAAATTTGTCAACCATAAAGATTTCTGCTTAAATAGGATGTTCAAGTAAAATAATTTTGCCTTTTGTATTTGACCGAGCAACTCGCTATGAACTGAGGGAACATGTGCGGATTAGTGGGAATTTTTCAAAAAGAAAAAAAAGTTGAGGAAAAGATCCTGAGACGGATGACAAGAATTATGGCTCATCGCGGGCCCGACGATGAGGGCATTTTTATAGATAAAAATGTGGGCTTGGGCCACCGCCGGCTGAGTATTATTGATTTAACTGCCGCTGGTCACCAACCAATGTTTAATGAGAATAAAAACTTAGCCATTGTCTTTAACGGCGAAATCTATAATTTTGTCGAGATTAAAAGAACTCTCTTGAAAAAGAAGCATCGTTTTTACTCCAGCTCTGACACCGAAGTCATCCTCCATGCCTATGAAGAATGGGGCAAAGATTGCGTTCGGCGCTTTAATGGTATGTGGGCCTTTATTATTTACGATTCTCACAAAAAAGAATTTTTTGTCTCCCGCGATCGATTAGGCATTAAACCAATTTATTGGTATAAAGATGACCAAAAGATTATTTTAGCCTCAGAAGTCAAATCAATCCTGCAGTATCCTGGTCTGAAAGCTAAATTAAACTTTGCCGCCCTAAATGAATATTTTACCTTTCAAAATATCCTCTCGGATTTGACTTTATTTGAGGGCATCCATCTTTTAAGGGCTGGCCACAATCTGATTATTTCTCCCAACGAATTTAAAATTGAACCATATTGGGAGGCAGATTTTGCCAAGAAAAAATTGACCTTATCTCAATGGAAAGAAAAATTATTTAACACTCTTAAGAGTTCGGTTTGGCGGCACATGATTGCCGATGTGCCGGTAGGAACATTTTTATCCGGCGGCATGGACTCGACCACCATTGCCTATTTTGCCGCCCAAAAAAATCCTAAATTTTTTACCTTTTCGGGAGGATTTGATCTCGAAAGGGCGACCGGTCGCGAAGCCGATTTAGATGAGAGAAGATTTGCCGAAATTGTCGCCCGGAGAGTTTCGTCAGAACACTATGAAAATGTTTTACAGCCAACGAGTGTGGAACTCGCTATGCCGAAAATAATTTGGCATCTTGAAGATTTGCGACTGGCAATGTGCTATCCGCAATTTTATATTGCCAAATTGGCAAGTAAATTTGTGAAAGTGGCTCTTTCAGGTACGGGGGGCGATGAAATTTTTGGTGGCTATCCCTGGCGATATCAACTTGTTGCCGAAGCTAAAACCCAAGAAGATTTTGATCAAAAGCAATACCATTATTGGTCGCGGTTGATTAAAGATGGACAAAAGGAGGAATTTTTTAGCGCCAAGGTATTAGCCAAGATTGATTTGGCGAGACCCTTTCAAGAATATCGCCGGATTATTTCCCCGGCTGATGGTCAACACCCGATTGATAAAGCCATTTATTTTGAGCAAAAGACTTTTTTACACGGGTTTTTTATTGTTGAAGATAAAATGCTGATGGCCCATTCGATTGAAGGCAGGGTGCCAATGACTGATTTTGAACTGGTCAAATTGGTCAATGCTATGCCGGCTCGTTTAAAATATCAAGATAACCTCGGCAAGGTGCTTTTTCGGCAAACAATGAATCGGTACTTACCAAAAGAAATCACTACTAAAAGGAAAACCGGTTTTACTCCGCCGGACGAAACTTGGTATCGGTATCAATTAAACGCTTATCTGCACGAGATCATTTTGGGCAAACGGGCGCTGGCGCGGGGCTATTTTAACCACGAATTCTTGAAAAAAATTTTTAGCGAGCATGAAAAAGGAAAGAAGGATCATCGCCTGTTGATTTGGTCTTTGCTTTCTTTTGAATGGTGGAACCGAATTTTTTTGGAGGGCGAAGGCAGGGCCTATGAGCCGTAAATTAAAAGTCCTGCATTGTCCTTTAAACAATGGAAATAATGCTTGGGTGCTTTCTCGGGCGGAAAGAAAATTGGGTCTGGCAAGTGATCTCGTAATTTTTAAAAAACATCCTTTCTTTGAAGATTATGACCGTTATTTGAAAATTGAATCAATAACCATTCCCAACGAGATAAAGAGGATAGCCTTTCTTAAGGAGGCGCTCCGGAATTATGATATTTTCCATTTTAACTTCGGTCAGTCCATTTGGGATCATCCGTTCTGGGGATTAAATCATCTTGATTTTCCAATTATTAAAAAATATAAGAAAAAAATAATTGTTACTTTTCAGGGCGATGACGCTCGGCGTAAGGATTACTTTTTAAATAAATATGGTTTTGGCCCCTATGATAAGCAAGATTATACCCTTTTAGATAAATTTTTTGATCGGATGCGCGCCATCCGTATTGGTCAGGTAGAAAAGTATGCTGATAAAATTTTTGCTTTGAATCCGGATATTATGTCAATTTTACCCAAAAGGACTGAATTTTTGCCTTATTCCAGCATCGATGTTGATGAAGTAAAACCAATATACCCCACTAGGACAAGTAGAAAAATTAAAATTATCCATGCTCCTTCCGAGCGGATTAAAAAGGGCACGGAAATAATTGTTAGCATAATAAAAAAATTATCCCTAAAATATCCACTGGAGTGGGTTTTAGTAGAAAATTTGCCTCGGAAGAGGGCTTGGGAAATTTATCAAAAAGCCGATATCGCGATTGATCAAATTATTATTGGCTGGTATGGGGCTTTTGCCGTGGAGATGATGGCTCTCGGTAAACCGGTGATTGCTTATCTAAGGTCTTCTGATATCCAAGCATTTGTGCCATTTTATAAAGATATACCCATTGTTAATGCTGACCCTCAAACTTTAGAAGAATCATTAATAATGTTAATTGAAAATTACCATTTACGCAATAAAATTGCCAAACAAAGCCGAAAATTTGTCCAAAAATACCACCATCCTTTAAAAATTGCCCAGAAAACCAAAAAAATATATGAGGATTTATGTGCGGGATAACCGGAATTGTTAATTTAGATAACAATCGGATTAATAAGAAAATTCTTTTGGCGATGAATCAAGCCCTCAAACATCGCGGACCGGATGATGAAGGTTTCTGGATTGAAAATAATATCGGTTTAGCCCAAAGACGATTATCGATCCTGGACCTTTCGCCGCTTGGCCATCAGCCGATGTTTTACGATCGCAAAAACCTGGTGATTGTCTTTAACGGCGAAATCTACAACTATATTGAAATTAGAGATGAGCTTTTAAAGCTGGGTTATAAGTTCCGTTCGCAGACCGACACCGAAGTTATTTTAGCCGCCTACCAAGAATGGGGGATTGAATGTCTTAAAAAATTTAACGGTATGTGGGCCTTTGTTTTATATGACCGCCGCCAAAACCAAATTTTCGCGGCTCGCGACCGCATGGGCGTTAAACCCTTTTATTATTTTTCCGATAAAAACAAATTTCTTTTTGCTTCGGAAATCAAGGCAATTTTAAAACACCCGGAAGTCAAAGCCAAACCCAACGATAAAATTGTTTGGGATTTTTTAATCTGCGGATTGGTTGATCACGACGAAGAAACTTTTTTTTCCGGAGTGAAAGAACTGAGACCCGGACACTATCTAGTTTTGAAAATTGAAAATTGGCAATTGAAAATTAAAAAGTATTGGGATCTTAATCCGGAAGCGAAAACAATTTATCAAAAAGATGCCGATTATGCCAGCCGGTTTCGGGAACTTTTTATTGATTCGGTCAAACTCCGGCTGAGATCGGATGTCCCCCTTGGCACTTGTCTTTCCGGCGGGTTGGATTCCTCTTCAATTGTTTGCGTGGTCAATAAATTCTTAAAAAAAGAAGAGAAGATCGCTCAAATTGGCCGTTGGCAAAAGACTTTTTCTGCGGTCTACGATGACAAAAAATATCCCGGTTGCGATGAAAGGCAATTTATCAAGGAAGTCGTCCAAAAAACGCAAGTCCGTTCTTATCTGGTTTTTCCTTTGGCGACCAAATTAGTTCGAGAAATTCGAGATGTTATCTATCATCAGGATTATCCTTTTAGTTCAACCAGTATTTACGCCCAATGGAATGTTTTTCGTTTGGCAAAAGAAAATGGTATTAAAGTCATGCTTGACGGTCAGGGCGCTGACGAGCAATTAGCCGGTTATCACCCTTTCTTCGGGATTTATTGGGGGCAATTAATGCGGAATGGCCAAACTTGGACTTTAATCAAAGAGGCCTATAATTATTCGCGATCTCATCAAGCCTCGTTTTATCAAGTTTTGAAAGATTTATTAATTGATTTAGTCAGAAAAGGGGCTGTCGGGGATTTTTTAGCCCGGTTCGTTAAAAATCAGTGGCCCGAATACAATTTGTTTGTCAGCCATTGGCGCAATCAATATCAAAGCCCGCCTATGATTCAACCGACTGACAATGTTTTTAAAAACGCCCTCCACAGCGGTTTTAAAATTGGGCTAGTTTCTCTGCTCCGCTATGAAGACCGTAATTCCATGGCTTTTTCGATTGAATCGCGGGTGCCGTTTTTGGATTATCGTTTGGTGGAATTTATTTATTCTTTGCCGGATAATCAAAAAATTAGAAACGGTCAGACCAAATGGGTGATGCGCCAGGCATTGAAAGGGATTTTGCCGGAGAAAATCCGCAACCGCCAAGACAAAATCGGTTTTGCCACGCCGGAGGAAATTTGGATGAGGGGCATTCTTGGGGAAGAGATGAAGAAGGTTTTCGCTTCAGAAAGTTTTAACCAGCGGGGCTATTTTGAGCCGGGTAAAGCTTTGGAATATTTCGAAAATTATTTAAAAGGCAAAAACAGCAATTATCAACTTTTCTGGCGCTTGTATTGTTTGGAAATATGGTTTAAAGTGTTTATTGACTGAAAAGACTAATGATTAAATTAGCCTAATTATTCTCGATAAATCCCAATTAGGGGAAAATTCCAATAACCAAATTCCAAATTACAAACAAATTTCAATGACCAAAATCCCAAGGTTTAAAACATTGCCCTTCGAACCTTGAATATTGTTTGGAGCTTGTTGCTTGGTGCTTGGAATTTTCATTTTTTGGGTTAATTAGAATAATTAGACATTAATAACATTAAGATGGCTTGTGATTTTTCTTACAATCATTATCGATATTTTCTCAAGAAGGCTCTGGCCGAAGGTTTTAAGATAACCAATTTTAGAGATCTTTCGGTTGGTATCCGGCAAATAATTTTAAGACATGATATTGATTACAGCCTCCAAAGCGCATTCAAATTGGCCCGGATCGAGGCGGAAATTGGAGTTAAGGCGACCTACTTTATCCGGGTGCACGGTCCCTACAATATTTTTCAAAAGGAAAATTACAAGTTACTTAAAGAAATCGAAAAATTCGGCCATGAAATTGGTCTTCATTTTGAAGCCGGAACGCTCGGACCGACCTTGGGATTAAACGAAGTCAGTTTATTTTTGAAAGAAAAGGAAATTCTTGAAGCGGTTTTGGGAGCGAAAATCGAAAGCGCGGCCGAGCATGGAGAAGTGCCGAGACCAAAAGACTATTGGCAGCACCACTTCTTTACCCGGGTGACTAAAAACAAAGTGGGAATAAAGCATTATCCCCAAGAAAAGGCTTATGAAAAGTTCCATTATCTTTCGGATAGTTGCGGTCGCTGGCGCGAAGGCTGTTTTTGCCAAAATTTATCAAAGTATTCTGACTTTCAGCTTTTAACCCACCCTGTCTTTTGGGATCCGAAACAGGATTCGCTGGAAAAAGATTATGCCCAAATTATGGAGAAAAATAAAAATTTGCTCAAATAAGAATTCGCTAAATTAAAATGCCAAAAAAACGAAAGCAAAAACTAGCCATCATTGGGGCCGGGTTACTCGGTGAGCAAATTGCCCGTTCGGCGGCCAAAAACGACTATCAAGTGGTCGGTTTTTACGATGACGTAAAAACGGGTTTCAATGAAAAAACCGGCCAGCCCATTCTGGGGAAAACTAAAGATATCGAGGCCGATTTTAAGCTAAAGAAATTCGATTGTCTAATGATTGGTGTCGGCTACACGCTTTTAAAAGAGCGCCGCTGCATCTTTGAAAAATTCAAAGGAAAAGTTCCTTTTGCCAGGGTCATTCATCATTCCTGTCAAATTGACGAGAGCGTCGAACTTGGCGAGGGCATATATCTCATGGCCGGGACGATTCTCGATGCCGGCGTCACCCTGAAAGACAATGTTTTATGTAACGTTGGCTGTGTTGTGGCTCACGATAGCATTATTGGCGCTCACTCTTTTTTGGGTCCGCGGGTGACCGTAGCCGGCAAATCAACCATCGGCCAAGCCTGTTTTATCGGGGTCGGAGCGACCATTATGGATTTGATTAAGGTTGGCGACAATGCTATAATTGGCGCTGGAGCCGTGGTGACTAACAACATTCCATCTGCCTCTCTCGCGGTTGGAGTGCCGGCGAAAGTTAAAAGAAAGCTCAAAGTATGATTAAGACAGAGTATCTGACAAAAAGCCGGGAAAAAGAGTACGAGGATTTTTTAGTTAAAAGCAGCCAAAGTTCGCTTTATTATTCTCTTAAATACCGAGACTTTTTGAAGTCTTTTATCGAAATCGAAGACAAATTTATTATTGCGCTGGTTGAGAACAAAATTGTTGGCGCTTTTCCGGCTTACCTAAAAATAAACCCGAAATATGGCAATGTTCTTAATTCTTCCTGTTTCTATGGCAGCCACGGCGGGGCAGTGATTGACGAATCTTTGCCGGAGGTAATTAAGACAAAGGTTAAAAAAGCCCTATTGGCGCAGTTTCTTACGCTGGAAAAAGAATACGATTGTATCAGTTCAACGATTGTTTCTTCGCCGTTCGAAAAGGACTTGGATTTTTATCGGGAAAATTATCCCTTTTCTTTTAACAACCACCGTCTGGCTCAGATCTTGGAGCTGCCGCCGCAGGGTAAGAACCGGGATTACTCCGAAACCTTTTTGCAAAGCCTGCCTTCGAGCAGTTTAAGACGGAACATCCGCAGGGCCAAGCGCCATCCAGATATTAAAATTTTTCCGAGTGAGGATTTAGACCAATGGCAAAAGTTTTGGCAAATTCATCAAGAAAATATGCTTTCGCTTTCCGCGGTGCCCAAACCGTTTTCGATGCTTCTGTCACTCAAAAAAAATTTTACTTTTGGCCAAGATTATCGGATATATCTTGCCGAGCTAAATGGTGAAATTATTTCCGGCCTTTTAGTTATTTACTTTAATAAAACTGCCGAATATTTTATGCCGGCGGTCAAATCCGAACATCGCAAACTTCAGACCAACACTTTAATTATTTTTCAATCGATGGTTGATGCGGCCGAAAGGGGTTGCCAATATTACAACTTCGGCGGGACCTCTAAGTCGCAGCAAAGCCTTTATGAATTTAAAGCCAGATGGGGTTCAAAAGACTTAAATTACGAATATTTCGTCAAATATAACCGGGAGATCAGTTATTTTAAAAAAATCGGCCGGGAAAATATCGCTCAAACCTATGAATACTTTTTTGTCGTTCCTTTCGACTTACTTACGAATGCTTAAAAAATTGGTTATTAAGATATGTCAACTCCTTGCGTTGGCTTTGTTTTTTTTATGTTACCCGTTTGCGGTCATTTACGCTTGGCCGAGATACTTTTTTAAAAGGCTGATTGATCTGCCGCCGAAAGTTCTGCTTTCGCCCATTGGCGGTCCAGTGCCATATTTTAACCAATTGACTCTTAAGAAGGCGGGTTATCAGGTAGACATTTTTGCCTTTAATTGGCCGAAATATTTTCAGTCGATTAAAGCCGGCTATATTCTTTCAGACCGGCCAGTGATGGCCAAGTGGGCATACCTTTCTAATTACGTATTTTTCTTTTTAACGGCTTTGTTTAAATACGATCTTTTCGAAATGCCTTTTAGCGGCGGCCTCTTGATGCACTCATCTCTGCGAAAAGGGGAGCTCTTACTTTTAAAACTAGCGGCCAAAAAGATTCTTGTCGCCGGCTACGGCTCAGATTGTAAAATTTTATCTCAAGTCAAAAAGGGTCACAAATACAATAACGCCATGGACCGCTCAGATGCGGCGGAAGCTTTTCCCGAATCGGTGGTTAGGGCCAACGTGCTTCGAGCTCAAAAATATGCCGATGTTTTAATTAGCGGGGGCGACGCGATTCACTTGGGGCGCAAGGCAATTATTTTGCCACTGGCCACCGATCTAAAATTTTGGTCTTTTGAGAAACCGCCAAAAGGTAAAAAAGTTGTTATCCTTCATTCCACCAATCATCGAAGCCACAAGGGGACACGCTTTATTATCAAAGCGGTGGAAAAACTCAAAGATTCACTACCGATTAAACTGCTTCTTCTGGAGGGTAAAAATTTCGAGGAATGTCGAAAAATTTATCCCCAAGCCGATATTTTTATCACCGATGTTATCACCGGCTGGCACGGTTTTACCGCCATTGAGGCCATGGCCATTGGCCGGCCAGTGATTGCTTATCTAAGGCCCGACATTGCCCAACACCACGCCTATTACGCCAAAGGCAGAATCCCGATCGTTTCTGCCAATCCAGACACTTTAGCCCGCGCGATTACCAAATTGGTCAAGGACAGGAAATGGCGCGAAGAATTGGGCCAAAAGGGTCGCCAATATGCCCTTAAATTTCACTCTTTCGAATTCGTTGGCGCCTTAAGGCGAATTATCTATGAATATATCTGGACCAATCAAAAAATTAATCAGAAGATTTTTGAAAGGGAAGTCAAGAGACGAAAATTAATCTAATTTATGTCAAAAATTTCTTTAGAAAAATATTTTGTTAGCCTTTCCAAGGATAGCTTAATCTATGGCTTGGGCAATGCGGTTTTAAGGATTTTAGCGTTGCTCACCGCTCCGATCTTTACCCGGGTCTTTGTTCCGGCCGAATACGGCATTATCAGCCTAATTGCCACGGTGATCTCTTTTTTGAGTATTTTTTTAATTTTTGGGATGGATAATGCTCTTTTCGTCAGTTATTACCAATATAAAAGACAAAAAAAAGAGGTCATTTCCAGCGCTTTCTGGTTTTTACTTTTATGGGGCTTGACCATCACGGCTCTTGCCAGCGTCTTTAGCCGAAATTTCTCCGAGATTATCTTCAAAACCCCGATTTATCGCCAACTTTTTTTATTAACTTTTGCCACCGCCTATTTTACCTTGTTGATCAACCTGGCCAAGACGGTTTTTCGGCTTGAGTTTCGGGCGAAAACTTTTGCCCTCATTTCCGCCTTAAACGCTTTTTTGTCCACTGGCCTGATGATTCTTTTGGTGGTTTATTTTAAAAAAGGATTGATTGGCTATTTTGCCGGCTCTCTGGCGGGAACTTTTGGCTCGTCTCTTTTGGCCCTATTTTTAATCAGGGACAGTCTTCAATTTCGCCTCTCTTATCCCAAACTTAAAGAAATGCTTCTTTTCGGCGTTTTTATCGTCCCCGCGTCTCTTTCTTTTTTTGTTTTTGATCTCTCTGATCGTTTTTTTATCAATCATTACTGGAATCTGACTGAATTAGGGCTCTACGCCATTGGCATTAATATCGCGTCCTTAATCGTTTTTTTCTCCTACGCCTTAGGTCAAGCCTGGTCGCCCCAAGTAATGAAGATGTACTTTTCGTCAAAAAAGGTCTTTCATCAATTTGTGCCCCGCTTTTTTGTTTATTATCTTTTATTTTTCTTTATCTTGGCGGCGGCGATTTCCATTTTTGGTCAGGAGATCCTGCGGATTTTTGCCACTCCCAAATTTTATGGCGCCTCCAAGGTTATTGCCCCCTTAGCCATGGCGATGGTTTTTTCCTCCTCAAATCAAGTTACGGCAATTGGCTTGATGGTTGCCCGGAAAACCAAATATTTTGCCTTTTACACTTTTTTGGCCGCCATTTTAAATCTCATTTTAAATTTTGCTTTAATTCCTCAATACGGGATGGTCGGCGCCTCTTGGGCCACTGCCGGTTCCTATCTTTTTCTCACCGTTACCTATTATTGGGCCGGCAGCCGCTACATCCATCTTGACATTGATTGGCAAAAAATATTTAAACTGGTATTATTAAGTCTTGTCGTCATTCTGGCATCCCCGTTGAGCTGGCGATTTGGCTTTGGTGTTAATTTATTGGTGAAAATTGCCGAAATGATGATCTTGCCAATGCTTTTTTATTTCTTTGGGGTCATTGAAAAACAGGAGATCAATTATTTAAAAATTTTCCTTAAGCGTTTTCTGAGGATAGCCAAATAATGACTCTTGATCAACTTTACTTACAATTTCGGCGAAAATATCAAAAAGCCCTGGTCACCGGCGGCGCCGGTTTTATTGGCTCGCACATTGTCGAAGAATTAGTCATCCGTGGTTTCCCGGTGGTTTCCATTGATGATTATTCAGCCGGCAAAAAGTTCAATCTCAAGCATCTTAAGAAATATAAAAATTTTACCGAAGCCAAGGCGGATATTACGGATTTTAAACGGCTCGGAAGATATTTTCGCGGGGTAGACATTGTTTTTCATAACGCCGCTAGCAAAAAAAGCGTTTGTCTCATCAACCCCCGTCGCGATTTAGAAGTTAATGGCACCGGCGCTTTTAATTTGTTAGAACAGGCAGTTAAATACAAGGTTAAGAAATTTATCCACGCCTCCACCGGTTCAGTTTACGGCGAGGCTCAATATTTTCCCACTGACGAAAAACATCCGACCAATCCAGTTTCATTCTACGGCGCTTCAAAACTGGTGGCAGAAAAATATGTCCAGATTTTTCACCAACTATATGGTTTAGACACGACAATCCTGAGATATTTTCATGTCTACGGCACGCGCCAAGAATTTAGCGATTATGGCGGCGTGGTTTCGATCTTTACCAGCCGCCTCGCCGAGGGCAAGAGACCAATCATCTATGGCACTGGCAAACAAGAAAGATCTTTTACTTATGTTAAAGATGTCGTTAAGGCTAATCTTTTGGTGGCGACCAGAAAAGAAACCAAGGGCGAAATCTATAATTGCGCCGCTGCCATTAAAATTAAGATCAATGATTTGTGCCAATTTATGCTTAAATATTTCAACCGTCCAGATCTTAAGCCCATCTACCAAGACTGGTTAGTGGGTGATATTAAGATTTTTAACATTGATAATGCCAAAATTCGCCAATTGGGAATGGATTTTACCACTGATTTTTATGGCCAATTGGCCAAGATTCTTGATCAAATGAAGGTCTATGTCCAAAATGCCCCCAAAAGACAGTCGCCTCAAGCAAAAAAGAATTTTCGTCGGCTTTAACAGCGCCGGTGCTGCTGGTATTTATGCTTTCACCCGGGTTTTACAAAGGAGGGGGTACAGAATCGATTTTTACGGCCTAGGCAGTCAAACATTCAAGATGCCAGTAGATTTTTTGTTGACTTTTTCCGCCCATCCCGTCAGAAATTTTTTTGAACGAGTGGTTTATTTTTTTAAACTTTTGCCCCGTTATGACCTCTGGCATTTTAATTTTTTGGAATGTTTTTTCTTTTATCCTGTAA
>Ga0207433_10008281_pt1 | contig 16992 bp, 15 predicted proteins | sample YelNatPaOPGAMG01_FD_187559 | JGI IMG/M metagenome (GOLD analysis project Ga0207433, IMG submission 187559) | Hot spring thermophilic microbial communities from Obsidian Pool, Yellowstone National Park, USA - OP-RAMG-01 (SPAdes) (version 3) | ecosystem: Environmental > Aquatic > Thermal springs... | reverse complement strand
ATTACATGTAAAAAAAATTGGGTTTGAATATAGGCAATTGGAATTTTTTATACCATTAAAATTTAAAACAGTAGAAATTTCAGACAATTCAGAAATTTTTAATGAACTTATTGATGTAAAAGAAGTTTTTATTGAAGATGAATATGGAAAAATAGTTGCTTTTGGAGTAACAAAATTCTTAAAAAGAATAATACATAATAATACTCATGAAGTTTGGAAATTCGAAGGTATCGAAATGAAACAAATGGGTATGAATTAATAAAAATTTAATTACTATGGAAAAAGATTTTTTAAAAAAATTAGAAGATAGTGTTAATAATGGTGATTTTAATTCAGAAGTTGCCAAAAAAATTAATGAAATAACAACACTTGCTGATAAGGAAAAAATACCTAAAAAAGATGAATTGGTTGAAAAAAGACTTGCAGATCTCGGCATTCAAACGTTAGATGATAAAGATCCAAAAATTATTGCTGAATATGATAGAGTAACAAAAGTATATAAACTTGAAGATAGAATTGTAACTATTTTGTCACATTTGTATGATATTGAAAGGAAATTTAAAAATGAATTAGAAAAGCAGTTATTAGAAATAGAAAATTTTATAAAGGAAATTGATGATTTAAAATAAATTAATTTATATAAAATTGAATTATTAAAAATTAACAATAATTTAATATAAAAATCATAAAAAAAATAATTTTCCTTAATATATATAATAAAAGGATTATTTTATGTGGGTAAAATCTAAAGAATTTAAAAAATACTTGGTTTATCGAATCAAGCATTATATGAAAGACGTAAGAAAGGTTCATTAAAATATAAAATAGTTAATAATGTTTATTTTTACTGGTTATAAAAAAAGTGTTACAAGAGGAAAATGAAAACAATTAAGCTTCCATACAAATCATCTGAAGATTTAACACCTATACTTAAACAATATTCATCTGTCGTCAGGTATAGTTATAATCGTTTTCTTGAAAATAAAACAGAAAAAGAAGTTAGATATTTAACTAAATCATTAAGTAATATAAATAATTTAAATAGTTGGTTAATTCAATGTGCAATTAAAGATGCTAAAGCTATTCATACAAAATTTAAAGACGAAAAAGTTATATTTGGAGGAAAAAAGAATTTCATTAAAAGACTTAAAAACAAGATTTCTAAAGAAGAATATCAACTTAAACGATTAAATCCTATAAACATTCAAGGTGAAGAACTTAAGCAAGGAAACCGCTCATTTAAATTAGATATAATCGAAAATAATCAGATCATCTTTAAATTAAATAGGAACCAACATATTGAACTAAAATTGCCAAATTTAAGAAATAATATAAAGAATGAATTGTTCAAACTTCAACAACTTAATGAAGTTAAATCTAATCAAAAAGGCTATACTTATTCAATTAGGCTTGATTTAGAATATATCTATATAAGTTTTGAAGAATTTAAAAATGAAAATATTAAAAATTTAAATGAAAACAGATACTTGGGTATTGATTTAAATCCAGATACTATTGGAATTTCTGTTTTAGATAATGGAAATGTTATTCATACTCAAGAATTTAGTTTGAAGCCTATTTTTAACAAAATTTTAAATGAAAAACTAAGTTCAAATTCAGACAGAATGAAATATTTTCAAAACAAATTAAAGTTTGAAACATTTGAAATAAGTAAATCAATATTTAATTTAGCAAAACAATTTAATTGTAAATCAGTTTTTATTGAAGATTTACGTTTTAAAGGTTCTAGTACTTCTACTAAAATATCAAATAGAAAAAACAAAAATCTTTGGAAGCGAGAATTATTCATCAATAATTTAAATAAGAGATTAAACGTAGATGGAATTAAATTATATTCAGTTAACCCGACTTACTCAAGTTTCATTGGAAATTTACAACATAGCTATACAGATGCAGTAAATGCTTCAATAGAGATTGCAAGAAGAGGCTTTGAATATAGAGTAAAGAAAAACAAGAAAGCATTCTATCCAGATCTATTAGTAAAACACCAGTGGAAGGAAATGGCTACTAAATATAAAGATTGGAAAGAATTTTTTCTTGAAATAAAAAACTTGAAATTGAAATATCGAGTTTCTTTAGAAGATTGTAAAAAATCTTTTAGAGTTTTTCAGCAAAATTCAACTTACAAAAGTATGGTTTTAAATTATATTTTTTATGATTAATTATTTAATTTATTGAATTTTGTATTTTATGGCAAAATACGAAGAACCATCGCAGGAAATTGTTGAACTTTTTAATAAGGTAAGAAAAAAAACATCAATACCAGTATGGGTTATTTTTAGAGTGTTATGTAATAATAAACAAAAAAGTGATCCGGTAAAACTTTTTAAAGCCAATGACCTTGTGCAAGCCTTAACTGAAGGTGTTAATTTTGCGGTTGTGGTTAATGAAGATATTTTTAATCAATTACCCGATGACATGAAGGAATTAGCATTTGACGAAGCTCTTGCAGGTGTAGTTGTTAGTGAAACTGATGCAATTTCGCTTCAAAAACCGGATTTTATGACTTATAGTGGTGTACTTGCAAAGTATGGTGATGCAAATGTAATTCGACTAAAAGAATCAATTAAAAGTTTATATGATGCTCAAAAACAAAAAGAAGAATAAGAAAAATCTGAGAGAAAAGTGAAAGAAAAGTAAAGGAATGAATATTAAAATTAAAAGTATCCCAACAAATATGTTGGGATTTTTTTTTATTAGTATTTATAAAAAAATTATATATAATGTTAACATATAACATTAAATTTCCCATTAACGATGATGTTACCAATAACACCTATTTTGCAATGACAAGGGTAACAAAAGATGCTTTTAGTTCGGATCTATTATTATTGTTATTAACCCAAAAGGGTGAAAGATATTATGAACCGGATTTTGGGACTAATTTACTTAAGTTTATTTTTGAACCTAATGATAATATTACAGAAACAGATATTGAAGAAGAAATAAAAAATGTGGTATCGCTTTATATTCCTGCATTAAAAATAAAAAGTGTTAGTTTTAATAAATTAACCGATGAAGAAGGAAATTTGGTATCAGAAAATCAATTAAATGTTGATATTAAATTTATTTATAGCGAAGATGCATTTAGTGAAGAAGGTGAATTGAGTTTAAATTTTTAATTAATTAATATATGGCTACAAATACAACAACAAATGTAATTAGATATGGAAGTAGAACTTTTGGTGAAATTAAGCAAGATTTGATTGCACTAATAAAACAAGCATATCCAGAAGTACTAAGTGATTTTACAGATTCCAGCATTGGGGCAATGTTAATTGATTTAAATGCTGGCGTGGCAAATAATTTATCAATAAATACTGATAGAGTATTTCAAGAAACACAATTAGAATATGCACAACAACGTGCATCGTTATTGAATATTGCAAAAAATCTTGGATTTAATATTCCTGCAAGAAGACCATCTGTTACTGTTGTTGATTTTACTGTTAACATTCCAGTTCTTGGGGATAGACCAGATCCTGCCTATTATCCACAATTACAAATTGGTGCCCAAGTGGTAGGTAGTGGTAAAATATTTGAAACTCAGGATATTATTGATTGGAGTTCTCCGGTAAGTAATTTAGGTGATCCTAATCGTTCAATTGAACCCAATATTGATTCGAATGGAATTATTCAGAGTTATAGTGTTACAAAAAGAGAAATTGTTATTAACGGAACAAGCAATATATATAAAAGAGTGATTTATTCTTCAGATGTTGTTCCATTTTTTACAATAACATTACCAGATCCGGATGTTATTGAGATTGAAAGTGTTATTTTATTAGAAGGCACCAATTTCGCAACAAATCCACCGTTAAGAGTTTTTAATCCAACTATGGATGGTATTTATGATTCTGATGTTCATAGTACAATAAATCATTATTATGAAGTTGATTATTTGGCGCAACAAAGAGTTTTTGTTGAAAACAGCAAAAGTACTGTAAAAACAGATAGTGGTATAAAAGTTGGTAAGTGGATTGATATTACACGTAAATTTGTTAAAGAATATACTCCTAATGGATATTGTAAATTGATATTCGGGTCTGGTGATGCTGATGTTAATGCATTTAAAAGTGGATTTTTAAAGGAAGGTGTTAGCAATCGTAGTTTTCTTGAAAATTTTTTAAATAATACTGCACTTGGTGAAAAATTAAAAGCAAATCATACATTGTTTATTAAATATCGTACTGGTGGTGGTAGTTCATCGAATATTGGTGCAAGAACATTAAATAGTATGGGTAATTATGTTTTAAGAGTTAACGGTCCGCAACAAAAATACAATCAAGCCGTAGAAAGAAGTCTTAAAGTAACAAATCCTATTCCCGCCATTGGTGGAAATGATGGCTTATCTGTTGAACAGATACGTCAACTAATTAAATATAATTTTTCATCTCAAAATCGTGATGTAACTCTTGCTGATTATTTATTTCAGGTTTATAAAATGCCTGGAAAATATGGTTCACCGTTTAAAGCAAATGCTTTTAGAGAGAATAATAAAATAGTTATTTCAATTCTTGGATTAGATTCTAATGGTAAATTGTCAAACACAAGCAATTCTTTATTGAAGGAAAATATTGCAGAATATTTGAGTAATTACAGAATGGTTAATGATTATATTGAAATAAGAGATGGTAAAATTTTTAATTTGGCTTTTGATATAGAAGTATATGCAGAAAATATTGCAGATAATAGCATAGCAAATAGCATTATTACAATTGTTAGGAATTATTTTGATGTTAATAATTATGAAATGAATCAAGATATTTTCTTAGGAAGACTTCAAAAGGAAATTCTTGAATCAAATGGTGTTGTAAATATTATTAGCATTAAAGTATATAATAAAGTGGGTGGTCAATATTCCAATAATGTAATTTCTCAAAAAATTAAGGATAAATATACTGGTGAAATTGAAATAATAAATAATACAATATATTCTACAGTAGATTCCATGTTTGAAATAAAATATCCTGAAAGAGATATTAGAGTATTTTTGAAAAGAAAAGTTGAGTAATTATGGAATTGGTAAAAAAAAGAATTAAAATTGCAACTACTACAGGATTGACTTCTGGTAATAGCTATGTTATAATTCCAAACCCCAACGCAGAATATAATTTTAAAATTTTATTGACTGCAGATTTAATTGATATTGGTTTTTTGGATGCAGATACTAATTCTGATGAATTATTATCTTATGAGTCTTCTGATGCAATTATGGTAACTGGTAATACTTCTACAAGTAGATTGATAGAATTACGTAAATATACAACGAGCAATATTTTTGAAAATCAATATATTGGAAATGGTTCATTTACAAATGATGGTGTTGATTATTCTTCATCAATATCCGGTGTATCTGTTACATATTATATTGGAGGAATAAAATATATTGATGATATTGTAAATGGAATAACCACATATGTTTATCATCCATTAGGAATCAACAGTCCTGATTTTATAAATTTCAATTATTTTAAGGATATGAAAAAGGAAAATATTATCAGTAATCCAAAAATTAATGATGATGTATTTATAGTTAGACAAGAATTATCCGTATTTGAAGACAATTATAGATTAGAGAGAATAAAAAGTCTTGATAGTTTAATAACATATGCGGGTAGTAAATATTATAATATTGTAAAAAATTCATAAATAATATGGCAGTTGGAACTTATGGAATAACAAGACCTTCTGATGTTAGCTTAGATGATATTAGTGTGTATTATAATTATACACCAAACAGAGAAACTAATAATAATGAAATGATTAGTTTAAATGCAAATGATGTTTTAGAAGAATGTTATTTGCCTGTAAATGATAGAAATATAACAGGATATACTGAAAATTTATTAGAAGGTTTGTATAATTTAAGACTTCCGGCATCAATATTTAATCAATTAGGTATATATACAATTTATATAAAGCCAAAAATAATATCTTTAAAAATTGTTGATTGTGGTGTATTATCTGCATTGCCAACAGTAAGAGGTTTAGTGATCAATGTAAATGATTTACCCGAAAAGTTAAAATCAAATAATGCATTACAGGGATATAGAATTGAATATGTAAATACTGATGGGAAAAAGTTAAGAAATGTGGTTCGTTATGTTGTAACATCAAATAAAGTTTCGCCTATTAGTGAAAATGTGGGTAATACCACACAAAGAGCAATAAGATATCGTTTTGATGATGCTGGAACTTTAATATTTTTACAACTCACTCCGAGTAGTTCATCTGATGTAAAACCTAATGCATTACCATTTATTGGTATTCGTAATCAAACAATTATATTATCAAACACATATTTTAAACCGCTTACAATTGAAATTGAATTAGTTGAAAATACGATAGATACTATTGCAGATATTGTTGCTGGTGAACAAGTCAAGGATGTTCAAAAAGGTATTTTAACTCATTATGATAAAAATAGAGTAATTACTAAACAATTTAATTTATATGAAATTAAGGACGATGTTACTGATGTTCCATTATATGAAGTTAAAGAAAAACGTACTAATATAGATGAAACGCAAAATTTTAATGATATAATCAGTCCTGATTAAATTGAGTTACAATTAAATTAGCATAATTCTGTATAGTTCAGCAAGAGGATGCGTAGATTGAAGCATTAAAAGAAAAATCTAAATAAAAATTATTGGGATTTTTTTTGTTCATGTATTTATTATTAAATATTTAGCTTGTGGCAAAAGTAAAAGTAGTTAATACCAAACTGGATTCTAATTTAAATGGTTTGTATTTTAATAATATTACATCTGAAACCATTTTTTCATTTGGTAAATTTACCGTAACATCAAATTTCGATGGTTATATTCCTGTTGATTATACAAGAAAATTAAATTCTTTTGTTCAACCTATAACATTAGAAACGATGAATTTATCTGATGAAGAATCAGAATATATTCATTTATATACAACAAATGCGGTATTAAATTTAAATAAAAGTGATTTAAACACCTTTGTTAGATTTGGTTCTGCATATGAATTTTTAAGATTAAATATTGAAAATATAATTCTTTCTTATCCGGGAAGTTTATATTTAGATTCACAAATAGACGTAGGCGGAAATATAACATATTCTGATTATTATTATGATAGTTCAACAAATACATCTACATTTTCAGTACCTATTGAATATATTACAAATAAATTTGGTTTAATATTTAATGAAGGAAATATAACTGTTATTGATAATAATGAATTAAAGAATTTAAACTTATCTTATGATAAATATATTGTTTGGACTAAAATAAATCCAACAGGTAATTCTTTTTCAATTATTGGATTTACTGGATTTACTAAAAATAATTTAAGACCCAATACAAATAAAATATTATTAAAGGTAAGTGGTAATCCATTTCCTAATGAAATTTTTAGTGGTTATTCTTATAAAGTTAATTTTCATATAAGACCAAATAATTATGTTTTTGAAAAATTCAGAGGTTTACTTAGTGATTATCAAAAATATATATTATCAAATAGAGATGGAACTGATGGGTTTAGATTTATATTAAAAAATCCAACATTGCTTGATGATGGAACGATAAATTATGTGAACAATAATTTATTATGGACTACAAGTGATGGATATAATATTGATATTGACATACCAAGTTATAGAAATTTTTTAACAAGTGTTTTGAATATTGGTAGTAAATACGATGCAATAAAAACTGATTTAATTGCAAGATTTTTAACTCCAGCATCAATTAAAATGTATGATCTTACTCAAGAAAGTAAGATGACAAAATTACTTAGAATTTATGGGAGAGAGTTTGATGAAATACGCAAATTTATTGATTCACTTGTTAATATAAACAAGATTACATATGATAAAATAAACAATATACCTGATCAATTAATAAAAAATTTAGCGAAAACGTTAGGATGGAATTATTTTTCACTTGTCAATGAAAAAGAATTGGTTGAAAGTTTTTTTGCAATTGATGACACTGAAAGAAATTTAAATACCGATTTAATGCCATCTGAAATTGATATTGAACTTTGGAGAAGAATTTTAATTAATACAAATTATTTTTGGAAATCAAAGGGAACTAGAGAAGCAATAAAATCAATATTTTTATTGATTGGTATTCCTGAACCATTTATTAATATTACCGAATATGTATATACAGTTAATGGTAAAATAAATCCAAATACGGTACCTGTGGTATTGAATGATTTACCTTGTGAAACGTTACCATATGATGAAGATGGTTATCCGGTAGCACCCAAAGAAAATAATGATTTTTATTTTCAAGTATCTGGCAATACCGATAGTGGTCAAGCATATATGGATGTTTTTAGAAAGGTTGGATTTGAATTAAAACCAATTGTTGATAACAAAAAATCATGGGTACAAACAGGTTCTACCATAAGAATTAGTGAAAATACGCCACAATATTATCAGGAAGATAGCAAGCTTGTGTTAAACACAAAAGAAGTTGATATAGCACTTGATACTGCAAGAGGTGTAGAATATGATGTTTTTGATTATATTAAAACAACTGATTTTCCTGCAAATTCTACTGGATATACTATTCCGTTTAAATTTGTAAATATATCTTTGGGTGTAAGTGCAGCTCAAAATACGTTTATTTTACCAGTAATGACATCAAAATTACAAGGTGATTGGGAAGTTCGATATAATGGGATGCTATTGAATGCGCCAAAAGAATATGATAGTGGCGGTATATATCAAGAAACAACATATGCGGATTATACAATAAGTGGAAATAGTTTTATATTAAAACCAGGATTGTTTGCATATAATAATTCGAACAGAAGAGATGTGATAACTGCAACTTATGTGTATTCAGCATCGACAAGTCCAATTACTGGTATAACAGTACAATATATGGTAACGAGGGTAAATCCGAATATGGTTGGTACAACAATTCAATTACCTTCACCGGCAAGTGGGGATATTCAGTTAACTATAAATGGAATTGCATTGACCAAAGGAACACCTCAATTTAGTGCTGATTATATAATTGATTCTAATAATCCAAATCAAATTATAATACAAAATCCTGAATTTATTTCATATTTTAACATGCTTCCACCTGAAGAAAGATTTGTTCAGGTGGCATATATTACTGTTACTGGAAATACTACCATAAATGCCAGAAATGAAATATATCGTGTAGATAGTTTAAATACAAGTAAATTATATTATAATTCATTTGCAGGTAAATATGTGTATAAATTAAATTATAAAGTAAATAGTGCTAATGAAGTTAAATTACTTATTGATGGGATTGGACTTGAACCAAATATTGATTATTCAATTAACGTTTCAAATCCATATGAATTGTTTTTATCATCAAACATTAGATATGGTAGTGTAATTAGTGCATATTATTTGGTTGGTGGTGTTGAATACTACAATCCAATAGTTGAAGATATTTTTGGTGTTGGCGATATAAGTCAACTATCATTTCTTGAATTTGTTGAATTAATTCAAAGAAGATTAATCAATGCAAGAAATAGAAAAACGGTTACCGATTTTAAGGGTGGATGGTATCCAACTTTACTTAATGTTTATATTCAATATTTAAAAAGGTCACATTTAGATCCTAACAATCCATTGTTATCTAATGGTTATACGTTTGAAAATTTATATTCGTTTTTAAGTAAATATAATGCATTTTTCCAAAGGTTTATTGATCAATTATTATCATCTACAATAATATTGAAAAGAGGAGGAATGCTAATTAGAAATAGTGTGTTTACAAGACAAAAATTTACATATAAAAGAGGCGTTAATTTATATTCTGGTAATACTATAAATGGATATGATATTAGAGGAATGAAGATGATAGAATATTTGGGTAATGATGGTAGTGAATTTGTAATTGCATTGTCTTCACCATTAACATTGCATGTTGATACAGTTCAAGGTGTTACTGGAACGACAACAGGAAGTAGCAGTATAATTACTGGTGGATATAATATAATAGGATATGATGCATTAACCGAATATGGTATTATGTATAGAAAAAGTTCTTATATTGATTGGTGTAAAAATTCATCGTTTGGTTCTTTATGCGTTAATAATTATACAACGATTCTTAATAATTTAGATTATAATACAGAATATGAATATAGAGCATTTGTTAAATCGGGCATGTATGGTTATACTGGTGATTCGAAATATACTACAACACAACCACAACCAATTGTTATTACATTATCTACATGTGTAGCTACACTCATAACTCAAAATCAGTTATGTAATACGGGTGGTATTGTGAATCCAAATCAATGTGGTTCTGATGTAGATTATTATGGTATGCAATATAGAGTAATAGGTAGTTGGAGTCCATGAATATGTTATTAAAAATTATAATAAAATAAAAAATATATAAAATGGGAATGTATATATGTCCTGTACCTGGAGAATGGGAAACAACATCATTATCTCCAGGTCCACTTCCTACGGGAAAATATAATATGAATATTAGTTCTTTATCTGCAAATAGAATATACGAATACAGAGCATATGCTATTATTAATGGTACTGAATATTATGGAAATGTTTTAACTGGATATACTGCACCAATAATCTCTTATCCGCCGTCAGTAATTACTGGAAATGTGTCTGCATCAACAATTACAACATCAAGTGCAATTATTGTTGATAATATAATGAGTAATTGCAATAATTCACCAATATCTGAATATGGTATATTATTTACGCATAATAGCGATAGTAGTAAATTAATATATGAAAATGTTCCATCAATAGTACATAAAAACTCGACTATCGGTTCAATTTCTAATGGTACACATTATTCTGGAATGACGAATGGATTGGCACCTAATACAATGACATATTTTAGAGCTTTTGCAAAAAATAGTGCGGGTATTGGTTATGGTAATATAAAATCTTTTCTTACAAAACAAGTTAATTATATTAATTTATGTAACTATAATTGTACTAATAGTGGAGGTCAAGATGTTTGTTCATTTGATTATATTTCGGCAACACCACCTTTATCAAATGGAGAGTGTTATTCAATTACATTTCAAATGAGTCTTGGAACAATACAAGAAGATTCGGGTTCATGGGCAAGTATTCAACTATTTTGCAATGCCAGTCAAGTCTTTTGTTGTGTTATTCCTGCGAATACTTGTCAAAATCCATCATATACCACTACAATTGAATATGATGATAGTTTTTGTAGTTGTATTAAAGCATATAGTGTAAATACAGCAAAACCTCTTTGTTCTAGTGCACAAATTTCTATTTATTCGGTGAATCCAATTGTTGGTGGTGCTGCTATTGGAACATCGAGAATTTGCAGTAAAGTATGTACTTCTTAACGGAGAAACAGAATTTTTTTGTTTAGTTATTTTTGATATTGGGTATAATTTGTTTTTTAACATACTAAATAATTAAAACAATAGTATTTATAATTAAAATATTAAAATGGCATTTATTGAAAAGAGAGACCCTGTTGTTATTAATATTAAATTAACTTCCAAAGGAAGGGAACTTTTATCAAAGGGTGAATTAAATTTTAAATATTTTGCTATTGGTGATAGTGAAATTGATTATGATTTCATTTCAAAAATAGAAGAAGATGATTCTGAATTTAGCGCATATAATTTAGGTATATTAAGACCTGTAGATAAAAATAGTAAGTTATTATCTTTTATAACAAAAACAGTTTCTGGTGATCCATATAATGAAATTTCAACTGTTCCTTCAATATCTATGGAGGTATCGAATACAGTTAATTCAATTGGATTTTTTACGAATATAACAGATACACAAGCAACGTTTATTGTTGATTCAAATCATGTTAAGCAACCTGACGCAATGGTTAATATTGGTAATGTTAATGGTGGCAAACAATTAACATTATTAAAAGCGCCTAATTATGGAATAAGCACAGAAGAACCGGCAGTTGGGGATTTTTTGTTAATAAAATGGACGTTTGGTTTTGATAGTACAGGATATACTTTACAAAGAACATTACCTACGCCATATTTATTTTATAAAATAGAAAAGAAAATTTCAGGTTCACTTGCATCAAATAATTTAGTTATTGAAGTTGATAGGGAATTACCTAATTTTAGCGGATTATTCATTAGTAATATATATGCTGGTGCGTTAGTATATTACAATATAATAAATTATAGTGGTAATACATCTTTTATGATGTCATCCACAGATTATTTAAATGAAAGTGTTTTATCGTTTTTGCAAAATAGTCAATGTCCCACCATAGTATTCCCATTTTGGAATATGTCAATAATTTATACTGAAGAAATTGCTGGAGTAAAAATTGATAATATAAAATATACTCAATTTAATAGTAGGTTATATGGTGGATTTTTATCATATATTCAAAATCATAAACCTATATATAAAAAATTGGGTGTTATTCATTATACAAATTCATCTCCGGCAAATGTGTATGCAGAGGGATTTTATTTGAATACACCTAAATTAAAAATTCCCACAATAATGTGGCATAAATCAACGGGTAAGACAATGGGAATTACATTAAGCGCATATGGAACACCAAAATTATTAACAAGTACGGGAAGTTCTTCATTAGATACGGAATATTATGATTTGGCAGATGAAAATGGTAATATTGTCGGTAAAATTTTTACATCATTAAAATTATTTGTAATAGAAGATCAGGAACTTTTATTTGCAATGTCATATAAGTCTAATAGAAATTGGACTCTTCCTAATTATTATGCAGGAATAACTGCATTATCTGATATATCATGTCCACCTACATCTCCCGTAGTTATGTGGAAATATCCGGTTAATTATGATGATTTGAATGTAATTGTATTATCAAGACAATATCGTCATTCAACATCAGGTGGTTGGCAATCAATTTCTCCTATGATGCCATCACATACATTGGTGGGTGTTACAGACACTGGATATAAAGTTACAATACAAAATAATGAAATTAATAGTATTAAAGTTTCAATTGAAATACGGAATTTAAATGATGATACTTTAATTATGTCTGGTTCAATGATATATATCAATCCATCAGAATCAGGTGTTATTGAATTGTCTAATTATAATAATACAATTGATTATTATTTTAAAGTAAATATTAACAAAACATTATAAAAATGAAAGGTAATACATTATTTATAACATATTATTTTCAATCATTAAGTGGCTATTCCAGTTCAATTCATTGCAATTATATTAAAAGGATTGAATTGAACGAAACAAATCCTTTTATTGAAACGATAAGACTTCAATTTTTGGATATTAATGATTTTAAATTTTTAAATCCAAATAATAATGCAGTTACAGGATATACGGCACACAAATTATTTGCATTGGTACAATTAGTTCAATATGATAATGTTAATGATTTATCTGAAGTTAAACCAAATCCATCAGAGTGGAAATCATATGAATTGACATATCAAATTATTGGATATCCTAGTGGAACAACTAAATTAATATCTCCGGCAGATATGGTTGGTGTGGTATTTGAAATACCACTGCTTAATTATAATACAAGTGAATTTATTTCTTATAATTTAGATTATTTAGATTATCCTAATAAAACAGAAGTAGATAGATTACGCTTTGGCGATGAGGTTTATTTTTTTGGTGTTGTAGATACTGATATTAAGGCAGATATTTACACAACAGATATTTCTGTAAATTTGTCGTTGGGTGAATTTAATTCAACAACAAATCCCACATGGGATGGTGTGTCATCGGTTGCAATTTCAGAAATAGGTATCTATGATAAAGATAAAAATTTAGTTGCAATTGGTAAATTGAACAATCCAATAATTAAAAATTCATCAATAACAAGAACAATATCATTTGCAATTGATTTTTAATTATGAAAAAAAATTGGATTTATATTTTTATTGTAATAGTTCTAATTATATTAGGAATTGTTATTTCAATTATTATTAATAGGCATAGGAAAGCAAATGTGAATCGGTATGAATTTCCATCAACAATTGTGGTTGAAAATCACACAAATTATTGGTATGCAGATACAATGGTAATGATAATTTTAAATAAAATTTATCATTATGATACAATGAATGTTAATATATATTATGCTCCAAATACATATAATGATAGTGGTTATGAATTGATTGGATTTATAAGCAAATTACCCTATAAAAAACATTCGTATGAAATTTTTATTAAAAAAAATAATTTATCATTATCAATAGAAGATATATTATCTCATGAATTAATTCATTTGTATCAAATGGAATGCGGGGATTTGATTCCTATTGATAATTTTAAAACTGTATATAAGGGAGATACAATATATTTCTCAAAAGTACCTTATAATAAAAGAAAATATGAAATATATGCATTTTCAAATCAAGATATAATTCGTAAAAAATTAAACTCTTATTTATATTCCAAGTGAACTACCCACCCACGTAAAAACGATGGGTGGGTTTTACGCTCCATCTTATAAAAATCAGTTTTTGTTATTTTTTAATAACTTTCTATAAATTTTTATAATTTATTAGTATTTATTATAAATTATATTGATATTTTATTTTTAATAATATGAAAGAAATTATTTCTGTTACCGATACCAAATTAAAATCAATAATAGTGAACGGTGAGTTACATTCAAAGTTTAAAAATCTCTGTAAAATCAAAAATTTAAAAATTGGTGGTGTTATTGAAGATTTGATTAAATTATATTTACATGATCCTGATAAAATGCAGGAATTAATTAATGGATTGAAGAATGAATATAGTGAAGTTATAAATGAAAAATAATAGTTAAAATAAATAAAGCATAAATGGAAAAATATATATGGTCTTTGGATATTAGTACAACAAATATTGGTTTTGCTTTGTGGAGTATTAATGGTAAACTTATTGAATTAAAACATCTTGAATTAAAAATAAATAAAGAAATTTCTGTCGATAATAGAGATATACATAAAGCAGAGGTTTTTAGAAATTTTGTGTTAAATTATAAAGAACATATTTTTAATGATCTTAATGGTGAATTATCACATATTATTGTTGAAGAACCGCTTGGTGGAAGTAATAATCCAACAACAAATTCTTTATTATTTGGCTTTAATGGTATTTGTAGATATATTTTATATCAAATATTTGGAATATATCCTATGAAAATAAGTGTGTATGATTCAAGAAAATTATTTTGTCCTGAATTAGTAAAAACAACATATAATAAAATAGGAGAGAAAAAGGAAACGTTGTCATTTCCCAAAAAATACATAAAAGATAAAAAACTATATATTTGGGAAAAAGTGTCTAAGTTAGAACCTCAAATAGAATGGTTTTATAAAAAGGATGGGAAAAATCCAAAAGATATGTGTTTTGATATGTCAGATTCATATGCAGTTGGATATGCTGGGTTAAAATTAATGGGGATTATAAAATAATTTTATTGCTATAATTCTAATATTGTTTTGTTTGATATGTATTTATTTTAAAGTAATTAAATATGAATTTAAATGAAATTATTAATAATGTAATATCAGAATATTTATTTGAACGAGTGTTGACAGAATTACCAGGAATTGCATATTTTGTAAATGATAATGAATCAAATGCCATAAATTTTGATAAAAATAATTATATTTATCTTACAATTGTTTATAATTATGCATTAAAATTAGCCAATGGAAATCCAAATAAGATACTTAAATTATATATTTATGCCAAAAAACTATTAGATTTACGTTCATTAGGTGTTGGTAAATTTGATAAAAATATTTTTTATAAAAAAGTGGGGCATTATTTTCCAGATGAATTGTCAAATAAACTTCCAAATTCAATTTCAGAAATAATAAGATCTGATTATGATAAACAATTAAAAAAATATTTTGAAGATTATTATTAAAAATTAAGAATAATTTAACATAAAAATCATAAAAAAAATAATTTTCCTTAATTTATATAGTAAAAGGATTATTTTATGTGGGTAAAATCTAAAGAATTTAAAAAATACTTGGTTTATCAAATCAAGTATTATATGAAAGACGTAAGAAAGGTTCATTAAAATATAAAATAGTTAATAATGTTTATTTTTACTGGTTATAAAAAAAGTGTTACAAGAGCAAAATGAAAACGATTAAACTTCCATATAAATCATCCGAAAATTTAACACCTATATTTAAACAATATTCATCTGCTGCTAGGTATAGTTATAATCGTTTTCTTGAAAATAAAACAGAAAAAGAAATTAGATATTTAACTAAATCATTAAATAACATTGATTTGTTAAACTCTTGGTTAATTCAATGTGCAATTAAAGATGCTAAAGCTATTCATACAATATTTAAAGGTGAAAAAGTTATATTTGGAGGAAAAAAGAATTTCATTTTAAGATGCAAGAGTAAAATATTAAAGGATGAGTATGAACTTAAAAGACTAATTCCCGTTAATATTCAAGGTGAAGAACTTAAGCAAGGAAACCGCTCATTTAAATTAGATATAATTGAAAATAATCAGATCATCTTTAAATTAAATAGGAACAAGCACATTGAACTAAAATTGCCTAAATTAAGAAATAATATAAAGAATGAATTATTTAAGCTTCAACAACTTAATGAAGTTAAATCTAATCAAAAAGGCTATACTTATTCAATTAGGCTTGATTTAGAATATATCTATATAAGTTTTGAAGAATTTAAAAATGAAAAAGTTAGAAATTTAAATGAAAACAGATACTTGGGTATTGATTTAAATCCAGATACTATTGGAATTTCTATTTTAGAAAATGAAAATGTTATTTATACTCAAGAATTTAGCTTAAAACCAATTTTTAACAAGATTTTAAATGAAAAATTAAGTTCAAACTCAAGTAGAATGAAATATTTTCAAAACAAATTAAAGTTTGAAACATTTGAGATAAGTAAATCAATATCTAAATTAGCAAAACAATTCAATTGTAAATCAGTTTTTATTGAAGATTTACGTTTTAA
>Ga0207433_10008278_pt1 | contig 16999 bp, 13 predicted proteins | sample YelNatPaOPGAMG01_FD_187559 | JGI IMG/M metagenome (GOLD analysis project Ga0207433, IMG submission 187559) | Hot spring thermophilic microbial communities from Obsidian Pool, Yellowstone National Park, USA - OP-RAMG-01 (SPAdes) (version 3) | ecosystem: Environmental > Aquatic > Thermal springs... | reverse complement strand
CCTGCCCATCTTCGTCACCGGACCGCATCGTGCGCTGCTCGCCGGCACGTCGCTGCCGGTCACTTTCCCGGCGCCCTGGGGCGACATGATGCTCACCGGCGCGATCGGACTCCTCAAAGCCTTCGCTTATCGTTACCGCATCACGCTCGCGTAGCCGCGCCGGCAAGTGCGCCACCGGGCGCCGCACAGGTGAAGGAGGACACGTGCACAGTGACACCGTCCACGTGTTACTGCAGATCCTCGCCGCCTTCGCCGGAGCGCGCCTCCTCGGCAACTTCGTCACGCTCGCACGGCTGCCTGCGGTCATCGGTGAACTCCTCGCCGGTGCCCTCCTTGGACCGCAGCTCCTCGGCGTCGCCCAGCACACGCAGTTCCTCGAAGCCCTAGCGGAGCTCGGCGTCATCTTGCTGCTCTTCCAGGCCGGGCTCGAGACGCGCACGAGCGCCCTCGTCGCGGTACGCACTGCCGCCGTCCGCGTCGGTCTGCTCGGCGTCGCCTTCCCTTTCGTCTTGGGCTACGTCACGGCAGCCGCCTTTCGCCTTCCGACCGCCGAGAGCCTCTTCGTCGCGGTCGCCTTGGTGGCCACCTCGGTGGGCATCACTATCCGCGTGTTGCGCGATCTGGGATTCGAGCAGCGCCGCTCAGCGCACATCATTCTCGCCGCCGCTGTCCTCGATGACGTGCTCGGCTTGATTCTCCTCGTGGTCGCCAAGGACGTCTCGCGCGGCCAAACGAACCTCGTCGAGCTCTTCACACTTATCGCCGAAGCTTTCGCCTTCGTCGGTTTCGCCGCCTTCTTGGGACCTCGGCTCGCCGCACGGCTGAGCGACCTCGTCGAACGCATCAGCACGAACCTCCTCTACGAGGTCTCCATCGCAGTCATGCTCGCGCTCTCGCTGTTGGCCGAATGGATTGGGCTAGCGGCGATCATCGGAGCCTTCCTCGCCGGCCTCATGCTCTCGGAATTGAGCGGCTACGTCCGGGTTGAGCGGCGCTTCGCGAGTCTCGGCGTATTCTTCGTCCCGTTCTTCTTCGTGTTCATGGGCAGCTTCATCGACTTCCGCGCGTTCTCTGAGGCACGCACGCTAGCTGAAATGGCGGCCCTCACAGGTGTAGCTATCGCGGCGAAGTACTTGGGCGGCTTCCTGGGAGCCCTCCATGAGGGGCGTGCCACGGCCAGCGAAGTTGGAGTCGGTATGGTGCCCCGTGGCGAGGTCGGAGTCGTCGTCGCCGGCATCGCGCTCTCATCCGGCGTCGCGACGGCGGACGTCTACACGGCCGTGGTGGGCATGGTCGTACTCACGACCTTCGTCGCCCCATTCTTGATCCGCTCCACCTACGCCCGGCGCGCGCCCGCCGCAGACGACCCCGCCGCAGACGACCCCGCCGCAGACGACCCCGCCGCACAGTCGCCCGCAATCGATATGCCAGGCGGCAGTAGCGACGAATGAGATTGGTGACCGGTGCCGTGACGGCCGTAGCTGCGAACTAGCGTCCCACGGCGACGAAGCGGTTGATGCCAGCCAAAGCGTTGGCGAAGGCCGCTTCGGTTGTGGCATCGAAGCAGGTCAAGAAGACGCGCTTAATGCCGCTGCGTGGGTGGGCGCGAAAGTAGTCGCGTAGCGCCGCCATCATGATGGTGGTACAGCTATAGAGGGGAAAGCCGCCCGCCCCACTTACGAAGGGTGGCAAAGCAACAGTGCGCGCGCCAAGCATCTCGGCGACTTCTAGGCTACGACGGGTAGCTTTGGCAATTGTCGCCGCGTCGGTCGATGAGTTCTCTCCCGTGACGGCCGCATGAACAACCCAGCGCGCCTTGAGCTCTCCCCCCGTCGTCGGCACCGCATCACCTAGCTCGATCGGCGCTTGCGCACGCGCCTCGTCCTCGATCACCTGTCCGCCAACGCGCTTGATCGCGCCAGATACGCCGGTCTCCATCCACAGCTGGTCAGTGGTTGCGGTGACGATGGCATCGACGTCCATCTGCGTGATGTCGCCGCGAACGAGCTCGACCCACGTCCGTTCGATCTTCGTCTCCATGCCCTCTCCCGTGTTCTCGCAACAACCCTACGGTGCGCAGAGCGCCCGACACCCTAGGTTCCCGCCACACGAAGGCGTCAAACGAACCTCATAAGACAGATTGGCAGTAAGCCGATCGTTGGTCGGTGGTCCAGCGAACCGGCCGCCACCCGCGAGGGACTTACTTCCAGCGCCCCAGGATGCGCCGCCGCACAGCCACGCCCTTGAGCCGCTGGATCGCCTCAGTCGGATTCAGCTCTTTCGGACAGGCTTCGATACAGTTGGTGATCGTGTGACAGCGATACACGCCGTTCTCGTTATCGAACAACGGCAGACGCTCCCTGCCCGCCTCGTCGCGTGAGTCGACCTCGAAGCGATAGCAGTTGAGCAGCGCCGCGGGCCCGAGGTAATTCTTGTCGCCCCAGACCGAGGGACACGAACTGTAACAGGCGCCGCAGAGGATGCAGTCGATGGGCATGTCCAGCTTAGCGCGCTCCTTCGGCGTCTGGGGAATCTCCTTCTCGGGGTCCTGTGAGTTGCGGATCAGCCACGGCTTCACGTACTCGAACTTGGCGAAGAAGTCGTCCATGTCGCAGACCAAGTCGGTCACGACCGGCATATGGGGCAGCGGTTCCACCGTGATCGTCCCGGCGGCCAGATGACGGACGTTTGTTTGACACGCGAGCCGGTAACGCCCGTTGATGTACATAGCGCACGAGCCACAGACCGCGGCGCGGCAGCAGTAGCGGAACGACAGCGAGGCGTCGAAGTGCTCTTGGATGTAGAAGAGAGCGTCGAGAACGCTTAGGCTCTCTTCGTAAGGGACGGTGTATTCCTCGTGCCACGTGGGTGGGGTGCGCTCGGGGTCGTAGCGCTGGATGCGGAACTTTGCTTCAGGCATCAGTACTTACGCTCCTGTGGCTCGAACATCCCGAGGGTAACCGGCTTGTAGTCGAGGCGTGGTCCGTCGGGTCCGTAGTAGGCCAGCGTGTGTTTCAGCCAGCCGGCATCGTCGCGCGTCGGATAATCGGTGCGCGCATGCGATCCGCGCGACTCTTGTCGCGCTAGAGCACCCGTCGCAATCGTCAGGGCGAGATCGACCATCCCCTCCAGCTCGGTCGTGCGGATCATGTCGAGGTTAAAGACGCTGCCCGTGTGACGGAGCTTCATGTTCTGCGCCCGCTCCTTCAATGAGCGCAGCTTGTCGAGACCGACTTTCATCGACTCCTCGTCGCGGAAGATGCCGAAGTGCTCTTTCATCGTGGCGGTCATCTCGGAGCGAATGGCATAGGGGTCCTCGCTTCCGTCGTGAGCAAGCTTGGTGATACGGCTCTCAACCGCTTTGATCGCCTCGCCAGCGACACGCTGGAGATCGCCGGCCGGCTTGGCACCACCACCCTTGATGAAGTCAGCCGCTGCATCTCCCGCCCGTCGACCGAAGACGATCGTCTCGAGCAATGAGTTGCCACCCAGGCGGTTCGACCCGTGCACGCTGACGCAAGCGCACTCACCAGCGGCGTAAAGCCCTGGCATCGGCGTCGCCCCGTTGTTGTCGGTGTCGATACCACCCATCGTGTAGTGCTGGCTGGGCACGATGGGGATGGGCTCATAGACGGGATCGACGTCCTCGAAGTGGATGGCCAGGTCACGAATACCCGGCAAGCGCTCCTGAATCTTCTGCGCTCCGAGGTGACGCAGGTCGAGGTAGACGTACCCCTTGCCGCCGATGCCGCGCCCTTCGTTGATCTCGGTCTGAATGGCGCGCGCGGTGATGTCGCGCGGCGCTAATTCCATCGCCTTCGGCGCGTACTTGGCCATGAAGCGCTCACCCAAGTCGTTGATCAGGTAACCGCCCTCGCCTCGGGCGCCCTCGGTCATGAGGATATTCGTGGTGAGCAAGCCAGTGGGATGGAACTGCACGAACTCCATATCTTTCAGCGGGACGCCCGCGCGATACGCCATAGCGATGCCGCCACCTGTAGAGATGAGCGAGTTCGTCGTGTTCGAATAGGTGCGGCCAGCGCCGCCCGTGGCCATGATCACGGCTTCGCCGACGAAGGCCTCGAAGCCGCCTCTGACCATGTCGTAGGCGACCACGCCACGACAGACGCCGTCGTCGACGATGAGGGAGAGGACGAAGCGCTCGACGTAGATCGTCACCTCATGGCGAAGTCCCTGCTCGACCACCGTGCGCAACAAGTAGTGCCCAGTCTTGTCGGCACCATAGCAGGTGCGCGGAAAACCGGCGCCGCCGAACGGGCGTTGCGCAATGCGCCCGTCGTCGTAACGGCTGAAAGGACAGCCCCAGTGTTCCATCTGGTAGACCGCCGGCACGGCTTCGGTCGTCAAGATGAAGGCAGCGTCCTGGTCGGCCAGGTAATCGGAACCCTTCACGGTGTCGAATGCGTGCTTCTCGGGCGTGTCGTCGTGACCCTCAGGGTTGTTCGCTAACGCCGCGTTAATGCCGCCCTGAGCCGCACTCGAGTGCGAACGGGTCGGGTAGACTTGGCTGAGCACGGCGACGTCGACCCCGCGCTTCTTCGCCTCAATCGCAGCACGCATGCCGGCCAGACCGCCGCCCACGATAATGAGCTCGTGACGGATCATCGACTACCCTCTCCCCTACTTCGTGATCCAGGGCCAGAGGGCCCACATACCGTATACAAAGAAGGCGCCACCGAGCACCCATAGGCCGATAGCGAGACTACGTCGGCTGGCAGCTGACTTGAACCAGTAGTCGAGCACCACCATGCGGACGCCGTTCAGCGCGTGATAAAGGGCCGCGGCAAGCAGGGAGATGTCGACCGCGACGAAGTAAGCGGCCGCTAGACGGTGGCCGATGTTGCCGTAGCTCAGCTCGCCCAGAGCGTAGATGTGCGTGGCAATGAGATGACTACCTAAACCCCAGATGAGAATGACGGCGGTGATACGCTGGAACAGCCATGGCCAGACACCTCCGCGCGCGGCGTCGATGGCCTGCTTGCTTGCCCGCTGCCAGGCGCCCGCACCGGAGGGCGTACGTAGGGCGCCGGCCGGCGAGTCCGCCCTGGGTGCGCTCGCCCCGATCGTCTGCTCAGTCATGGCGCTCACCTCCACCCTCAGGTCAAGAACTCAATCGCCTTGACCGCGAAAAAGCCCAAGAAGACCACCGCCACCACCATAGCGCCGATGAAGACGGCCTTGTGACGGTGAATGCCGACGCCCAAGTCCATGAGCAGCACCCGCACGCCGTTCAGCGCGTGGTACAGGACGGCCCAGACCAGGAGAACATCGAGGAGTACGAAGAGCGGCTTGTCGAACGTCTTGAAGATATTGTTCAGTGTCGTTTCGCCACTCACGCGCCCCGTCGAAATGATGGCGATGTGCACGAAGAGATACGCGGCCACCACAAGGCCGGCAACCCGAAAGAGAAGCCAAGCCCACATGCCGAGGCCCTTCCAGTTGCCCGCTCCTACGTTGGCCGTCGTCCGGTCTTTCGCGGCCAAGGCTTATCCTCCCGGTAATCGCTCGCAAGGAAACAGCGGCCCGACGCACAACCGCTTCGTGGAAGTATACGTCAGCGAGTCCTGTCCCGCCCGGCGCGCAACGGCCAGCCCGCACCTTGTCGTTTGTACACCCTGGTCAAGGATGACGCGACGCACCGAGTCAAACAGCCCCGTCGCCCGCTCTGGCAGACGCGACCAAACGCGAGCGGCACCTGCAGCGGTGTCGTCCTTCCGGCAGCAGATCCACCCTCAGTGGAAGAACACCAGCGTCGTGGCCAGAAAGACGGGGATGAGAATCATGCCGGAATAGGCCATATAGCCGAAGAAGTGCGGCATATCGACACCCGCCTCCTCGGCGATCGTCTTGACCATGAAGTTAGGCGCGTTGCCGATGTAGGAGTTCGCCCCCATCATGACCGAGCCGCAGGAGATCGCCGCCAAGAAAGCGGCCGGCGCGTGCGTCACGCCGCCGACAGGGTGTTCGCTCATCAGGGCGGCCACACTGTTCAAGTGAAGATAGCCCTGGGCAGTCGAAGTGAACGTGAGGTAGGTGGGCGCATTATCGAGAAATGATGACAAGGCTCCCGAAGACCAGTAGAACTGCCATGGCTGTGTCAGTCCAAGTTGCCCGCCGCGTGCTTCGAGGATAGCCAGCGCCGGGATCATCGCCGCGAAGATACCAGCGAAGACGATCGCCACCTCACGAATTGGTCCCCAGGTGAAGCGGTTCAGCCGACGCGCTTCGCGCGGGCCGTAACGCAATGACAGCCCCATCATGACGAGCATGACAACCTCGCGCAGGAAGGGAAAGTGGAAGAGGTCGCCGAGGTGCAACAACGGCTCCGAAAGCACCACGGCACCGACAACGCCGCCCAGAAAGAGAAAATTGATCTTGCCCATGACCCCTAAGGGCACGTAGTCGGCTTTATCGGCGCGCACGACACTGGGGGGCTCGCGGCGGTAGTAACGGGTGTCAAGAAAGTAGAACACGGTCAACGTAAGAGCCAACGTAAACAACCATTCGGGAAAGAGGCGCAACGTCCAGAAGAAGCTCACACCGTTGAGGAAGCCGAGGAACAAAGGGGGATCGCCAAGCGGTGTGAGCAAGCCGCCGAGATTGCAGACGATAAAGATCAAGAAAATGACGACATGGCGTGTATGCGTGCGCTCGGAGTTTGCCCGCAACAGCGGTCGCACGACCATCATGGCGGCTCCGGTAGTGCCGATGAAGTTCGCTAGCAAGGCGCCCACGACAAGGAAAGCGAGGTTGCTGCGCGGCTTGCCGAGGAGGTTGCCGGTCAGGTAGATGCCGCCCGAGATCGTGAACAGGGCCGCTAGCAAGATAATGAACGACACGTAGTCGTTGGCCGTCCTCAGGACGCGATCGTAGCCGGCCCGACCAAAGCCAAAGACGAGGTAGGCGACGACCGGTACACCAAACACGGCCGCGACGAGCGCTTTGTTGTGGTGGCGGTCGAACCACTCCGGGCGCGCCAGCGGCAGCGTGGCAATGCACAGCAGCAGCCCAATGAAGGGCAAGATCATCCAAGCAGGGAGTTGCTCACCGAGGCTGTTACCCATGGGCCTTTATCCTATCGGTTTTCCGCGCAACCGACATCCGCACGGCTGAGCCAGATTGGGGAGGGCGCACGGCGGTCGCATGCATGGATGCATGCGCTGAGGGAAATGGTGCAAAGTGCTCGTTTGGCGCTGCCTGTCTGGACAACACAGTTTTGGCCTCTCAACGCAGAATCCACTCGCGCGGGCAGCGAAAGTGTCCTAGCCGCCTCATAATGGGGTTGACGAAAACGGAGGTTTGTTCAATACTTGGCACATTCCGTTGATTTGGGCGATACGCGGAGTAGAGAATGTCTCGTCGCCCTGGTGCTGGGAGTTGGTGTGCGCTTCGTAGTTGATATGAACGGTTGCAGCGGCATACAAGGTGCGCCGGCAGCGCGCAGCACCGACGCCAAACGAACTTGACCCCCCAACCCGGCGGCCTGAGGACCCCCCTCCCCATACCCATCGGGCTGCCGACATGACGAGCGGCGCTTGAGCCAAAGGCTCAAGCGCCGCTCGTCTCCTTCTTTCACCGCCGCCCTTAGACCCTGTGAGGTCCTATCGGCGAGAGGACCATTTCACTCAGGCACGAGGGTCCTCACGGCAACTTCACTACGGAAGCCGAGGCCCGGCGAGTGCCCGGACAGTTTTCGTCCCGGCGCGACGGCCTTCGCTGCCACCCGCGCCCGGCGACCCGGCCTTACTGCGGCGACCCGGCCTTACTCATCGGCCCTACTATTCGCTCGTCTTCTCCTGGCTCTCGCGGCCTGCCGGCACCTTGTTGGCCGCACCGTCGCCGTTGGCACCGGTTGGCACGCGCGTACGCTGGCGAGCCATTGGCGACTTACTGCGCTGGCGGGTCCGTGTGCGACCGGCCGCCGGCTTGCCGCCATCCAGCTTCAGACCCATCGCCGCCGCCCAGACTTGCTCGACCCGATCGACGGGAATGAACTTCATCTGTTTGCGCAGGTTGGCGGGCACGTCTTCGAGGTCTGGCTCGTTTCGGCTGGGCAGGATTACCGTCGTGATGCCAGCGCGTTGAGCCGCCAGGGTCTTCTCTTTGAGGCCGCCGATGGGAAGCACTTGACCCGTTAGCGTCACCTCGCCGGTCATCGCCACGTCGGCGCTCACCGGCTTGCCGGTCACCAGCGAACAGATGGCCGTTGCCATCGTCACACCAGCGCTGGGGCCGTCTTTGGGGATCGCTCCGGCCGGCACGTGGATGTGGATGTCGTGCTTCTGGAAGTAATCCTTAGGCACGCCGAGCTGCTCAGCGTGCGAGCGTACGTAGCTCATGGCAGCTTGCGCCGATTCCTTCATCACGTCGCCAAGTTGACCGGTGACGGTCAAGTTCCCGTTTCCGGGCATGGCGGTGGCCTCAATGAAGAGGATGTCGCCGCCGACTGGTGTCCACGCCAGGCCGGTGGCTACACCGGCGTCGGAGGTCCGCCGCTTCACCTCGGCGTACACGCGCGGTCGGCCGAGCAGCTCATGCACCTTCTTGACGGTTACAGTCGCTGACTTCAGCTTGCCTTCGGCCACCGCGCGCGCCAGCTTGCGGCACACCGAGCCAATCTCACGCTCGAGGTTACGCACGCCGGCTTCTTGCGTGTAGGCGCTGATGATCTCGCGCAAGGCATCCTCGCGGAACTTAATCCGCGTCGGTTCGAGCCCGTTCTCCTTGATCTGCTTCGGCACGAGGTACTTCGTCGCGATATGCAGCTTCTCTTCGATCGTGTAGCCAGCCAACTGGATGATCTCCATGCGGTCGCGCAGCGGCGGCGGGATCGGTTCGAGCTGGTTGGCGGTCGTGATGAACATGACCTTCGAGAGATCGAAGGGCAGGTCCATGTAGTGGTCGCGGAACGTAACGTTCTGCTCCGGGTCGAGCACCTCCAGGAGGGCGCTTGCCGGATCACCACGCCAGTCGGCACCCGTCTTGTCGATCTCGTCGATCATGAACAGTGGGTTGTTGGTGCCCGCGTCGCGAATGGCCCGGATGATGATGCCGGGCATCGCCCCCACGTACGTGCGGCGATGCCCTCTGATCTCGGCCTCGTCACGCACGCCGCCGACGCTGATGCGCTCGAACTTGCGTCCCATCGCCTCGGCGATCGAGTGCCCGAGGGATGTCTTGCCAACACCAGGCGGTCCGACGAAGCACAGGATCGGCCCGTGGAGGTCGGCCTTGAGCTTACGCACGGCGAGGTACTCGAGGATGCGGTCTTTCACCTTCTCGAGGTCGTAGTGGTCGCGATCGAGAATCTCGCGCGCGTGGGCGATGTCGAGGTTGTCTTCGCTGGAGACCTGCCAGGGGAGGCTGATGATCCAGTCGAGGTAGGTGCGGATCACCGGGTACTCAGCACTGGCCGGCGGAAGCTTGCTGAGGCGGTCGAGCTCGCGGTGCGCCGCTTTGTCGACTTCCTCTGGCAGGGACATCTTCTCGATTTGAGCGCGCAGCTCATTGATCTCTGCCTGCTGTTCGTCGGTCTCACCGAGTTCGGCTTGGATCGCCTTCAGTTGCTGGCGCAGGAAGTACTCGCGTTGGCTCTTGTCGATCTCGGAGCGCACATCACTCTGGATCTTGGAGCCAAGCTCGAGCACCTCGAGCTCGCGCGTGAGGATGAAGGTCAGGCGCCGCAGACGCTCCTCGACGTTGGACTCCTCGAGCAGCTCCTGCTTCTCCTCGGTCTTGATGCGCATCGTGCTGGCGATGAGGAAAGCCAGTGCCCCCGGCTCTTCGATGTTGGCCGCCGCCATCTCGAGCTCTTCGGGCAAGTAGGGCACCAAGCTGACGATCTTCGAGAAGACCGAGAGCAAGTTGGCCCGTAAAGCGTCGACCTCCTTGCTCATCACGACGATGTCGTCGATGGGCGTGATGTCGGCCTTGAGATAGGGTTGCTCGGCGACAAAGCGATCGATGTGCACGCGGCGCATACCTTGCACCAAGATGCGCATCGTGTTGTCGGGCAATTTGACCATCTTGTGCGCCATCGCGACGGTGCCAACGGAGTAGAGGTCAGCGGGGCCAGGCGTCTCGATCTCGGCGTTGCGCGAAGCCACCAAGACGAGGAGACGGTCACTCGCGAGCACATCGTCGATGAGCTTGATGGAGCGTTCCTGGCCGATCGTCAGCGGGATCATCGTATCGGGGAACACGACCGTATCGCGCAGCGGCAGCAGCGGCAACGTACCGGGGATCTCCTGGGTTGCGCCGCCTTCCATTTGGATGCTCGTCTGTTCAGCACTCATGGCTTGGCCTCGACCTTGATCGGGATCTGTTGCGTCTTTGCCTCTTGCCTGAGCAGGGGCAAGCGCACCTCGAGGATGCCGCCGTCGTAGGTGGCGCGGGCATCCTCCACGTTGACGTCGACCGTGAAGCGGATGCGGCGCTCGAACGGACCGTAGTCCATCTCGACCTGCTGGTAGACGCGCCCGTCGCTGCTGGGGAACACTCGCCGACCACGCACGCTGAGCTGCCTTCGCTCGACGTAGAGTTGAATCTCGTCGCGCTCGACCCCGGGGAGTTCTAGCCTGACGACAATCTCGTCGTTCGCTTCCTCGAAGTACACATCGGCTGGCGGGCAGAAGCCGGCACCGGGTGAGCGTTGCCGACCGCGCGGCGCGCACACGTCGTTGAATGCGCGCAACACCTCATCGTGAAAGTTCTCGAACTCCACCGGAAGACTCCTTCGTCTGGCCGAGAGGGCCGCTCTCCTTCGGTGCTCTCTGACTTACCCCTTAAGCGAAGCGCGGTAACGCACGGCGGCACAAGACCACGGCCATCGGCGGTACCCAGGCGCGTTGTTCATGCGCTGCGTAAGTATATCGCCCTCGCTGACGCAGCCGCGCCGCTCCCACAGGCGTCACTCGCCTGCACGGAGAGATCACTCCGAAACGACGCCGGCGCGCCGCTCCCCGGCCAGCTACGGCTCGATGGTGAGAGTGACTACCGCGAGTTCGCGACTGGCTTTGTCGCCGGTACCACCAGCCACCTCTGCCCCAGCCTCGCGAGCGTCGCCGGATGGGTCGTGGGCACGCAGGTCAGCGGCACGCAGGTCAGCGGCATGCAGGTCATGGGCACGTAGGTCAGTGGGACGTAGGTCAGCGACACGCAGAGCGTGGTTGTTCGTGTCGGCAATGAAGAGCAACCCATCGACGACGGAGACGCCCTGGGGCTCGTCGAAGCGGGCGTCGGAGGCGCCGCCGTCGACGAGCCCCTCTTCGCCGCTGCCGAGCAACGTCACGCACTCCCCCGTGGCCGGATCGAGGTGCTTGACCTTGTTGTTGTAGGTGTCGGCAACGTAGATCTGACCCTCGTACTCAGCAAGCCCGTAGGGGTGCTGCAAACGGACGCGACCGCCCTTCCCGTCGTCGTCGCCGAAATCGAAGAGTCCCTGGCCGACGATCGTGCGCACTTCGTAGCCGTCTCGACCGGGGCGTGCTTCCCGTATCGCACTCGACTCTGCGTCGGCAAAGTAGATCACCTCATGACTCACGCGGAGGCCCGTGGGCTGCGCGAGAGTGCAGCGAAAGGCCGGACCATCGGTGAGGTCCTCGCGGCCGGTGCCGACAAGCGGCCCGGCCGCGCCGTCAGCCAACGAGATCCGCCAGAGCTGATGCGCCCCGGCCATGGCCACAACCAGGGCGTCACCCAGCACGGCAACGTCCCACGGCGAATTGAGTTCGACTGGACGAGCGAACGCCGGCGCGCTTGTGCGCGGACGATGCGGCAGCGCCCCGGCAAGCGTCGTTACAGCGCCAGCCCGCAGATCGACGACCCGCACGGCGTGGTTCTCGGTGTCGGCCACGTAGAGCAGCTCATCCTGCAAGGCCATCCCCTGCGGGTAGGCAAACCTCGCCTCGGCCAGCGACCCGTCGGCGAAGCCACGCTCCCCGGAGCCGATCTGGCGCACGACCTGCGCGCGCTCGCCCGCGACCGACAGCTCCAGGATGCGGTTATGGCCGGTATCGGCCACGAACACCCGCTCGCGCGAAACTGCCAGGACCTTGCTCGGAAAGCGCAGTAGCGTATCGGACTCGGGCGGCATCTGCACCGGCAGGGGCGCGCGGTTGAGATCGCTGCCCGCTTCCCGAATGAGATCGGCTATCGTGGGAGCTAGATCGTCGGCGACGAACTCGCCCGGTAAGGAAGCGACCAGGCGCCCGTGCGCGTCGATCAGCACCATGGTTGGCCAGGCGCCGACGTCGTAGGCGCGCCAGATACGGAACTGGCGATCGTTGACGATCGGATGTTCGACGCCGTAGCGGCGCGCCGCCTGGGCGATATTGCTCGTGAGGCGTTCGGCACGGAACTTGCCGGCGTGTACCCCGATGACCGCGAGCTCGTCGGCGAAGCCCCTTTCGAGCTCGCGTAACTGCGGGATGACGTGGATGCAGTTGATGCAGCCGTAGGTCCAAAAGTCGAGCAAGACGACCTTGCCGCGCAGTTCGGCAAGCGTGAGCGGATGATCGACGTTGATCCAGTCGAGTCCTTCGGTGAACGGTGGCGCCGGTAGCCGGTCGGCAGCTGTCATGGGTGTTTCCTTCCTGTACGTGGCGCAGCAGATGTGCGACCTTGTGTACCCCGTCGAGCGACTAGCGAAGCGCGTTGCCGTCCTTACTGGCCGATCGGCTCCTCGTTACGCTCGTCGAGGGACGCTCACCAAGCAGCTTATCGCGAAATGCGGCTGGAGACGCTGCTGGCGAGAACGAACTTGCGAGACTGGACAGAATGCCGGCAAACGAGGCCGCAGGGCTAGACAGATTACCGGCCAACGAGGCTGCGGGGCCAAATAGGTTGCCGGCCAACGAGGCTGCGAGACTAGGCGGGTTGCCGGCCAACGGGCTTGCGAGGGAGATCCTGTCGACGGACATGGGGCAGGCGGTAGGCGGACCAGGGTGAAGCGGTATGTGCATGAGTCGACTAAGATCAGGTAGCATGGGCTCAACGTGGGGCAGGCAGGGCGTCGACGCCGTACGGTGTGCCCCGCGACCCCTCCGCCCACCCTCCTGCCATCCGGTGCTTTGGCCGCAGACGGCGGCGACGCCACCCTCCTGCGCCGTCATTGTGCGGGCCCCGCGATAGCTAGAAAAGATGACAACGCGCTCTTTCGGCTAACGTTGTCGGTGGATGTTGCTGTGCGATGCCGGAGCATCCGGCCCCCCAGTGCTGCCCGGCGTGGTAGCATCCGTCCTCGCGACGCGCTAGCATAGTTCAAAGTGCAGCTCGCTTTCACCACGGCCGACGATTTAGCCGCCCTCCTGGAGCAGGCGGGCGAACCTCTCGACTACCGCGAGGTCTGGCCGCACCTCTTTCCAGTGACCAACTGCCAACCGGAGCTCATGCGTGCTCTGGTCAACGACATCGTCAGCAACGACGAGCGCTTCGTCTGGGAAAGCTCCGTTCATATTGGACTGGCGGCCTGGCAGGGACAGCGACACGACCTCGCTGATGTGGCTTTCACCGTCGTCGACCTCGAGACGACAGGCAGCACGCCAGGATTCGCCAAGATCACCGAGATCGGCGCTGTGCGCATCGAGCGCGGGCGCGTGGTCGACGTGTTCTCACAGCTTGTGGACCCACGCCAGCCCATTCCGCCGCTGATCACGGAGATTACCGGTATCACCCACGCCATGGTCGCTGGCCAACCGACGATCGCCGACGTCTTGCCCCGTTTCGTCGCCTTCTCCGCCGGCTCTACCCTCGTCGCGCACAACGCGCGCTTCGATTTGAGCTTCCTCGACTACGAACTCGGCCTGCTCACGCGGCAGACGTTCCCACGCCCAGCGCTCGACACGCTACGCTTGGCGCGCAAGGTACTGCCGCCGGGGCGCTGCTCCCTGGCGTCGCTGGCCACACGACTGAGCCTGCCTACGCAACCGGCGCACCGCGCTCTACCCGACGCGCAGGCGGCCGGCGAACTGCTCCTCGTTCTCCTGGCCCGTCTCGAGGAGCAGGGAGTCACGACGCTGGAAGGTGTCGCCCGCCTGTGTGAGCCAGAGGCGCGGCGCAACTACCACAAGATCGTCCTCACTGAGGCGCTGCCGACAACGCCGGGCGTGTACATCATGCGGGACGGGCGCGGCGCCGCACTGTATATCGGCAAGGCCGAGAACCTGCGGCGCCGCACCCGTGACCACTTCCTCCAGCGCCAAGCCTACGGCGCCACGCAGGCACTCGAGCTGCTCGAGCGCTTCGACGTTGTCGAAACGGGCTCTGAGTTCGCTGCCCTCTTGCTCGAGAATCGCCTCATCGCCAAGCACAAGCCACCGTACAATCGACACGGCACGCGCGTGCGCAACTACCACTACGTCAAGTTAACCGCCGAACCGTTCCCGCGCGTCTACGCGACGCCCAACGTGCGCGACGACGGCTCCCTCTACGCTGGACCCTTCCGCAAAGCGAGTTTCGCCCGCCGTTTCGCCGAAGTGATCAACCAGATCTACCCGTTACGCACCTGCGCGCACATGCCCATTGTCGCTGGCAGCGAGGCAGAGCGGGCGCTGGGACTTGCCGGCGCTGCCGAGACACAGGAGGCCGGGCAGAGCGCATCCGGCCCTGCCATCGGACTCAGCGGGCGCCCGCGCCGAGTCTTTGCGCATGCCTGCGCACGCTCCGAGATTGGCGCCTGCCTCGCACCCTGCCGCAATGCACTCAACGGTCGCTACAGTGCTCTGGTCGAGCAGGTGCGACTGGTGCTGACGGGCGCCAGCGCGGAGCTTGAACGTTACTTCGATGAGCGCCAAGAGAAGCTCGTCAACGCTCTCGCGTTCGAGCAGGCGGCGCGCCTGAGGGACCAGCACGACGTGATTGACTATGGCTTGCGCTCAGTGCGTCGGCTGCGCGAGGCCACACAGCTGTATGCCGTCCTCGTCTATCCCTCAACGAACAGCGGACGTGTGAACCTCTACGGCGTCGCGGCGGGCCAGATCATCTTCGAGCGTGAGCTCAACCCCACCGAGATCGACCTCGCTGAGGCACAGCAGCTCATCGCCGCCATTCTCGCGGCCGACCCGCCCGCACCACCCTTGCCTGCGGCAACGATCGACGAGCTACTGCTCGTGCACGGCTGGCTGCGTACGCACCGGGCAGCTGTGAACGTGCTCTTGCTGCACTCCCCCTGGAACGAGGAAGACGACGACTTCAGGCCAAACGCCGGCGGACCCGTTAGGCCAGACACGGACGCGGCCGTCACATCGGATACAGACGCGTCTGCCACACCAGGGAGAGGCGCATCCGCTTTTCGATCCCGGTCGGCTGCCTGGCACAACGACATGGCGCGCGACCTCCTCACCAGGATCGACCTCTGCAACGTACCGGCAGACGAACAAGTCTGCAGCGTCTAAACGACGTACCGGTAGACGAACAAGCCTGCACGTCTGAACAAGCCGGCAGTGTCTGACCGTTTTAAGTCGCAACCTGCCGCCGAGCCTGTCCTTAGGGTTGTCTCGCCGTCGGCCGAGCGTCCTCCTCTGGCCGACGTTTACACGAACATATGTTCGTGTTACTCTGTCATCTCCACGCAAGGTCTGTACTCCGCAGCGCACCAAGGACAACCAGATGAACCGGGGCGGAGCCACCGCCATCACCGTCACCTGGGATCGAACGCTCCAGGTCCCACGCTCCTTCACGTGGCGCGCGCGCCGCTACCGCATCGAGCGCGTGCTCCACACGTGGGTGATCGATACTGCCTGGTGGGACGAACGCTCGCACATCAGCCGCCACTACACGCGCGTCCTCGCTGAAGGGCGCGTATTCGACCTGTACTTCGACCGACTGCGCCGCGCCTGGTACCTCGAGAAGGCACTCAACTAAGGAGAGCCGCGCAAAGAGAGCCGCGCAACCCGGGCGGATGAAATCAGCGTTTACCGTCGAGTGAGACGAGTGTTTCACCCGGTTGACACGCGGGAAAAATGTGTCACGATATATCGTGTTACAACGAGAGTCAGTACCAGGAGGTCTTTCCATGACACCCTTCCCACCTCACCACATCGATCGCGGCGGTGACTGCCACGGTGGCGACCGCCACAGTGGTGACTGCCATGAGTCACACGGGCGGCACCGTTCTTTCGCCACCGGCGAGCACACTTTTCGCTTCCACAGTCACGACCCACGCGGCATGTACAACTTCACCCCGTGGGGCCGCGCCAAGCGCGGCGACGTACGCACGGCCGTGCTCACTATGCTTGCCGAAGAGCCAATGCATGGCTACCAAATCATCCAGCGGCTCGAGGAGCGCAGCGGCGGTTTCTGGCGCCCCAGTGCGGGATCTGTGTATCCCACGCTTCAACTCCTCGAAGACCAGGGCTTCGTGAAGAGCGAAGAGGTTGAGGGTAAGCGCGTGTTCTCGCTCACTGAGACCGGGCGAACCGAAGCCGCGCGGATCAAAGAACGCGCCGAGGCCACACCTTGGGGCATGGCCAGCGCGTGGAGCGACGATCCACGCTTCAAGCTTGGCCAAGCCTTCATGCAACTCGGCAGCGCCGCTAAGCAGGTTGGCGTGAGCGGCACGAAGGAACAAGTTGACGAAGCGCTCAAGATCCTTGCCGATGCACGCAAGCGCATCTACCAGGTGCTCGCCGGAGGCGAGTGAAGAGGACGCCTGAGCTCCCTGTGTCGTGAACTAACCGACGAAGGTGAGCGTCTCTGATGGGGAGTCGCACGGGCGGCGGCGGGCCGGAACGGCCCGCCGCCGCCCGTTTTCCGCCTGTTTCCTTACCCCAGCGCAACGTGGCGGTACTCTCTGGTGCCCACGGCATCGGCCGAAGGGATGAAGCGGTTCCTACCAATGCGAGCCCCTTGCTGTTCCTCATTGAAACCTGTCTTCATTGAAACCTGTCTTCATTGACACGAACGTATGTTCGTGCTAAGGTCTCATCGGGTGATCCTTCCCCCTCGTCGAGCAACGGCTTTCGCAGTTCCAGCCGCCATG
>Ga0207433_10008276_pt1 | contig 17005 bp, 16 predicted proteins | sample YelNatPaOPGAMG01_FD_187559 | JGI IMG/M metagenome (GOLD analysis project Ga0207433, IMG submission 187559) | Hot spring thermophilic microbial communities from Obsidian Pool, Yellowstone National Park, USA - OP-RAMG-01 (SPAdes) (version 3) | ecosystem: Environmental > Aquatic > Thermal springs... | reverse complement strand
AGGGTCCTGCTGGAGGAGAAGCCTGATTTGGTCCTAGTGGAGGGCGACACTAATACGGTCCTCTCCGGGGCGCTGGCATCTGTGAAGGTTGGGGTCGAGGTCGATCATGTTGAGGCTGGTCTCAGGAGCTTCGACAGGAGTATGCCCGAGGAGATAAACAGGATAGTCGCAGACCACGTCTCTGAGATACTCTTCGCCCCGACTGAGAAGGCCAAGCAGAACCTAATCAGCGAGGGGATAAGCCAGGAGAAGATCCATGTCACTGGAAACACCATCGTCGACGCCGTCCACCAGAACCTGGAGCTTGCGCGGAGAGGGGGAAGCGCCGCTTTGGAATCCCTGGGGCTGGAGGACGGGGGGGTACTTCCTGGCAACGGTTCACAGGCAGGAGAACGTCGACGACCTTGGGGGGCTAAGAGAATTTGGATATGAACCTAAAACAGGGATGAAGACCATGCTGAGATGGGTCTATAAATGGAACAAAAACTTTGAAAATATTAAATAAAGCTTGAATTTCTAATGCATTTTCTAATCTTTCCCCATAATCATTCAGATTTGGTGGAAATGTTAGGAGCATACAATGTAGCAAAAGGAGATAAGTTAAATTATTTGAAGATTGCTGTGGTAGTAGGACTAACGTGCTATAAAACTGGAACGCTAAGAATATGAATGATGCGGCTATGAATATTTTAAGCGATTTTGAAAACTTCCTTTCCAGCTTGAGAAGGTGCAGCAAATGCCTTTTACCTGAAACTTTCCCAAACATAAGTTTTGATGAAAATGGTGTATGCAATTACTGCAGGAACTATAAACCTGTTAAGGTACTTGGGGAAAAATCGCTCCTCAAAGAGCTTGAGAAGTACCGCGGGAGGGGCGATAAATACGATTGTGTGATAGCCATTAGCGGAGGGAGGGACAGCACATTTGTGCTTCACCAGATAGTTGCAAAGTACAAGATGAGAGCTTTAGCTTTAACGGTAGACTCAGGATTCATTACTGAGGAAGGTCATCGCAACATTGAAGCTGCCACCAAATCTTTAGGAGTTGACCACGTTTATATTCGGAATGAAAATCATATGGAAACATCTTGGAAGAATGTTAAGACCATGTTTCATGCGTGGCTTAAGAAACCATCTATCAACACCATAGTACCGACGCTGAACGCGGCGGATAAGACCATGAACCTCCAGATCTTCAGGTACGCAAATAAGAATAGAATACCTCTGGTCATTGGGGGAAACAACATAGGGAACTGTTCCTTTGAGCAGGAGCATTTCAAGACAGGATACATGGGTGTCTTCCCAGACGATCGCGGGAACTACACGTTTTCGGGGAAGGCTAAGCTGATTACTATGTTCACTTGGGAGTTCCTTAAAAACACAGACCATTACCACTGGTCAATCATAAATAGTTACGTGAGTGGCGCGCTTGTGTACTTTTTCGAATCAATGTTGAAACCCTCTAATGTTAACACCCTGGGCTTCTATGATTATGTTTACTGGAATGAGGAGGAGATACTGTCAACAATAAAAAGCATAGGGTGGAGAGGAGCCGATGATACAACGGCAACCTGGAGAATTGACGACATGATGTACCCTTTAATCGATTACATCTACCTAAGACTTGTCGGATTCAATGAATTCGATGAATTCTATAGTAAATTAATCAGGGAAGGACAAATTACTAGAGAAGAATCGATAAAACGATGCATGTTAGAAAGAATCCCCAGGCCTACGATATTTTACAAGCTTTTAAACAAGCTTGAAGTTTCTAGAGAAGAATTGGATAGAGTTTTAGATAATTACAGAATAAGGGTTTTAAATAATCTTAAAAAATTATAGTGCATAAAATTAAAAATTTTGTATATTTTAAGTTTGAAAAATCTAATAAGTAAAAAAGATAGTTAAATATGATTATTAAAAATTGTTAAAACAAGCTTTATTTTCCCAAGAAAATTGCAGTGTCAAAAAGACTCTATAATTCGAGCTTTGTGCGCGCTTAAGTATTTCAAAATTATGAGATTAGTAAGATTCTATCCAGTATCCTCTCAAATCCATTTAGGACTTACGCGTGAAATAATAGACTACTTTTTGAGTAAAATAGTGCTAAGCATAATCCTGACGTTGTTGGTCGCTATATTAATTATTTTAAAGTTTTAACAATATGCTGAAAGAATTAAAGATTAATATTACAACAGAAAAGGAGAAGCGAGAATATCCTTTTGTTTCTGTAATAGTGGCAACAAGGAACGAAGAAAAACATATTGACCGATTATTGGATAGTTTAGTTCATCAGACCTATCCTAAGGATAGATTTGAAGTTCTTATTTTTGATGGCATGTCTCAAGATTCTACTCTACAAATTATTGAAAAATATAAGAGCCGCTTAAACTTGAGAATTTTTACGAATACAAAGATTAGACACGTCTTCGCCTTTAACAAAGGGGTCGACGAAGCCCAAGGGGATCTATTTATGATCGTTAATGCGCATAGTTACCTTAAGGAAGATTTCATAGAAGAAGATGTTCGTACTTTTTTGCAGATAAGAGAAACAGAGCCTTATTTGGCTGGTGTTGGTGGAATTTACATAAATGTTTATGAGAACAAATTTGGAAAGCTTGTTAGTTTAATGTACTACTCTCCTTTTAGTGGTGCTAGGACCGGTAGATACAAAATAAAACGACATTTTTCCGATTCAGTAATATTTGGAGTCTTTGATAAGCAAGTTGTAATATCAAATGGAAAATTTGATGAAGATTTCATAGTTGGTCAAGATGATGAATTACCCTTGAGGTTGAGGTTAAAAGGCTTTAAATTCTTTACTAATCCAAATATCGTCGCATACTATTTTACAAGAAATTCGTTCAAAAGGTTCCTTAAACAGACTTTTAACTACGGAGTTGCGAAAGGACTTCTTGTGAGAAAGGGATATCGACATATTGAATGGTTTAATCCAGCATCTTTCTGGTTTATCCCACCCCTATTCTTTTTATACGAGTTATTTCTTATATTGTTCTTTCCTATCTTCAATTCTATGTTAATCTTTATCCCTATGATCACGTACTTTATCGTAGACTTATTGGCCTCGTTCCATTTATTGATAAAAACAAAAGATCCTCTATGTTTGCTCCTTCCTATTATGTATTTAGTGTTCCACAACATGCTTGGTATAGGTGTTTTGGTAGGATTAATTAAGGGGAAAAAGGCCTTTCTCTAAGATGTCAAGCGAACCAAAAATCTACTTATCAAAAGATTTTGATAAATGGGAAAATTTCCTTCAAAAAGAAGAGGCTGGAAATATTTTTCAAAGTCCAGTAATACTCCCAGCATATGTTAGAGCATTAAAATTTAATGCATACCTACTTACTGCACAGTTGAACCAAGAGATTGTGGGCGGAAGTTTAATCTATAAAAGATTTCCTCCAAAGTTACCGATTCGTTTAATAAATGAACTATATACTTCTTATGGGCCAATAGTGGCTGAAGAAATTATGGATAATGTTAAAATTAAAGTGATTCAGGCGTTGTTAGAAAATGCTAAAAAATGCGCAGATACAGGTACAATTAAACATACCTTCTTTATTAGAAGAGATTATATTTTTAATAAAGAGAAGGATACACGCCCTTCTAAGATGGATTCTGATATGTTTGTGGAAGTTGGCTACAGAGCTGTTCCAAATGGTTATGGACAAACTTTCGTTATTAACTTAGAATCAAACCTGCAATCTATAATCAATAATTTTGAAAAAAGAACAAGGTGGTCATTGAATAAAGCCAAAAAATTTAATATTAAAGCACAAACCGAAAATAGTCAAGAAGGTTTAAAAACTTTTTACAAGTTGTACATGAATACAGCTAAGCGCCATAATTCGATAATTACTCCCTTCAATTTCCTTGATGAGCTCTACAGGATTTTGGCTCCAAAAAAAATGATGGACATATACATTGCCTACTTCGATAATATGCCAGTAAGTACTACAATTACACTCAATTATAAGAATACAGCTTACTACTATATGGCTGCAAGCCTCAAAAAATTTCATTATACTCAAGCTAATACCTATTTACAGTTTTTCATAATTAGCAAGTTAAAAGATAAAGGTATCAAAAGATATGATTTACTATGCGCCCCTCAATCATGCGACATCGATAATCCACAGTATGGCCTTTACCTTTTTAAAAGAGGCTTTGGAGGTAAAAGTGTTCCAGTTTTTCATTATGAACAAATATATAGCAAAATGTTATCTGCCATAGAATGTAGACTTTCACATATCTACAAAAAATTATTCTTTTGAATATGTCGTTCAATAGTACATCAAAATTGATGCCAATAGGCAATCCTCAATTCGTATTGGGAGGAAGTAATAAGATCAATAGTTTTGATTGTTATTCAGTAGCTTTTTCTTCTTTGCTAAAAGAAGATGGCGATTTCTTTTTATACTACACCGGTGCCACAGATAAGAATTGGAGTTTTGCTAGCATAGGCGTAGCAACGTCAAGAAATCTTTTTGAATTCAAAAAGAAGGAGCACTCTATAATAGAAAATCAGAAAAATTCAAAATTTTCTTATGAGGCTGTAACTCCGGCTATCACTAAAGTAAAGTCCAAGTACTATTTGATTTTTGCTGGAAGAGAGCACCGATACGATCATAGAGTTTTAGGGATCGCTTACTCGGATGATCCTGCTGGACCGTTTAAAATAATTGATACCATATACAAACCATCAATGGATTGGGAAGGGTACAGTATTGACAACGGATCAACGCTAATAAAAATCAGTGATGATGAATTCTTGGTATATTACTCCAATTGTGCTCCCTCTCTTAAGAATGTTGTATTTAGAAAACCATTTATTAGAAAAATAGGATTCCTGAAGGTCAAAATAAGGGGTGCTACAAGCAGTTCAATTGAAGTTTTTTCGTCTAAAAATCCAATTCCACTCAACGGACCAATCGGAAGCTGGACAGAATCAATATTCTGCCCTGGATACTTGCATGGAATTTCTAATGAGAACTATCTCTTCTTTACAGCCTCAACTTATACTAAGCACCCAATTCCTCAATACATTGGATATGTCTCAGTAGACTCGCCATTTCTAACATATTTTAAAAGTCAGCCTTTCAAAATACTTTCTGTAAAAGATATTCAGGTGATCTCTAACATAAGATACATGGGATTCGATTATCCTTATCCCATGAGCAACCCCCATGAAGAGAGAAAAGTAGTACTCTTTTACTCAGTCTTGGATAGGGCTACGAATCGATGGTCAATCTTAAGAAGTGTCTTAGAAGCAAAGGGAGACTAAACTGTGAAGATAAAGTACAATTTCTCTAAAAGGAAACATATTTTAATGCTTTTAAGCAATCCTGCCACCTATGATACGCGACCATTAAAAGAAGCGAACAGTCTTGTCAAAAATGGTTACAAGGTTGTAATTCTCGCCTGGGATAGGGAGGGCAATTGTCCGAGGCAGACTTTATCAAACGGCCTACTTATTCGACGTTTTAACTTAAAATCTCCTTACGGCCAAAGTATAAGAACAGTAATCGGATTCTTCTTTTATTATGTTTGGTGCATAATTTCATCTTATACTCTTAATATTGAAGTCATCCATTGCCATGATGTGGATACATTTTTTTGCGGCATATTAATAAAAATGTTAAGATTTGGTCGAATAAAACTAATTTACGATATGCATGATCATCCGATAGTTTTTTTAGAAAAGTTTCCAAAAGCGCATTTTCTAGTTAAAGTTGTTTTTGCTATAGCAAAGCACTATACAGATTATGTGATAGTTGTAAACGATGGCTTTCTAGAATGCCTCTCAAAAGGGGGCTTTCAAAGGGAAAAGATGACAGTGATTATGAATGTGCCTCTAAAATCCGAATATAGTAAATTTAACACCACAAACTGTAGTCGAAGAAAATTTACGGTATTCTACTATGGTGCTATTGGAACCCAGAGAGGGACACATAAACTTCTCGATGCAGTAAAAGATCTCGATAATGTTGAACTATTACTTGCGGGAAAGGGCGACTTAGTTTATCTAGTAAAAAATGCAGAAAAGAAGTATAGCAACGTCAAATACCTAGGCTGGATCTCAACTTCTAAGATAAATCATTTAGTCAAAAAAGCAGATCTCATTCCATCCCTTTATATGCCTAACAACATCAACCATATTTTAGCCTCTCCTGAAAAACTGTTTACAGCCATGGCACATGGAATACCTGTCCTCGTACACAAGGGGAGCTATCAGGCGAAGATCGTGAGGAAGTATGATTGTGGTGTAGTTGTAGATATGGATGATACCGCAAAAGTTAGAGAGGCAATATTTAAACTTGCCTCTTCCCCTGAACTATGCAAGAAGCTTGGAGAAAACGGCATTAAGGTCGTAAGCGAGTTATTTAACTGGCAGGTTATGGAAAGGCGTCTCGTTGGAGTATACCATTCCCTGACATCCTCAAGATAAGCATGAAGTTAAATACCAACTTCTTCAAGATAATGCACTATCAGGATCTAAGGGATTACCCAGCAAAGCCCAGACTATTTGATAAAGAGGGAAATCCACTAATTCGTTTTTATGCGACAAGAAAGGTGGTGTATAATCCGACTACAGTAGTACTCTTAGTTTTAGGCAATCAGCGACTTTACCCTGTAGTGCCAGTCAGTGTATTACTTGGAAAAATTGTAAGTTGACTGATCAATAAAGGCACTCGTGCTGAAGAGTGCTTCTTTTCCCCAAACTTCGGTCACTTCTTCTATCATCTTAGAAGATGGATGATCAATTAGGTAATAAGAGAAAATATTTTCAGAGAACATGCTGTAAGATTTGATATATATGTGTAAAGTCAAAAAAAACTACTTAATGTTGTGATTCCGCGGGAATATGTTATACCTCAACGCTTTATTAAAAATTCAAGGATTACATGCATTTCCATATGTGATTAGGCGAATCGCAAACATTATTGTTAATAAACTTGTGTTAGATGATGATCACGCTAGTTCTTGGTACTAGACCGCAAATAATAAAATCGGCTCCGATAATTTACGAAGCTAGAAGAAAAAGTTTAGAAATCAAAGTCATACACACAGGTCAGCATTACGATTATAATCTATCTAAAACTTTTTTCAACGAGTTAAATCTTCCAGATCCCTATGTTAACCTAGGCGTCGGCTCCGGATCCCATGCGTATCAGACCGCGGAGATGATACTAAGACTTGAAAAAGCCCTTGTAGGTCTTAGACCTGATCTAGTAATGGTTCCAGGTGATACAAATTCCGCATTAGCAGGAGCGTTAACATCAGTGAAGCTTGGCATTAAAGTAGCTCATGTCGAAGCGGGAGCCAGAAGCTATGATATGTCAATGCCTGAGGAGATAAATAGGCGTGTTATAGATCATATATCCTCACTTCTATTCGCAACCTCTGAAAGATGCGTTAAAAATCTTGAGAAGGAGATGGTGTTAGGTAGAACATATCTAACAGGAGACACGATGTTCGACGTTTTCCTAAAGCATATACTATTTACTTCGAATAGCAGTATCCTCGAAGAGAATGCCCTTGATTCGCAAACATATGCAGTATTAACATTACATCGGGCTGAAAACGTTGACAATCCACTTAAACTGGAAAACATAGTTAGAGCTATCATCCAGTTAAGTAATATGTATATTGTTTTTCCAGTACACCCTAGAACTATGAGTAGATTATCCTCTCAAGGCTTTCTTAAGAAACTTGAAGAGGCTAAACACGTTAAACTTCTGAAAACCTTAGGTTATTACGACATGCTTAAGCTTATGTCAGAAGCCAAACTAATACTGACGGATTCCGGTGGCATTCAGAAGGAAGCTTTCTGGCTTAAAGTTCCATGTATAACCCTAAGAGAGAATACTGAATGGGTGGAGACTGTTGAATTTGGTGCAAACTTCCTAGTGGGGTATGATACAAATCGGATAGTTTCAACGGCGAAAATGCTCATCAATGACGAACATATTAAGGATAAGATCAAGAGGATGCCTAATCCCTATGGTGACGGTAAAGCCGCAGAGAAGATAGTTGAGTTCTTACTGGAATACTTAAATCAAGATGGTGCAGGATAGTTTATGTTCACTTGTTTGCTGAAACGCTTTCCAGATGATCCAGTATAAGCTTAAGAGAATCTATGTATTTTAAACTATTAAAAGACAATCAGCAGCTTTTGAACATTTTTGTTGTCAAGCGAGAGTATAGCGGCAAAAAAGGATGCGTGTAAGCGCATCATATTATAAATTTTCAAACTATAAGGACATGTTGAGGCTAGGCGTTAATTGGGCTCTATTCGAGGATCATGAACGAGTTCTACAATTTGAAGGGTAAGCATCCTAAGCCTCTCGTAGTGCGTACATAAATAAGAATGCTTTGTTAACAAGAGAAATAATGAGAATACTTATAATTTCTCATATGTTTCCTAATGATCAAAATCCTATTAGTGGGATATGGGTTAAGGACCAAGTAATTGCTTTATCAAAACTTTGTTCTATAGTAGTGGTATCACCCATACCCTACTTTCCATCAATACCAACATTCAAAAAATTCTATAAATACAGCAAAATTCCTAAGCAAGAAGATGTTGAAGGAATAAAAGTATATCATCCAAGATTTTTCACCCTTCCAAACGGTTTATTGCCTTTATTGACAACGATCAGTTACTTCTTAGCATTAGCAATTTTTATAAAGGCAATGAAGGTATGTAGCAAAATTGATTTAATTCATGCGCATGCAATCCTTCCAGACGGATTTAGTGCTGCGTTACTAGGGAGGCTTTTCAAAAAACCAGTAGTTGTAACAGTCCATGGAGGCGATCTGCGTTACCAATATAAAAAAGTTGTTGAAGGGACACTAATACGGTTTACTATAAAGAGAGTAGATTTAATTATCTCTCCTCATTTTGAACTGACAGAAATATTAGAAAGAATGGGCTGCAGAATAGAAGAGATCTTTAATGGTATAGACGCTCGAATCTTTAACCCCGTCTTTACTCGAGATGCTGAAATAGCTCAACGGACGCTGAAGCTATCTGGTAAAAAGGTTGTACTATTTGTAGCCCTTCTTAATGAATTTAAGGATCCCATCACTTTTGTGAAGGCTGTTCCTTTTGTTGTATCTAAAAGAAACGATGTAGTGTTTTTAATAGCTGGAGATGGACCTTTAAGAAAGGATATTCAGAACTTGCTTAAGCTTCTACAAATAGAGAATTATGTTAAAATTCTTGGGATTAGACATGACATTCATGTTTTGCTAAAATTGGCTAATGTCTTCGTCGCTCTTAGTCCTTATGAAAATTTATGGAGCCGTGCTTTATGTGAGGCTTTAATGTCGGGAGTGCCTTGTGTTATAACTGAGTCAGGAACCACACATAAGCTGTCCTCTTTTCTTTCTAAAATTGTATATTTAATTCCACCAAAGGATCATCAAAAGCTAGCACAAGCAATATTAGATATTCTACAGAATCCAACATTAGCTCAAAACCTTAGATCAAATGCTTGGAATTTTGCGCGAGTAAACTTCGATATTGAACTTACTACAAATAGAATAATGCGGGTCTATCAAGAAGTAATCAAAAAGAGTTCGACTTCTAATTGAAATACAGAGCAAAGTATCTTTTCTTTGTTATATATTCTCCGTTTCCTAGTTTTGCCGGTGGTCGAGAGACATGGCTTTCACATGTTTTTAGCAAGCTTTCAGACCACGGTTATTCTGTGACTATAATATCACTATATAATGCTAGGAAACCTTCAAGACTATTCTACAAACTGGATGATAGAGTTCAACTTGTCAATATTTTTACACCCCGCTCACTGGTGATGTTTAGCATACCTATTTTGGTAGAGTTAGACATGTTGTTATTCACGTTTGTTGCGTCACTTTATTTGTTATTTAAAGCCCTAGGAAGTATTGTTTATTGTATGAACCCAGGATTTGAAACGCTAGGTCCATTATTCTTGAAGAAACTCTGTAGTAAAATCATTGTTGTCTCCATGATTAGAGGTTTATGGTCTTGGGAGATGTCTTTTAGGTATCAGAAACTTAAACCAATATTTATCTCTTCTCTTTTCAAGAAAGTGCTGAGATTTATCGAGTATTACAGTTTGAAAAATGCAGACATAGTCATTGCTAATGGATATGATACGGCAGAAAAGTATTCTGTTTTAATAAAAAGACCTATATATGTGCTTCCTAATGGCGTTGATACGACTATATTCACTTTTCAACCAAGTACTTCTACTAAACTGACAAAAACGATCATTACAGTCACGAATCTTCGCGCGCTAGGGGGGATAAACGCCCTGATTAAAAGCATTGTTTATCTGAAGCAAATATACCATAAACCATTCAAAGTCAAAATAGTAGGCGGAGGAGACAAAAGGCCTTTCTTAGGGCTTGCGGAGACCCTAGGAATAAAAAATTATATCGATTTTCTTGGAGAGAGACAAGACCTTCCGAATCTTTTAAAAGAGGCAGATGTTGTTGCTTGCCTCAAAGAAGGCGGAGGCATCAGCCATTCATTACTTGAAGCGATGGCCTCAGGTAAAGCTATTGTTGCATGGAATACAAGGGTTTACAACCAAGTGCTTACTAATGGATTCAATGGTCTGCTAGTTGCCAAAAACGATATCAAGCAACTTTCTGAAGCCTTCTCTAAACTTTTAAATGATCCCGAGTTTGCAGTTGTTTTGGGTAGAAATGCGCGTGCAGAAGCTATGAAATATGACTGGAACAAGATAGTTAAAATGCTTATCAATATACTCTCATACATGCCTCAACGAGAATGATTTATATCTAATTCTGGAGTTTATAAAAGTTGGTTTCGATGCTTCGGCGCATAATCATTGACTTAAAGAATCTGCTCTTGTTCGTTTTAGCCGCTTCTATATTAGGATTGAACATGGTATGTTTTAAATCATCCGCTGTAGGTTTTCTTGCTTTTATATTGTATGTTTTTTCGTTTGTGAGTGCAATATGCAAGCATTTCACTTTTTTTGAAAGGTCACTCAGACCATTCTTTGGTTTTCTATTCCTTTGTGTTCTGATGTTGTTAACCATAGCTCCTCTGATACTCCTTCGAATCGTCTTATCCGACCAGCTTGTTTTTGTCTTTCTCCTCATACCTTCTTTACTGTTCTTCCACAAACCAACTGAGAATAAATCAGATATGCCGAAAATCCATTTTTCATCACTCGAGGTATTTATAATAGTTCTCCTTTTCGCCCTGATCATTCCAATCTTCTATCTTTTATGGAGTGTAAGAACCGCTGAAACAGTACTTTCTCCAAAATACGTTTTTCCACAGTCTCTCTACTTTTGCGTCTTGTTCGCTTCATTTTATGTTTCCCTACTAATTTTCACGAAAATTCGCACATGCATTCGTTTGTTTGCCATTGTCCTTCATTCCCTAGCCATATGTTCTTTTGGGTACCTTGTCTATGAATATATGTATGGTTCTGATCTCTGGGAGTATCTCTCTGTTGAAAGATGGATTAGCCTTGGTGGCATATTGCCCTACCACTCCACATTCATAAAATACGTAGCGGACGGAAACAACCTTCATGTAGGTCTTTACAGCCTCAATGTGATGTTTTCGAAGTTGCTTCAGTTGGATCTGTATTGGCCAACGCTGATGTCCGTTGTACTGCTTCTCTCAGTTTTTATTCCCTTACTAATGTATCAGATAGGAAAGAAAATTTACAATAATGATGTTTACGCACTCATTTTGGCATACCTTCCATCCTTCCTATACGATACTCTCTCGTGGCGTTCCTTGTCCTCAGCCAACGGCTTGGGAGTATTAATAACACTTTTTGCTCTCTTATTTTGGACAGTATACCTCACTGACGAACGCATCCCTACACTTTTCCCGATTTTGATCACTGGAAGTGCAATATTTGCATATCCGTTAACCGGGATAATCGCTGCCGAGTTCGCCTTATTTTCGATATTCCTTAGAAGACATGGCACGAAGAAACTTTCAAAGACCATTTTTGTAGTTTTAACTGTTAGTTTCATTCTTCCGACAATTCTGCTAGTGTCAGGTACCTGTACATTAGCTAGTATCAGACCATGGGAAACCGTTTTGAACAGATTCATCTATCCTAGTGAGAGGTCACCTTTAAATCGGCTACTAGATCTGCCGTACATGTTTGTTTACGTTATGACCATCTACGGGTTGCTTATAGGGAGAAAGAACATAAAGTCAGAAGTCTATACAATGTTTTCAGCTTTCTTAGTGATTCTCATGTCAAACAGCATTTTCACTGATTTGGCTAACATGCCATCTTTACGAGTTACTACAACGATACTGCCTTACTTTTATCTTTTCTTCGCTGGCATAGCCATTAGGGAACTTTATGATAAATGTACTAAGCATATACACATCTCATTAGCCTTACATGCCAAAAAATTACGTATTCCCACATTAAAGTTGTCAGCCATTGTTATGTTGTTCATATTAGCGGTAGGACCATCTGCTATATACATCTTTATGCCATATCGCGGACCTAACCCCTCAAGATACCAAATAGAAGCCATCAATTACATCTTAAATGAGGATAAATCGCATTCTTCCTTGATACTTGCCGACTACCTTACATTGGTGATTATAAATGCAGAAGCTAATGGTAGCTATTACAGTCTTCCTCAGGACCAAAGTATATATGCTTTAACAGGACTTGCTTTCCCAATGTACAAGAAACTAATGGGAGATCCAACTCGCGAGATTTTTATAGAGGCGGAAAATGTTATAGAGGGATACCTTAGAAGGTGTGGTGTTAACACAACCGTTTCTCACTGTTATGTGGTGTGTGATACGGTTATTTCAGAACTTTACGGGATTAATCCTGAAAAATCGCTCAGTAAACTGGAGAACCTATTCGGAAAGCCCAAAGTTTTCGGCAATGTCTTTGTATTCTCTGGGTACATTCCTCAAAAACTCGACAATGGATGGATAACTCAATTAGATAAGAATACTATGATATATGATGTTGCTTTCAACGATTTTAATTCACTTCTTTCAGAATCCACTGTTGAAGGCACCATATTATATGACACGAAATATGAAGGAATACTAATTTTCAAGACAAACAGCAGCCTAACCATAAAAATAGACACAAAACACAAAATCATTAACGCTTCGTTATCCTGTTCAATTTATCGGTATAATGAAGACGATAACGTTTTTATTCAAGTATCTGTTGATGGTTCAAACTATTTAACCGTCTGGATAACCAATACCACAAGAATGTATTTGGATCTGATTGATCTGCCATTAACGTCGCTTCTAAGTGGATATGACAGCTTCTATTTAAAATTTGGGGTAGAAAGCAGGAGACAAGAAGATTATTCTATGGCTGTACGTAACTACTGGAATAATGCCTTGAGTGGCATAAAACTGAAAATATATACTTATGCTTAGAAATAAGATATAACGAAAGCCATTTTTTATTAAATAGAAATCATCATCTAGAGTATAAATATGAAAATAGGGATCACTGGCGCATCATACTTTGGAAAGATTTTAGAAATTCAATTAAGAAATAGTGGAATTGATGCAGAGTTAATTGAAACCTCTTTGATTAGATACAATTTAATAAAAAATGTGCTCAAAAAAGATATTATTCATTTCATTTTCTCGCCTACTGTTTCAGTATATGGGTTAATCACAATTATTCAACTAAAATTATTGTTTAGAAAAAAAATAATTGTGACATGGATTGGTAGCGACACATTGCTTGCAATAAAAGTCAGAGGCTATATTTGTAGCAAAATTGGAAACAAGTTTATAGACCTTAATACAGCCTTGACAGAATGGCTAGCTGAAGAGTTAAAAAAATTGGGGATTGAAAATTGTGTGGTTTGCCCATTACCGTTATATAAGGATGTGAGGTTGGTGCCGATGTGTTTACCCCGAAAATTTACAGTACTTATTTATTTGCCTCAACATAGATTTGAATTTTTTTGTGGAAAAATTTGTGAAAGGATAATAGATTCCTTTAAAAATATTCATTTTATCATTACGGCTAATAATGGATATGGAATTAAGAAGAGGGCAAATGTCGAGTTTCTAGGATGGGTGAATGACATGAATAAAGTATACAGTCAAACTACTGTTTTTTTGAGAATACCTAAGCATGATGGCTTGTCAAATATGGTTCTTGAAGCGCTTTCAGCAGGCAGATATGTAATTTATTCCTATCCATTAAAGGGATGTTTTTATGCAAGGACATACAACGATGTTTGGCACCACCTTAATAAGCTTTTAAACACCCCTCAATTGAAACCCAATATTGAAGGGAGAAACTTCGTTCTTAGAAACTATGACAAAAACATACTAGTTAAAAAGCTTATATCCATCTATAAGATGGTTATAACACGCTAACGCTAGAAAATCAGAAAGCAATTATATGAAGAGGGGTCATAATGAAATCTTTAATCGCATTACTCAAGACAATTTATAGAGGACTAACTGAAAGAAATCATCACTTTCCAGAACTAGTTCTCAATTATGAGGAATACCATAAAGTATCGCATGTATCTCCACTTTCTGTTTTGCGGGTGAATTTGATTTCTGAATGGGTTGAACCATTTTCCAAAGTTTTGGATGTAGGGTGCGGAGAAGGGTTTGTTATGGAATACCTTTCGAAAACCAAACATTGTAAGGTCATTGGTATAGACGTATCAAGTAAGGCTATTGAAACTGTCCAATCAAAGGGTTTTGAAGGGCTCGTTGTAGATGTTGATAAGGAAGGATTAGGATTGGCTGAAAAAAGAAAATACGATTATATTTTATTTATCGAAGTCCTTGAACATTTAAAGTATCCTCATAAAGTATTAATAGAGGCATGTAGGCATAGTAGGAAGGGAGTTATAGTAACACTTCCTAACACAGGATACTTATATTGGCGCTTGCAAATGATAAGAGGCTATTTTCCAAGACAAAGCTTTACACACCTACATTTTTGGAGCATAAATGATTTCTATATTTTCCTAAAAACAGTTGAATCTTCAGCCTTTAGCTCTCAAGACAGACTTATCTACTTGCGGCATTAAGGGGTTAATGTGTAATCATTTTAGAAATCTGTTAGCTTATCAACAATGTTGGTTAATAGCACCATTTAGAATTAATGATTGAAATCCAAATTTACAGAAAAACCCCATACAAGTTCAGACAGATAATTCCATAGCAGTGTGCACTGCTGTGGTTTTTAGCAACATAAAATAAAGACGAGTTCGTCATACAATTGTGAAGATGAACGCCAGATAATTGCTTTTAAAATTGCAGAACATGGGCTTAAAAAATTTTGGACCTGTGCAGTTGTAGGTTAGATTTGTGCTGTAAGCACTTCTCGTAATACGAGTTCAGCGAATGTTACCATGAACCTAGTATTCTTTATGACGAATTCTGATGCCATGAGATGGCCGTCTTAGTCGAGTTCTGCAGAATGACTTGTTTTTTGCTTTTAGAAGCCTTTGTGCTACTTCCTGTACGAAGCGGTGTATGGCACTTTTTGGGACATTTATGCCTGTGGCTGTTTCAAACTTTAAGCTTGTATCTTGATAACTCATCTTTGAAGCGTACTCAGTCAGTTTCATTCTGAGGTCTTTTGAGTATTTGTGGCGTTTCAGGTCTAGAAATTCTAGGATAGGCGAGGCAATTGAGTTACCAATCCGATCTCTGACCTTCTGCACCTTGAAGCTGATTTTTCCCAACAGCGTGGTGACTTTCTTCGTGCATGAACCTGCTCTTTTGAATTTGAACGAATGTTCATGCGAGTATTTTGGTCCACACAGCCGCATTATGATTTGTTCTTGGCTTTTTTGGATTTGGTTGATGAGTTCAGATCTTGAATGGGTGTTGATGCCTTGGATGATCCCAGCTAAATCTATATGGAAAGCCGCTTCAACGTATTCTAGGCTTACTTTCACCTCCGCTCTGCTGTATTGCTTACAGCACAATAGAGGGTGAAGGTAAGTATATAATTCTAACCTACAAATGAACGGCATGAAAATTTTTGAACTGGACATGAACAACTCAGTAGACGAAGCTTTCGGACTGGCGCCAGCATTCAAAATGAATACGGCGGACCTCCTGTACATAGTGATATGCAAGAGCCTAAAGATGAAGAAGAGTATGAGATTCGACAAAGAGATGACCTCAAAGAAGATTTTCATGGACGCAACGGGGATAGAGGTTAAATATGGACCCGCTGACAAACAATAACAATAAAATCGAACCGACCTAATAATAGCAGAGATTTTCGAAAAACCTGCCTATAACCTTTCCCAAAAGGAGCGCAATACTTAAAGATCATGGGCACAAAAGTTATCATCATGCCCTCTTTCGAGTGTTACGTCTTCAACGAGTACTACAATAGGTACCTGAAGGACAACGACAGATTGGCGAAGGTAGCATCCCTGATAGACTGGGAGCTCCATAATAGCCTCATCCTACCGCAACCTGACCGAGAACGGAGGGAGGCCAAACATCGATCCAATCGTCATGCTGAAGCTACTTGTATTACAGCAGTGGTACGGTTTGTCTGATCCGGAATTGGAGCGCCGGTAGCTAGGGACGTGATCTTCCAGCACTTCCTCGGCTTCCCCGGAGTGATCCCGGGCTACACAACGGTCTGGTTATTCAGGGAGAGGCTGATAAGGGACGGGAAGTGCGACAAGGTCTGGTCAGAGCTACTTTGGAGAGGCAGATGGAGAGGAAAGGGCTCAAATTCGAGAGGAGGGGGAGGGCTGCCCAGGACGCCACATTCATAACTGCGGATCCTGGGCATGCTCCAGCAGAGGATTTAAGGCGTACAGGCATTGACGCGCAGGTCAAGGGACGGTTCTTGGACAAAGAAGGGCAGACGTTCATACTTCGGATACAAGCTGCACCTGAAGGCTGATCTCAAGTACGGGCTGATAAGGGCTTTCAAGGCAACAACAGCCTCTGTGCACGACTCGCAGGTGGACCTCTCCGA
>Ga0207433_10008270_pt1 | contig 17021 bp, 24 predicted proteins | sample YelNatPaOPGAMG01_FD_187559 | JGI IMG/M metagenome (GOLD analysis project Ga0207433, IMG submission 187559) | Hot spring thermophilic microbial communities from Obsidian Pool, Yellowstone National Park, USA - OP-RAMG-01 (SPAdes) (version 3) | ecosystem: Environmental > Aquatic > Thermal springs... | reverse complement strand
CTAAAAAGAAGAAAGCAAACAAATAGATTAAATGAGGTGAGGTAATGGCACAAGAGAGAGGTGGACAGGGGAAGGCTGCAAGAAGAAAGGCAAGAAAAAAAGCAGCAAAGATAATACAGAGAAAAAAGAAAGAGTTTACATATCGCGGATTTACCCTTGAGGAATTAAAAAAGAAGACTACTGAGGAAATAATTGAACTACTACCTGCGAGAGCAAGAAGAAGTTGCTTAAAAGGATTGAACCCTGAGGCACAGAAACTTCTTGAGAAGATTAGAAATGGAGAAGGAGTAGAAAAGGGAATAAGAACACATTGCAGGGATATGATAATTCTTCCAGAAATGGTAGGTAGAAGGATTGCAATACATAATGGGAAGGAGTTTAAAGAGATAGAGATATTGCCTGAGATGATAGGGCATTACTTAGGTGAATTTGCAATGACGAGGGTATTCCCGAAACATTCAGGACCTGGAGTAGGTGCGACGAGGTCATCAAAGTTCATGCCACTTAAGTAAGAGGTGTTAAAATGGCAGGATATACACAGTTTAGGAAACCAGACAAAAGCGCAAGGGCAATTGGTAAAGAGTTAATGATATCTCCAAAACATTCAGTTGAGATATGCAGAATCCTTAAAGGAATGGACCTTGAAAAGGCAAAGGAGTTACTTGAAGAAGTAGCAGAATTGAAAAGAGCAGTGCCGTTTAAAAGATACAAGAAGCAAGTGTGCCATCAGAAGGGGAAAATAGGTCCTGCAAGGTTTCCAAGAAAGGCAGCAAGAGAGATATTGAAAGTGTTGGAATCTGCTGAGAACAATGCAGAATACAAAGGGTTAATGCCAGATAATATGTATATAGAGCATATCGCGGCTCATAGAGGAAGGGTATACAGGGCATACATGCCAAGAGCACATGGAGCCTCTACCCCTCATAACAGGCTTACTACAAATATAGAGGTTATCTTGATGGAGAAGGAGGAATAACATGACATCTGAAAGAAAATTTGTACATGAGAACATTCGCAGGGTACTACTCAAGGAATATCTTAGGAAAGAGACCGAGAAAGCAGGTTTTGGTGGAATAGACATCCAAAGGACCCCCCTGGGAACAAGAATAACCCTGATTGCAGAAAAACCAGGTATGATTATAGGACGAAGGGGGGGTGCAATTAAGACCTTAACAGAAGCGGTTGAGAAGGATTTTAAGTTTGATACACCTGCAATTGAAGTTCAGGAAGAATCGAATCCAAACTTGAATGCCCAGATAATGGCACAGAAACTGGCAGTTGCTCTTGAAAGAGGCTGGCATTTTAGGCGTGCAGGGCATTCTACTGTGAAAAGAATTATGGATGCAGGTGCGAAAGGATGTCAGGTTGAAATTGCAGGTAAATTAACTGGTGAAAGGCATAGGACAGAGAAATTTAAGGAAGGGCATGTAAAGTATTGCGGCGAACCTGCGTTGAAATTCATGTTAAAAGGATATGCAGTTGCTAAGAAAAAGCCTGGCGTACTTGGTGTTACGGTATGGATAATGCCACCGAATGCAAAACTTCCAGATGAAATCGAAATAGGTATAAAGCGTGCAATGGAAGCAGAGAAGAAAGGAGAAGTTAAACAGCCTGAACAACCATCTGGTCAACCGTCAGAAAATAAACCATCAGAACCGGTACAGACACAGGTAAGTCAGGATAGACAGAAAAAATAGAGGTGAGGTTTCATGGCTGCTATAAAACTTAAAAATGATGCTATAAGGAAGATGACAAAGGAAGAAAGACGTGCAAAATTAGAAGAGATTTGCGATGAATTGATGCATGAGAAAGGGGTTAAAGCTATGGGAGGTGCGCCTACATCACCAGGTAGGGTAAGAGCATTGAGAAATGCAAAGGCAAGAATTATGACTATAATGAGAGAGAATAAAGAGATATAGAGGAGGAATGAACAAGTGGGAGCAATCTGTCCGGTATGTGGACTTCCTAAGGAAGTTTGTGTATGTGAGGAGATCGCAAGAGAACAGCAGGAGATAAGCATCTATTCGGTCAAGCGGAGATATGGTAAGATGGTTACAATAGTAGAAGGCATAAATGCGTCTGATATAGACCTTGAGGACCTTGCAAAAAAACTGAAGACAAAATGTGCCGCTGGTGGGACTGTAAAAGATGGAAAAATCGAACTGCAGGGAGAACATAAGCGAAAAGTACAAAGTGCGCTTGAGGAGATGGGATTCAGAGTTGAGGTGAAGTGATAAGATGAAACGTAACCGCGACCTTATGAGGCAGGAGTTGATAGGTCTCGAGGTCGAGGTTGCGAGATGCACTGATCCAACAATGGAGGGATTAAAAGGGAAGATAGTTGATGAGACAAAAAATACATTCGTAATCCTCTTGAAAGATAAACAAAAGAGGGTACGAGTTCCAAAGATTTCATCACTCTTTAGATTCCTCATCGAAGGAAAGGAATACACGATAGATGGGAAAGAGATAATGTTCAGACCTGAAGATAGGATAAAGAAAATAAGGTGAGATAAGAGGTGAAAGATATGGTTGAGGAAAAGGGCGAAACGAAGACACAACCTGTTGCTGAGAAGAAAGCAGTTAAGGTTACAAAAGTAGTAACAAAAGTAAAGAAAGTTGCAGTGAAGAAGACCAAGCCGGAATGGCCAGAGGGTGTTAAAGATATTGGGATAGATGTTAAACCACCTAAAGAGGTATGTGCGGACAAGAATTGTCCTTTTCATGGAAGACTTTCCGTGAGAGGTGCGATATTAGATGGAGTGGTAGTCTCCGACAAGATGACGAATACGGTTGTAGTAAAGAGAGAAAGGAGGCATTACAATAAGAAATATGAAAGGTATGAATTGCGCACATCCAAATATTCTGCTCATAGTCCACCCTGTTTAGGTGTTAAAGCAGGGGATAAGGTCAGGATTATGGAATGCAGACCATTATCAAAGACAGTATCTTTTGTGGTGATAGAAAGGAGGTAGGAGCATGAAGGGAGTTAGTAGCAGAGTAACGAGAGGATTACCAAAAGGAGCAAGGCTTGACATCGCAGACAACACAGGTGCAAAGGTTGTAGAGATAATTGCAGTTCCTAAATATCATGGAGTACATAGAAGGTATCCATCTGCAGGTGTTGGAGACATGCTTACTGTTGCAGTAAAGAAAGGAACACCACAAATGAGAAAACAGGTTCTGCAGGCAGTGATAATAAGGCAAAAGAGACCATATAAGCGTGCGGACGGGACAACCATAAGTTTTGAAGATAATGCTGCAGTAATAGTAACGCCTGAAGGTGAGGTTAAAGGCTCTGATATAAAGGGTCCTGTTGCGCGTGAGGCGGCAGAAAGATGGGCAAGGATTGCCGCGACAGCATCGACGATAGTATAAGGGGGGATAGAATGGCAATTAGTAAAATTAGTATCCAACCGAGAAAACAGCGAAGAGGGCTGTATAATGCACCACTTCATAAGAGAAGGATAATAATGTCATCCCATCTCTCAGATGAACTTGAGGAGACATATGGTATAAGGTCATATCCAGTAAGGAAGGGTGATACGGTAAAGATAATGAGAGGTTCGCATAAAGGTGCCACTGGAAAGGTTGCTTCTATCGATAGAAAGAATTACTTTATTACGGTAGATGGAGTAACCATGACAAAGGCAGATGGGAAAGAGGTGGCAAGAAAGATACATCCCTCAAATGTTATGATAACACAACTTGATTTATCCGACCCAAAAAGGAAGAAATATTTTGATGAGAAGAAAGCAGAAGTAGAAAGAGCAGAGAAGAAGAGGAAGGCGAAAAAGGCAAAGAAAACAGAAGAGAAGAAGGAGGAGAGCAAATGAGCAAACATGTTAATAGACTAACTGCGCCTAGGTCATGGCCTGTACCTAAGAAGACGAGCAAGTGGATAACAAAACCATCACCAGGACCTCATCCTGTTGAAAAATCAATACCCCTGCTTGTAGTGGTAAGGGACATGCTTGGATACTGCGATACTGGGCCTGAAGCAAGGATGATTATAGGGGGAAGAATGATAAAGGTAGATGGAAAGGTCGTTACAAATTCAAAACATGGAGTGGGATTGATGGATGTGGTGTCGATTCCAAAGACGAATGAACATTTCAGAATGATGCTTGATACAAATGGCAGACTTAGATTGGTAAGGATAAATGAAGAGAGTGCAAAATGGAAACTTGTAAGAGTGGAAAATAAAACTACGATAAAGAAAGGTAAGACCCAACTTAATCTTCACGATGGAAGAAACATAGTGCTTGAGAATCCGGGTAATTTTAGAACTGGGGATACCGTAAAAATAGAGATTGAAACACAGAAGATATTGGAGACCTATCCATTTGCAGAAGGGAATCTTGCTTATTTAATTGGAGGAAAGCATGTAGGAGAACTTGCAACAATCCAGAATTATGTAGTAACAAGGAATCCGCGTGCGAATACCATAAAGTTCAAGGAGAACTTTTCCACTGTTAAGGATAATGTTTTCGTAGTTGGTATAAACAAACCTGAAGTTGTGCTTCCGGAGGTGAAGATAAATGGCTGAAAAGAAGGAAGCAAAGAAAGAAGAGAAACCAAAGGGTGCTGAAAAAGGAAAACCACCTGAGAAAGGAAAAGAAGCGCCGAAGGTGGCAGAGAAAGGAAAACCTATGGAAGGAGAGAAGAAAGCAGAAGAGGTAGCCAAGCCGGAAGCGAAAGAGGCAAAGGCAGCAGTTCCTGAAGGTCCTGCGATATACAAAGTAAAGAAGGCAAAGGCAAAAAAAGAGAAAAAAGAAGAGGGACCTGTATATACTAAGGCTCATCCATCGAATCTAAAATATGGAAAGAATCCGATGAGAGGGATAAGGATAGAAAAGGTTGTGGTAAATATCGGAGTAGGTGAAGGTGGAGAGAAGTTAGTAAAAGCGCAAAAGGTTCTTGAGTTAGTAACTAAGCATAAGTCAGTGCAAACGATATCTAAGACAACGAATAGAGATTTAGGTATAAGGAAGGGCATGCCAATAGGTGCGAAAGTAACATTAAGAGGTAAAGATGCAGTTGAGTTTTTAAAGATGGCATTAGATGCAAGGGACAACAAATTACAATCTTGGTCATTCGATAGGGAGGGTAATTTTTCATTTGGCATAGCAGATTATACTGATTTTCCTGGACAGAAATATTCACCTGACATTGGTATATTTGGTATGGATGTATGTGTAACCTTGCGCAGGCCTGGTAGTAGGGTATCAAAGAGACAGCGTGCAAGGAGCAGGATACCTATATCTCATAGACTTTCTCAAGAAGAAGCAATGAAGTTTGTAAAAGAGAATTTCAATGTTGAGGTGGTGATGTGATGGTAATTGGTAAGAAAAAGAAGTTTGGAAGGGTAGTAGGCTGCATAAGGTGCGGGAGGAAAAGAGGGATAGTACGAAGGTATGGAATGCATCTATGCAGGCAATGTTTTAGGGAGATAGCACCTGAGATAGGATTTAAGAAATATTCGTAGGGGGGGTGAAGAGATGCAGTCAGATCCATTAAACGATGCAATGTCAACGATAAAGAACGCAGAAAAAGTTGGTAAAGGAGAATGTATAATACGACCATCGTCTAAACTTATAGGTAGGGTCTTGAAAGTGATGCAGGACAATGGATACATAGGAAACTTTGAGTATATAGATGATGGACGTGGGGGAAAGTTCAAAGTTCAACTCCTTGGAAACATCAACGATTGTGGTGTGATAAAACCTAGGTATTCAGTGAAAAAGAAGGACATGGAAAAATTTGAGGCAAGATATCTACCTGCACAGGACTTTGGAGTGCTGATAATATCGACGACAAAAGGTGTAAAATCACACACGGTAGCTAGGGAACAAGGTGTAGGAGGAAAACTCCTTGCATATGTGTATTAACTTGGTGGTGAACAAATGGTTATTGCAACTGAGTTAAGGGATGAGATAAAACTGCCAAAGGGTGTTAGTGTAGAGATGTCTGGAGATGTGATAAAGTTTAAAGGTCCAAAAGGTGAGGTGAAAAGGAATTTTAGTCATCCTAGATTAAAGATAGAGAAAGGGAAGGAATCGATTATAGTTTCAGTGAAGTTACCGAACAAGAAAGAAAAAGCGCTCTTTGGTACGTGGTGTGCACATATTCGGAACATGGCAAAAGGAGTAACTGATGGGTTTGAGTATAGAATGAAGATAGTCTATGCGCACTTTCCAATAAAGGCGAGTGTGAAAGGAGATTTGTTCATGATAGAGAACTTTCTTGGAGAGAGGACGCCTAGGAGTGCTAAGATATTAGGTTCATGTAAAGTTAAGGTTGAAGGGAATGAGGTTATACTAACAGGTGCGGATATAGAAGAAGTAAGCCAAACGGCGGCGAATATCGAGCGCGCGACTTTGATTGCAGATAGAGACCCGAGAGTATTCCAAGATGGGATATACATTACAGTTAAAGGATAGGGTGATTAGATGGCAGAGGAGACAAAGAATGAAGTGAAAGAGGAGAAGAAAGAAGAGAAGAAGAGAGCAAAGGTTGAAGAAGAGGAAGTTGTAGAAGTATCTAAGATAAAACCTAAACTTTCAGAGAGGACAAAGAGGTTACTTGAATTAAGGGCTGAGAAGAAGGCAAAGGAACCTGAGTTTCGTAGGCAGGAATGGTTTAGATATAAAAGGATTGGAGAAGAATGGAGAAAGCCCAGAGGTTCACATTCGAAACAAAGGCGGCATTTTAAGAGACGTCCAAATGTAGTTTCTATAGGATATGGAGGACCTGCGGAGGTAAGAGGGTATCATCCATCTGGATTTAAGGAAGTGCTGGTTCATAATCTGAATGAACTTACGAATGTGAACCCTGAGACTGAAGCAATAAGAGTAGCTGGAGGAGTTGGATTAAGGCTTAGACGAAGGATTGAGAAGCGTGCTGATAAAAGAGGTATAAAGATACTGAATAGGGTCGCGACGAGGGAGGAATAAAGATGGATTTAAAGAATCAGAGAAGGCTCGCGGCAAGCATACTAAAATGCGGGTTAAACAGGGTGTACATGAATCCAGAATGGACAGAAGACATATCTGGAGCAGTAACGAAGGAAGATGTAAGGAGACTGATAAAAGCAGGTGCAATATTTGCGAAGCAGAAAGTAGGGATATCTAGAGGAAGAACGAGGATAAGGCTTGAGCAGAAAGCGAAGGGACGAAGAAGAGGGCAGGGTTCAAGACGTGGTGCGAAGTATGCCCGATTTCCAAGAAAGGAGAGATGGATACAGACTATAAGGCCGATAAGAGAACTTCTAGCTCAATATAGAAAAGATGGGGTATTAGATAAACATCAGTATCGCGAATTTTACAGACTTGCAAAAGGCGGTGTATTCAAGAACAAATCGCACCTTATGTTGCATCTTCGTACAAAAGGGATACTGAAAGAAAAGGAGAAGACTGAGAAGAAAGTAAAGTTGAAGACTGTTGCAAAAGTTAAGAAGATAAAACCAAAGATAGAGGAAACCAAGCCTGAAGTTACTACTGAGGAAAAGGGCAAAGAGACCAAGATGGAAGTGAAACAAGAGGTGAAGCCTGTAATGCCTGTAACTAAGACCGTAGAGAAAGCAAAGGAAGAAATATCAGAGAAGAAAGAAGGAGAGCAAACAGGTCAGAAAGTTGTAAAGAAAGTAGTAAAGAAAGTGGCAAGAGTGCCTGTTAAAGATATTCAAGATAAGGGGAGTGAGTAAATGGCAAACGGACCGAGATATAGCGTTCCATTTAGGAGACGGAGAGAAGGTAAGACAGATTATAGGCTAAGACTTAATCTATTGAAGTCCTCCAAGCCGAGGGCAGTTGTTAGAAAAACATTAAAAGGGATAATTGTTCAATTTGCAGAATATGATGAGAAAGGTGATAAGATATTGGTTTCTGCGACTGCAGGCGAGTTGAAGAAGATGGGCTATACAGGTTCATTAGATAGTACGCCAGCGGCATATCTTACTGGCTTGCTTGCAGGGCATAGAGCAAAGGAGAAACATATTTCGGAGGCTGTACTTGACATTGGTCTGCAATCGCCATCGAGAGGGTCGAGGGTATTTGCAACGCTTAGAGGGATACTTGATGCAGGGGTGCATGTGCCACATGGGAGAGGGATATTTCCAAGTTCGGAGAGGATAAAAGGGGCACATCTTAAAGGATATAGCGAAGATAATTTTGGTGGTGTATGGACTAAGATAATGGGGAAAGATTATAAGACGCATCATAAACCACATGTAGAGCATGTTGAGCATGAGAAAGGTAAAGGGACTGAGAAATCGAAAGGAGTTCATAAGGAGAGTGCTAAAGAAGTGAAGAAAGAAGTAAAGGAAGAGAAAGGTAAAGGAGATAAAGTAGGGGATAAAGTAAAGAAGAAGGAGGTGTAAATATGGTGGAATGGACACCTAAGACGGCGCTGGGCAAACTTGTGAAAGAAGGTAAGATAACAACTATGAGCCAGGCGTTAAAATCAGGATTACCATTAAGGGAACCTGAGATAGTAGATATACTACTTCCAAATCTTTCAGATGAAGTTCTTGATGTAAACATGGTACAAAGGATGACAGATTCTGGAAGGAGAGTTAAGTTTGCAATAACTACGGTAGTAGGGAATGGAGATGGTTTTGTTGGTATAGGTCAAGCGAAAGGTAAAGAAGTAGGTCCTGCGATAAAGAAATCGATAGATAATGCGAAATTGAACATAATAGAAGTGAAGAGAGGATGTGGTTCTTGGGAATGTGGATGTGGCATGCCACATTCTTTGCCGTTTACAATAACAGGTAAAAGCGGGTCTGTAGAAGTAACTTTTAAACCTGCGCCTCGAGGGATTATGCTTGCAGTAGGTGATGTAGCAAAGCATGTGTTAAGGCTTGCAGGGATAAAAGATGCATGGGCGTTTACGAGGGGAAAGACGAGATGTACTATAAACTATGCAAAGGCGGCATATGATGCGATGAAAAGGACAGGTGAGGTAAAGGTTACAGAGGCGCAGGCAAGGAGGCTAAAGATAGTGTCAGGACCTGCGGGTATGCCGAGAGGGGAATCAGCAGGGCAGGAAATGAACAGAAGTATGGAAGGAGCAGAGAAGACATTAGATAAGACACCAGAAAAAGAGAGCAATAAGGCGTGAAAGGGATTGTAAAATGGGGGTGAGAAAAATGGTAAAGGCAGTAATACAGGTAAGGTCGACGATAAAATCAGCTAAGGGTGTGAGAGAGACTTTAGAACATATGAGGTTGCATACTGTGAATCATCTGGTATTGCTCTCTGAGAATGCATCGACTAAAGGGATGTTGCAGAAGGTAAAAGATTATGTAACCTATGGAGATATAGATGCTAAGACGCTTGCGGAAGTTTTGAGGAAGCGAGGAAGATTGGTTGGTAATAAGAGATTGACTGATGAGTATGTGAAAGCGAATACTAAGTATGGAAATATAGAAGAGTTAGCGAATGCGATTTTGAAAGGAGAAGCTAAGATAAGTGATGTAAAAGATTTGAAACCTGTGTTTAGGTTACATCCGCCGCATAAAGGGTATGAGCATCTTAAGAGACATTATACAGTTGGTGGAAGTTTAGGAGATAGAGGTAAGGACATAAATAGGCTTATAGCAAGGATGATAGAAGAAGAGAGGAAGAAAGTAAGACCTAAGAAGGAATAAAAAAGGAATGAGAGGTATAAGAGGTATAGGAAGAGAAATAGGAAATTATAGGAGAAAGATAGGAAATTGATATGAAATTAAGATAGATAGATAATTGATAGGATATGATGAGGTGAGAGTAATGGTAAGAAGGACAGATAGGTTTAGAGGTTCACGCACACATGGGAGAGGTAGGAAAGGTGGACGTGGACATGGTGCGAACGGAGGAAGAGGGAATGCGGGTTTGCATAAACATAAATTTAAGTATATGATAAAGTACATGCCAGAGCATTTTGGGAGGCATGGGTTTAAGAGACCACCGGGAATAGTAGAAGAGCCTGTTGCGATAAATATAAGAGATTTAGAAGAGAACATTACAAAGTATATATCTGAGAATAAGGCTAAAGTGGAATCGGGTTTTGTCATTATAGATTTGAATGATGTGGGAATTGACAAATTGTTGGGAAAGGGCAAGCCAAGCCGGGCATATAAAATAAAGGTATCTTCAGCGTCTGCAAAAGCAGTAGAGGAAATTAAGAAAGCAGGCGGGTTAGTAGAGATAGGTTAGCCTGTGTTTAGTGTGTTTATAGATAGGTGAAGAAAGAAAAAAGGGATGAAAAGAAGGTATGGCAAAACCTATATACTCTTTTTTTTATACTGTAGTGGAGTTATAGATAATTGCGTAAAAAGAGAATAAAAGTACGAGGATGAGTAAATGCCCGAGGAAGAGGGAAAGAGTTGGTTGTTTAAACTCAAACCGATTGCAGACAGAATGCCTGCTGTGAAGAAACCAGATGGACATGTGCATTTTAGAACAAAGATGCTCTGGACCTTTGGCATATTGGTATTCTATTATGCAATGACGAATGTGATGATATTTGGCTTGGGGCAAACGATGGATGTATTTTCGCAATTTAGAGCGATAATGGCAGGAGCCTCAGGTTCGTTGATGCATCTTGGGATAGGACCAATAGTTACAGGTTCGATTATAATGCAACTCTTTACGGGCGCGAAGATAATAAAATTAGATTTGAAGAAGCCAGAAGATAAGGCGATATATCAAGGCGTGCAGAAGATATTGGTAATAATAATGATATTAGTTGAAGCGATACCACAGGTATATGGGTATTTAGTGCCGGACGCGAATTTTGTAGGTATATTAGAGGAGGCGGTCCCTGGAGGATTTGATATAGCGTCATATCATTTTAGTTATGGAGATTCGATAGCAAAATGGATAATAATAGCGCAATTGTTCATAGGTTCGTATCTTGTGTTCTTAATGGATGAAGTAGTATCTAAGTGGGGAATAGGAAGCGGTATATCTTTGTTTATAGCAGCTGGGGTATCGCAATCGATGTTTACGGGTGCGTTAAACTGGTATCCAACGAGTGCAGAGCAGCCGTTGTCGATATCGAATCCGCCAGCAGGGACAATACCAAAGACAATATACCTGTTAACTAATCTTAATACGGCGGAGTTATCGAGAGGTGGGTTTGAGGTAATGTTCTTGCATCCACCGAATCCAATAATAGCGCTTGTGGGTACGGTATTGATATTCTTCATAGTAACCTACTTTGAATCGTCGAGGATAGAATTGCCATTGACACATGCGAAAGTAAGAGGTGCAAGAGGAAGGTATCCTATAAGGTTGATATATGCTTCAAACATCCCTGTAATCTTAATGTCTGCGCTCTTGGCGAATGTGAATATGTTCAGTTTGTTGTTATGGAACCATCCGCAGTTATCGAAGTTACCTGGCTTGGGTCATAATGAATGGATAGGAAAATATCCGGACCCTGCGAATCTGAAACAAGGACAGCAGGCAACGACGCCTGTAGATGGGATTGCATGGTATCTATCGAATATAAATGGAGTGTATGAGTGGTTATTGCCATTGTTAGACCCGAAGAAGTATGAGTATTATCTACATGGACATGAGTATTGGCAGGTTGTTGCGCACATTGTAGTATGGTTTGGAGTGATGATATTCGGGTCGATATTGTTTGCGAAGTTCTGGATAGAGACTACCGGTATGGGTGCGGAAGATATAGCGAAGCAGATAGAGTCGAGTGGCATGCAGATACCTGGATTTAGAAGAGACCCGAGAGTATTGAAGAAAGTATTGGATAGGTACATTCCAACAGTAACAATATTTTCGGGTGCGTTTGTAGGCGGCTTGGCTGCTCTTGCGGATATGATAGGAACAGTAGGAAATTCCTCAGGAACAGGAGTATTGCTTACAGTCGGTATAATGATACATATGTATGAAGCGATAGCGAAGGAACAGATGATGGAGATGCATCCAGTACTGAGAAGTTTCTTTGGAACAGGTGAGTAGGGGTGGAGCATGGGGCGGAAGAAAGGAAAAATAGTAAGTTCTTTGCGCCCTATTCCATTTTCGGTTTTTTTAATTTTGAGTTTATTGAGTTTATTAAATCAGAATTGTTTTTTGAATTTTTTTGATTTGAGGATAGTAGATAATACAGAAGGTCAATCTGGAGGTCAAATAATTCTGTATGCAATGCCGACTGAGAGATATGTAAATCCGGGCGATATTGCGATATATAATATAAGTGTGCGAAATATGGGTGAAGACGTTCGAAAATTGGATTTGAAGGTTCTTACGCCACCTACGAAATGGTTTGCATACATATCGATAAATGTAATAGAGGTGGAAGCAAAGGGGAATGTTACGATAGAACTTTATGTATATGCGCCGAGAGAAGGTACCGTGCAGGATAGTGCGACGATAACTGTAAATGTGCAGAGTGGAGGGCAGGTAGTGGGACAGGTATCTACTACGACGCGTATTAGAGAGATAAGAAGAGTTGATTTTTGGTCTTTGGAATGTATAAAGAAGGTAAAAGTTGGGGATAGAGTATGCAATTTTGTAATGCATGTTGAGAATAAGGGTACGATAACAGATGAATATAGGATAAATTGGACGGCTTGGGCGTTAAACACGCCTGCAGTAGGATGGAATATATCGGTATCCGATATTGTGGTGAAATTGGAGCCATATAGAATAAAAGATGTGTTAGTGAATGTAACAGTTCCGTCGGATGCGAAAGAAGATGATTATTCGATATTTATATTTAATGTGAGTTCTACGGTAGTGCGTTCAGTGTATGATAATGATGGGTTTGTGAAGACTGTTGTGGAGCCGAGTTATTTTCTTGAGTTTGAGTATGAGGGAGAATATAGAGGATATGTAAAGGAAGTAGAGAACGGGAGTGTGGCAGAATATAGGTTGAATGTAACAAATAAGGGGAAGCATAACGACAGTGTTTTTTTTGTTGTGTATAATGACACGATGGTAGGATGGTCGTGCGAAGTTAGTCCGAATAGGATTGAGATAGGAGTGAATGAAAGTATAGAGGTAAAATTGAATGTGAGTACGCCTATTGATGCAAGGGCATTTGAGAATTATTTTGCAATAGTAAGGTGTGAATCCGAGCATAATAAGAGTATGTATGTGTTAGATGGTACATGGAATTACATAGTAACTTTAACGAAGATAAAGTATGTGAGGAATGCGAGTTATGAGATTGAACCTGTGGGGTACCATATAGAAGATGTAGGCGAGATAAATAGGATAAATGTAACGATAAAGATGTCTAATTTAGGAAATTATTATGATACATATAAGATATCGTTCTTCCCGTTACCTGATGGATGGGGGATGGAGCCTAGGGTGAAGGATATAGAGGCTTGGGTGATTGCATTACCTCGAAATGGGAGTTTTGAGTTTAACGTAACTTTACTTGTGCCAAAGAATGCGCAGGGTGGAGAACACGAGATAAAGAGCAGGTTGTATAATGATGAAATCGATATATATGGAAAGATGATAGTTTATGTAGATGAGAATAGAAGGATAGAATTTAACATAGAGCCAGAGGAGCAGAGGGCGCATTACGGAGAAGTTTTGAAATTTTATATAGTATTGAATAATGTGGGAAATACTTATTTTGTAACTAACTTGAGATTTGTGGTAGTAAATTCTACGAGTGAGGAGTGGGCTGCAAAATTTTCGCCCTCTGGGAGAGTGAATTTAAGCGTGGGAAAGAGTATGGAGATAGTATTGCAGGTAATGGTTCCGCGCGATGCGAGTAGAGGGGCGAATATATTGGGAGTGAACGAGAGCGGTGTTTTGAATGAGAATGGGTGGTTCGGCTTGGAGAAGCATTTTACAGTTGAGGTGATAGCAGGGAGAATTGCAGTTACTACGACGAGCGGAGATGACATGTGTATAGTTGCTGTTTTATTGCTTTTAGCGATAATGATAAGTGTATATGCGTTTTTTAGGTTCAAGCCACGTGGAGATGAGATTGCTGATGAAATTATTGATGAAATTGTAGAAGGCAAATTAAATGAAGATAAATTAAATTATAGAAGGTAAGTTATGAGATTGCAAGTTATTTAGAGAAGCACATTAATATTGAGATGCAAGTTGAGAGAAGAGTTTGAGATGGGGGGGTTGATATGGGGGATAGAGATTTGAATGAGAAAGTAGAGTATAATGTGATAGGAGTGATTCACACGCCTTACAAAGAGATAAAAGACATGCCGATTCAGGCTAAGGGTGGAGAAGGTGTTAGAGGAGTAGTTGAGGTTAAACCTGAATATGCGTTGGGATTGAAGGATTTAGAAGGATTTTCGTATATCATTTTAATATTCCATCTGCATCTTAGCAAAGGTTTTTCGTTGGAAGTAAAGCCCTTTTTAGATGATGAGGAGCATGGAGTATTTGCGACGAGAGCGCCGAAGAGGCCGAATCCAATAGGCATATCGATAGTGAAATTGATAAGGAGAGATGGATGCAGATTGGAAATAGAAGATGTGGATATGGTAGATGGCACGCCTTTGTTGGACATAAAGCCGTATGTGCCTGAATTTGATAATAGGAGTGAGGGTAGAATAGGTTGGCTTGGAAAGAATATAGATAAATTAAAAGAGAGAAGGAGTGATGGTCGGTTCGGGTAAGTTAAATAATCTCGAAATAAAGAGACATTTTTGATGGAATTTTAGTTTCTTTTTGGCTAGAAAGTTAGGAAAATGAGGCTTGGATTTTTTTGTTCTTTTGAAAGATAAAAGTAGTATGGCAGAGGTTAAGGTAAGGGATGTAGAGATAGAAGTTGAAGGAGTGAAGTTACCTGGCAGGCTTGGAGTGCCTGAAAGATGTAAGATGTTGGTTATGTTTGCGCATGGTAGTGGGTCGAGTAGGCTAAGTCCAAGGAACAATTATGTAGCGGATATTTTGAGAAAGAGTCGGCTTGGAACACTTTTATTTGATTTGTTGACGGAAGAAGAGGATGCAGATTATGAAAGAAGGTTCGATATACCATTGATATCAAAGAGGTTTGAGCAGGCGAGCAAGTGGGTAATGAAGAATAAAGAATTGAAAGATTTACGGCTTGGGTATTTTGGAGCAAGTACGGGTAGTGCGGCAGCGATGGTTGCGGCGTCTAAATTTGGAAAAAGGATAAGTGCGATAGTATCGAGGGGAGGAAGGCCTGATTTGGTGTTAGAGGTGTTGGATAGAGTTGTCTCGCCGACTATGTTAATAGTAGGAGGGTATGATTTAGATGTTCTTGCGTTAAATAGGAGAGCGTATGAGCGGCTTGGGTGCGAAAAGAGACTTGAGGTAATAGAAGGTGCGACGCATCTATTTGAGGAACCTGGGGCGCTAGATAAAGTGGCGGAGTTGGCTACAGAATGGTTTTTGAGCCATGCGAAATAAAAGGAATGAATGCTATTAAGGCTGAAAGGGGAGTGATTTTAGGGTCGTTTGTGATATAAAAAACTAGATGTAAAGTTTAATAGATAGGATGTTTTTAATGCATACATGCGCAAGATGTTATCATTGTTGTTATGTGTTATGTATTTAGTTGTGTTAGTGGCAAGCAATCTGAATGTTAAGTCGGGAGGAGATACACATATAGTGCCCACAGAGTATCCGACTATTCAGGATGCAATAGATGCTGCTACAGATGGAGATATAATAGAACTTTTAGTTGGAACTTACTACGAGAGTTTGAATATATCTGGTAAAAAGAATTTGAGTATAATAGGTATGGGTGCAGTTGTTGAAGCATCGGAGGGGATTGAAGTAAGTCAATGCGAGGGTGTATATTTAGAGGGCATGGAGATTTTTGGAAAGGTTGAGTTTATAGGTTCAAAAGATATAAGAATTGATGGAGTGAGTGTAAATTCTGTAGATGAGGGTATATGTTTTGAAAATTGCAGTGATATATTAATAGAAAATACGACGATAGATTCGACATATTCAAGTATCTATGCGAATAGGTGTGAGGGAGTCGAGATAAGGGATACTTGTATATTTGAGATGTCAAGCGAGGAGTACGATGGAGGGATTTTAGCGACTGATTGTAATGGATTAAGGCTTGAAAATTCTACTATAGATTGCCGAAATATTGGTAGTCATGCAGTGTTACTTGAGAGATGCAATTCGATAGAATTTTTGCACATGCGATTTATGAATGCATCTGTAAGTATTGTTGATATGCGTAATTGCGATGGTATATATGTTATGAATTGTATTTTTTCGGGTTGGAGTATATATAACGGCTTGGAGTGTCATGGAATAAGTAACTTTAGCATGCGCGATACTTTCTTTAATAATCTATCGACTTCGATACTAGTGTATTCATCTAACAATATATCATTCGAAAATATACAATTTGAGAGTGTAGGGTCCAATGTTCAATTTTTACTTGAGACATGTGGAAGAGTGAGGGCAAATAAACTAACATTTTCTAGTCTTGAGTCTAATGATGTTTGGCATGGGGGAATGGAGTTGAATTATGTAACCAATTCAGTGTTTGAACAAATCGATTTTAATGTATCTATGTATTCGTGTATCGAGATGGTCTCATGCGAAAACCTTACGCTGAAGGATATAAAATCGTCATTAATATATGAATGTGGAATAAGCATAGAATATAGTAGAAAATGTAATATTGATGGGTATGAGGGAATTGTGAAAAATACTAATGGAACAATGTCAAGTGTAATGGGCTTGGGTGTAGAAAGTTCAAATGAGATATACATCTCAAATGTAACTTTGTGTGGAGTTGTGTTACCACCCGCAGGGATAGTATCAAGCGGTATGCACATACATAGCAGTGAGTTGTGCGAAGTTAAGAATTGTTCAATAAGAAGTCTTACAAATGGAATTGATCTTCTGCAGTATTTGTCTTCGAAGTTATCAGATGTGGAAATTATTGATTGTGCGTATGGGATAGTGGGCTTTACAGTAAATGATGGGATATTGGAAAATGTAACCCTGAGGAATATACTAAATGATGGAATGTTGATTTCAAGAAGTAATAATCTTAAATTGAGAAAGGTTATGGTAAATTCTGCAAAT
>Ga0207433_10008265_pt1 | contig 17024 bp, 9 predicted proteins | sample YelNatPaOPGAMG01_FD_187559 | JGI IMG/M metagenome (GOLD analysis project Ga0207433, IMG submission 187559) | Hot spring thermophilic microbial communities from Obsidian Pool, Yellowstone National Park, USA - OP-RAMG-01 (SPAdes) (version 3) | ecosystem: Environmental > Aquatic > Thermal springs >... | reverse complement strand
AAAGCCTTTCGGCAAAAGAAATACCTATGTCTTCTAAGTCTCTTTTATAAATATGAATTCCTTCCTTGTCTCCGCAGTCATCCTCTCTAATAATTAAATCCTGAGCCACGTCCACCAAGCGCCTGGTTAAATATCCGGCGCTTGCGGTCTTTAAAGCCGTATCAGCCAAACCCTTTCTTCCTCCATGCGTAGAAATAAAATATTCCAAAACATTAAACCCTTCTTTAAAACTGCTGATTACCGGCAGTTCAATCACTTCCGATGCCGGGTTAATCACCAGTCCTTTCATTCCTACCAACTGCACTGCCTGAATCCAGGATCCTCGAGCGCCCGAAGAAAAAATCATATCCACCGGCCCGTTCTTTGGCAAAGAAGGAAGTACCAATTCAGAAATTTTATTCTTGGCTTTTGCCCAAACTTCAATGGATTTCACTCTCCTTTCCGCTTTGGTTAATAAGCCCTCCTGATATTGACGTCGAATTGCCTCAACTTCTCGGGAGGCTGCTTCAACGATTTCCCGTTTTTGTGCAGGAATAGTCAAATCATCCATGCCCCAACTTATTCCCGATTTAGTTGCATAGTCAAAACCCAGTTTTTTAATTTTATCCAAATATTCTTGCGCCCTTTCCGTCCCCACCTTAGCAATTATCTCCTCGGTTAAAATCCTGAGTTGCTTTCCGTTGATTTCTTTATTAATAAACTTCATTCCTTCGGGAAGAACGGAGTTAAAAATAAGCCTGCCCGCCGAGGTTTCAATTAACTCATTACCTTTGGCTACTTTAATTTTGGCCTGTAAATCAATAATTCTTAATTGATAAGCTAAAATTGCTTCCTTGTCATCGGCAAAAATTTTTCCCTCTCCCTTTAAACCGTCAAGTGTTCTGGTCATAAAATAGCATCCCAAAACCATATCTTGGGTGGGAACCACAATTGCTTCTCCGGTTGCCGGCTTAAAAAGATTAACCGAAGAGAGCATAATTTCTCTGCTTTCTTTTTGGGCCTTTTCGGACAATGGCAAATGCACTGCCATTTGATCGCCGTCAAAGTCAGCATTAAATGCTTTGCAAACCATGGGATGAATACGAATTGCCATTCCCTCAACTAAAACCGGTTTAAATGCCTGAACTCCCAATCTATGAAGCGTCGGCGCGCGGTTAAGTAAAACATTATATTTGTCCGTAACTTCTTCCAAAATCGCCCAAACCTCATCAACTCCTTCTTCAATCAATCTTCGCGCTCCGCGGATATTGTAAACCAATTCCCTTTCAATAAGTTTATTAATCACGAAAGGCTTAAAAAGCTCCAAGGCCATGGTCTTGGGAATGCCGCATTGATAAAGCTTTAATTCCGGACCCACGACAATCACCGAACGACCCGAGTAATCCACTCTTTTACCCAATAAATTCTGACGAAAACGACCCTGCTTTCCTCTTAACATATCGGCTAATGATTTTAATTGTCTGCGCTGACCGGTTGTTGCCATTACCGCTTTTTGCCCTCTGCGCGCAGTGTTATCAATTAAGGCGTCAACCGCTTCTTGAAGCATTCTTTTTTCATTGCGACAAATTACCTCCGGGGCATTTAATTCAATTAAGCGTTTTAAGCGATTATTGCGATTAATTACCCGACGATACAAATCATTCACATCAGAAGTGGCATATCTACCGCCATCAAGCTGAACCATGGGTCTTAAATCAGGAGGCATTACCGGTAAAACCGTCAAAAGCATCCATTCGGGCCGAATTCCTGCTTTCCTAAAGCTCTTGGCCAATCTTAAACGCGCCAAAACCTTTTTCTTTTGTCCAACCGGCGTTTTCCCAAGCTCCCCCTCCAATTCATTAATCATTTTATCCAAATCAATGTCTTTAAGAATTTCACGAATTGCTTCTGCGCCGATTTTTGCAGAAAAAACTTCACTATATTTTTGAGACAACTTTTGAAATGCGGTTTCGGAAATGATTTCTAATTTTTTAATTCTTGACAGCTCTTCTTTTGCTCTGTCTCTGGCCATTTTAAGTTCCTTTCTTTGTTCTCTTCCTTTAATGGTTTTCAATTTCAGACGGTATTCTTTTTCAATTTCATTAAAGGCTTTCATTTTTGCCGTTTCATCAACGTGGGTAATAATGTAGGCAGCAAAATAAATTACCTTTTCCAGCTTCTGGACTGACATATTCAACATTAAGCCAATACGCGATGGAACGCCGCGCAAAAACCAGATGTGGGCAACCGGCACAGCCAATTTAATATGACCCATTCTTTCCCGTCTTACAATGGAGCGCGTAACTTCTACTCCGCAACGATCACAAATTACGCCCTTATAGCGAATACGGCGATATTTTCCGCAATAGCACTCCCAGTCCTTTTCAGGACCAAAAATTACCTCAGAAAATAATCCATCTTTTTCTGCTCTTTGCGTACGATAATTGATCGTTTCCGGTTTGGTAACTTCGCCATAGGACCAGGAAAGGATTTCTTCTGGGCTGGCAATTTTGATTTGCAATGCATCAAATTCTTCGGGGGTTTTTACGTCTTCAAACATAAATTTTATTTTTTCTTATTATCTTTTAAACTTTCTTTACTCTTTTTATTTTCTTTTTGTTTGTCTTTCTGCTCCTTTAAATTAATAGGAGAAATAGAAAGACCCAAAGATTTAATTTCGCTTAATAAAACATTAAAAGAAGAGGGAATATTGGGATTGTGAATCGGTTTCCCTTTGATAATTGCATCATAGGCATTGGCCCTGCCAATTACGTCATCGGATTTAATCGTCAACATCTCTTGCAGGGTGTAGGCAGAACCGTATCCTTCGAGCGCCCACACCTCCATTTCTCCAAATCTCTGTCCGCCAAATTGCGCCTTACCGCCCAATGGCTGCTGAGTAATTAAAGAATAGGGACCAATCGAGCGCATATGAATTTTGTCTTCTACAAGATGATTCAATTTCATCATATAAATATATCCAACGGTCACGGGTTGAATAAATTTTTCTCCCGTTCTGCCGTCAAATAATTCCACCTTTCCGTTTTCCGGCAAACCGGCCCTTTTTAATTCTCCCCTAATTTCTTCCTCGGTTACTCCGGAAAATGGCGGACTATAAGTGCGATAATTTAATTTTTTTGCCGCCCAACCCAAATGGGTTTCCAAAATCTGACCAATATTCATACGCGAAGCAACGCCCAAAGGATTTAAAATAATGTCTACCGGAGTACCATCGGCAAGATGCGGCATATCCTCCTCCGGAACAATTTTGGAAATAACTCCTTTGTTTCCGTGCCTTCCGGCAAGCTTATCACCTACTGCTACTTTTCTAAATTGCGCCACCTCAACTTGAATCGCCTTAATCACGCCGGCATTTAATTTGTCTCCCTTTTCGCGAGAAAAAATCTTTACGCCCACCACCCTTCCTCTTTTGCCGTGCGACAATCGCAGCGAGGTGTCTTTAATATCTCTCGCTTTGTCGCCAAAAATTGCTCTCAGCAACCTTTCCTCTGATGTCAAATCTGTCTCTCCTTTGGGAGAAATTTTACCCACCAAAATATCGTCTTGTACAACCTCTGCTCCGATTCTAACAATACCTTCTTCGTCAAGATCTTTTAAACGATTTTCTCCCACATTGGGAATATCGGCGGTGGTCATTTCCGGCCCCAACTTTGTATCGCGCACCTCACAAATAAATTCTTCAATATGTATCGAGGAAAAATAATCATTTTTTACCAACCTTTCAGAAATAATAATTGCATCTTCAAAGTTTAGACCCTGCCAAGGCATAAAAGCCACCAGAACATTTTGTCCTAAGGCCAATTCACCATTATCGGTGGAAGAACTATCTGCCAGTACTTCGCCCTTTTTAACTTTCTGTCCCTTAGTCACAATCGGTCTCTGGGTAATGCAGGTATAATCATTGGATCTTAAAAAGTTATGCAGAGGAATGTTTATTAATTTGCCCGAAGAAGAAATAACAATGTGTGAAGCGTCAATCTCTTTTATTGTTCCATCGCAAGGAGCAATGATTACTTGTCCCGAATCTTTAGCTGCTTTTGCTTCAATTCCCGTACCCACAAGCGGCGCCTCGGGAATCACCAACGGTACTGCCTGACGTTGCATATTTGACCCCATTAATGCTCGGTTTGAATCATCGTGTTCAACAAAAGGAATCAATGCCGTAGCAATACTAATTGATTGGTAAGGCGAAACATCAATAAAATCAATTGTTTCCCGATCAACTATTGCCGGTTCGCCATGACTTCTCGCTTCTACTTTTTTTGTTTTAATTCTTCTGTTGGCGTCAATCTCTACTCCCGCATGCGCAATATTATATTTTTCTTCTTCAAAAGCATCCAAATACACCACCTCATTGGTAATTACTCCATTTTTTACCCTGCGATAAGGGGTTTCAATAAAACCATAAGGATTAATTCTTGCATAAGACGCCAAATGCCCCACCAATCCGATATTGGGACCCTCGGGAGTTTCAATGGGACAAATTCTTCCGTAGTGACTGGGGTGCACATCGCGCACCTCAAAACCTGCTCGTTCTTTGGTAAGCCCGCCCGGTCCCATTGCCGATAATCTTCTTTTATGCTCCAATTCCGACAAGGGATTAATTTGATTCATAAACTGGGAAAGCTGGGAAGAAATAAAAAACTCTTTTACCGTTGCCATAAGGGGCCTGGAATTAATAAGCTGTGCCGGAACAAGACTATAAACATCTAAAGTACTCATTCTGTCGCGCACGATTCTTTCCATGCGCGCCAATCCGACCCGAAACCTACCCTCCAGAAGTTCGCCCAATGCCCTTACCCTACGGTTTCCCAAATGATCAATGTCATCGCCGGGATTTTCTAAATCATTGTTTAATCTGATAATTTCTTTTAATACCAAAACCAAATCTTCTTTCCTTAGGGTGCGGTATTCTTTTGTAAGCGGAGTTTTTATGCCCAATCTCTGATTTAATTTATATCTTCCCACCTCGGATAAATCATACCTTTCAAAATTCATAAACATATTCTCCAAAAGCTGTTTTGCATTATCCACGGCTGCCAAATCGCCCGGCCTGATTCTTTTATAAATTTCAATCCATGCATCTTCTTGAGTTTTAGAGGTGTCTCTTTCAATGGTCTCCTTAATATATTGAACTTCGCCGGTGTCAACGTCTTTAAATTCCTTTAAAATGTCTTCGTTTTTTACCAGGCCAAAAACTCTCAGCAGGGCCGTAGCGGCAATTTTTCGTTTACGGTCAATTCTTACCACAATGCATCCGGTGTGCTCGGTTTCAAATTCAAGCCAGGCCCCGCGATTGGGAATAATCTTTGCTCCGTGAAGTTTTCTCCCCCGCAAATAATTTGTAGTAAAAAATACTCCCGCTGATCTGATCAGTTGGGAGATAACCACGCGTTCTACGCCATTTAAAATAAAAGTACCGCGCGGAGTAATCAGCGGCATGTCGGTTAAAAATACTTCCTGCTCTTTGGTTTCATTGGTTTTTTTGTTTACCAATCTTAATTTTACCCTTAGGGCAGCTTCATAAGAAAGACCGTTCTTCTTTGCTTTCAGCTCGTCGTATTTCGGTTCGTCCAAATAATAATCTTCAAAATATAAAGCCAAATCCTTCCCCCCGTAATCGCGAATCGGAGAAATCTCATCAAACAAATCCCGTAAACCCTTTTCTAAAAATTGTTTATAACTATTAAGTTGAACTTCAACTAAGTTTGGGAGAGGAAGTAGATTTTTGGGATAATTGGAAAAATATTTAATCTTAGGCATTAAAAGGCATTGAAAATTAAAATTTATTAATCATCTTGGTAAAAAGAAATATACTCTAAAAACAGCTTTTTAGAGCTTTTTCCTATTCACCTTTTCTCTTTCACGATAATTTTAATGACTAATCGAGATTAAAGCGAAGGGCCTTAATAATTGCTAAAACAATTCTTGTAGAAGTAAGCCCCGCTTCATTATCAATCTCTACCCTGATATCCTTTAAGGATTCTACTTTTATTTTATTCTTTTTTAATAACTTGTCAATGGCTTGCAGCAATAAATCGGTATCTTTAATCGAGACCTCGCTCGTTTTGTTTTTGTCAAAAATTTTAATAAGAATTGGGGACTTGCCGCTGTCTTGCGCTTTTTGTATCTTAAAAACTAAATACATAATTTTGGTTTTATTGGCTTCTTAAATAAATGCTTTGGATGATTCCAATGCATAAAAAATTAACCAAAAGATTGCTTCCTCCCGAACTAACAAAAGGCAGAGAAATTCCGGCAATCGGCACCAGTCCGAGATTCATCCCAATGTTAATAAAAATATGAAAAAGAAAAAGAATCATTGTTCCCACGCAAAAAAGGCGAGAAAAATTATTTGAAGCGGCGATGCTGATTTTTAAAATACGCAAAAACAAAACAAAATAAAAAATAAAGATAAGTGCCACGCCCACAAACCCCATTTCTTCGGCAATGGAAGCAAAAATAAAATCGGTATAACGGTCGGGCAAAAATTTTAATTGGCTTTGTGAACCGTGTCCTAATCCCCTTCCAAACAATCCGCCGGATCCCACCGCAATAACCGACTGAATGCGGTGATATCCCGAACCCAATGGATCTAGATACGGATTAACAAAGGCAATAATTCTTTGCTTTTGGTACGGCCTTAAAATTACAAACCAAGAAAGACCAAAAAGAATTGCAGCAATCAAAAATAAAACCAAAAGCTGCTTTAGCTTGATTCCGGCAATAATCATTATTCCCAGCCATAAAAAAAATAAAACCATTGCTGATCCCATATCCGGCTGAAAGAAAACCAAAGCAACCGGAATTAACATATAAATTCCCGAAACAACAATGTGGCGAACGCGATAAAGTTCAATGTGCCTTAAGGAAAAATATTCTGCCAAAATCAAAATAATTACCAACTTAGCAATTTCAACCGGTTCCAACCCAAATCCGCCAAAACGAAACCAGCTGGTTGCTCCGCGAATTTGCCTTCCAATGATCAAAACCCCCACCAAAAGCAAAACGCTAATAAAATACAGAGTTAAAAGGAAAAACGGATGATTTTTAAAAATGCGGTAATCAAGGAAGGCAAAAACAAACATTATAAAAAAACCCACAATCACAAAAATCAATTGCCGATAAAAGATATTCATTCCTTCGCTATAAATTGTGGGGTAAATAGAAAGGAGGCCGATGGCGCAAAGCGCCAAGATGCTTATAATCATTACCCAGTCAAGCTTTTTTAAAAAATATAAAAACATCTTTATTGTGTAACGTCCTGCTGTTTCTTAACGTCAATTAAATTTTCCGGCAGAAAAACATTGGTATAAGGCATAATCTCGTAAGAAAAATCATCAACGTTAAAGGCTTTCGGCCATCTAATTTCAAAATATCTGTTTTCTCCCCTTAAAAGCGTGCGCACATCGGTTTTCCCAGCGGCAATTATTTCTTTACTTTGATCAAAGATTAATCCCACCAACTCTACCTTGTCAAAATCATAACTGGTGTTATTCGAAACGGTTCCCGAAATGCGCGTATAATCATCAAACTGAATTTTTTTATCCCTAATTCTTAATGCCAAATCGCGAAACCCATCTAGTCTTTGCCAATTGGTGCTGGTAATTACAAGTTCAAACTTTTGCGGCGGCTCGGATAAAGCAATTTTTGGTTCAACAATATACTTTTTTTCCTGAGGAAGAATATAAAAACTGGCTTCTTTAGAAAAAACAACTTCGTTTTCTTGGTTAAAAATATTCAAGACATAGCCCACACTCCTTGCTCCCCAAATTTCATTGGGATTGCTTACCTCGGCCACAAAATCAAAATTATTGTCCGGCATAGAAATAATTTTTTGTTTCAGTATCGCAATTGGTTCTTTTTGCTTTTCGCAAGGAAGACAGGGTCCGCCGCAATCAATTTTTTCCTCCCCCTGATTCTTTATTCCGTCAAAACAGGTTGCTTCCGGTTTCGGACGAAATATCAAATACCCCACAAAAACAATTATGCCAATAAACAACAGAAAAAAACCGGCAATAATCAGCTGCTTTTTAACATATCGATTCATACAATCTCATTTTAACAAAAGTTTTAAAAAATTAAAATGTCTCGAAATAAATTTCGAGACATTTTTTCTGTCGCAAACATTATAAGAGGGCTACCTACTCTCGCGCTTGCGCACTACCATCGGCCTTGAGGACTTTCACTTCTGAGTTCGGAATGGGATCAGGTGGAGCATCCTCGGTATGGCCCCCTTATAATGCCTGCGACAAACAATTAATCTCCACAAAATGTCAGTCAATAAACAGGTCAAAACGATTTATTAGTACTTCTCGGCTTAATCCATTACTGGACTTCCACCTGAAGCCTATCAAGGTCGTAGTCTACGACCAATCTATGATACCTAATCTTGAGAAGAGCTTCGCGCTTAGATGCTTTCAGCGCTTATCTCTGCCGAACATAGCTACCCAGCAGTGCCCTTGGCAGGACAGCTGGTACACCAGAGGTTCGTTCATCCCGGTCCTCTCGTACTAGGGACAAGATCTCTCAAGTATCTGCGCCTACGGTAGATAGGGTCCAACCTGTCTCACGCATATTTGTCACTTATTACTAAGTGTATGGACTATACCACCTTCTTAGGTTAATAAGAAGATCGACGTATTAGCCTAACAATAAATAGTTAAGCTCTGGTCGACCAAGATCGACCAAGTCTCTACGGGGCTAATAAATTATTTTCTTCCGTTATGCTGCCATCTCCATCTAAGAATCCGGCCAAATAAGACCAATTGATTTTGTTAATCGAAATAGAAGAAATAATTTACAGCTTCCCTCGGTATTATCCTATCATACGACAGGTTTATATTTTAATATAATGATAGGACTTCACCGATATGAGTCGATTTTTTCATTCCGATATCGCTATCGGAAGCCGCCAAACTCGCTAACAGAAACGAGTTTTTGCCGACGGTTTAAACCCAGCTCACGTACCCTTTTAATTGGCGAACAGCCAAACCCTTGGGACCTTCTCCAGCCCCAGGATAGGATGAGCCGACATCGAGGTGCCGAACAGGTGCGTCGATGTGGGCTCTCAGCACCTACCAGCCTGTTATCCCCGGGGTAGCTTTTGTCCGATGTCTTCCCCGATTCTATAATCAAGGGTCGGTTCACTAAGTTCTGCTTTCGCAACTGCGCGACATGTCCGTCTTGCAGTAAAGCCAGCTTTTGCCTTTGCACTACCGCTCCGATTTCCATCCGGAGCTAGCTGACCTTGATAAACGCCTCCGTTACCTTTTAGGAGGCAAGCGCCCCACTTAAACTACCCAGCACTCACTGTCCCCTTCTTCTTTGAAAAGAAAGGTTAGATTTATCGTTTTGAAAGATGGGTATTTCACTGACGACTCCATCCCAACCGAAGTCGGGACTTCATAGTCTCCCCACTATACTACGCATCCAAAACGATAAGCCAATAAGAACTTATAGTAAAGCTCCCGGGGTCTTTCCGTCTTACCGCAGGTAGGGGGCATCTTCACCCCCACTGCATTTTCACCGGGCTCCTCGTTGAGACAGTTCCCCAGTCGTTACGCTTTTCCTGCAGGACATAACTTACATGCCAAGGAATTTCGGTACCTTAGGACGATTATAGTTATCGCCGACGTTCACTAGGGCTTCGGGCAGTGAGCTTGTCTAACTTGCGTTAGACTCACCCCCACCGTTAACCTTCTAGCACTGGTCAAGCGTCAGCCCCTATACATCCTCTTACGAGTTAGCAGGGACCTGTGTTTTTAGTAAACAGTCGCTAGGGATCTTTTGCTGCGGCCTCGATAAATCGAGGCAGGCCTTATCGCGAACTTACGGCCGCTGTTTTGCCGAGTTCCTTAACGAGGTTTCACCCGTTCACCTTAGGCTTCTCGCCTCACCCACCTGTGTCGGTTTACGGTACGGACTCCTCATTTTTTCTGCCTTGCGGCAGGCTAGAAACTTTTCTCGGAAACTTGCTCATTTGAATTGTCCCAGCCGAAGCTGAAACTTTTGTTGACTCTTGAATTTGTGTTCTGCCGGATTTGCCTAACAGAAATCCTTGAGCCAATAACGCGAATCCAATAACGCGCCCAAATTACCAAATTTCGTCATTCCTTCGCAAAATGAGGAGGGGGACGAATATTAACGCCCTGCCCATCAGCTTCCCCTTTCGGGATCGCCTTAGGCCCGCCTAACCCTTGGCTGATTTCCATTGCCAAGGAAACCTTGGGTTTTCGGTGGTCCGATTTCGCATCGGACTTGCGGTTACTCATCCCAACATTCTCTCTTCCTTGCGCTCCACCCCATCTTGCAATGAAGCTTCGCAGCGCAAGAAATGCTCCTCTACCATTTCTCCGCCAGAGGCGGAGAAATCCGTATCTTCGGTACTAAGTTTGAGCCCCGATACATTTTCAGCGCGTTTTGTCATAGATTCCGCCGATTGGCGGACATAGAATGGTGAGTTGTTACACACTCTTTAAATGGTAGCTACTTCTAAGCTAACATCCCATCTGTCTAAGACAAAACACTTCTTTTCACACTTAACTTAGTTTAGGGACCTTAGATGACGATCTGGGCTGTTTCCCTTTTGACTACGAAGCTTAGCCCTCGCAGTCTTACTCCCCTATTTTAACTCTTGGTATTCGGAGTTTGATTGGGTAAGTAGGCTTGCGCCACCTTAACCCATTCAGTGCTCTACCCCCAAGAGGAACATAAGAGGCTAGCCCTAAAGCTATTTCGAGGAGAACCAGCTATTACCAAGCTCGATTAGCTTTTCACTTCTACCCACAACTCATCCCCCAGTATTGCTCGGCTGGTGGGTTCGGACCTCCTCCAGATTTTAATCTGGATTCATCCTGGCCATGGGTAGCTCGCTTGGCTTCGGGTCTTTTGCGTTCTCTTATAATCGCGCTATTCACACTCGGTTTCCCTCTGCCTCCGTCCTGTCGGACTTAGACAAAGAAAACGCAAAAACTCGTTGGGTCGTTCTGCAAAAAGCACGCCGTCAGTCGCCAAAGGCGACCTCCGACTCTTTGTAGGTATATGGTTTCAGGTACTATTTCACCGCCCTCATCGGGCTGCTTTTCACCTTTCCCTCACGGTACTAGTTCACTATCGGTGATATTGAGTATTTAGCCTTGGCAGAATAGTTCTGCCTGCTTCCGACGAGTTTATCGTTTCTCGCCGTACTCAAGATTAATGACTAGGAGTATAAGACCCTTTTCGCTTACGGGACTATTACCCTCTGTGGTGGGGTTTTCCAACCTCCTTCAACTAAGGAAGTCTTAACTTTTTCACTCCCCGGAATCTGCTTGTAAAACAAGCTTCCTCCGACGTCATTATCTTACAACCCCTTTAAAAATTTTCTTGCGAAAATTTTTAAAAGTTTAGGCTCTTCCCTTTTCGCTCGCCGCTACTGGGGGAATAAAAATCTTTCTCTTTTCCTCCGGCTACTGAGATGTTTCACTTCGCCGAGTTCGCTCCGCGCCGTAAAACAGCGCGGTAACATGGTTTAAGGCCATGTTGGGTTTCCCCATTCGGAAATCCCCGGATCAAAGGTTGCTACACACCTCCCCGAGGCTTATCGCAGTTACGCCACGTCCTTCTTCGCCTCAATATCCCAAGGCATCCACCATACACCCTTATGAGTAACCTGTTTATTAACTGACAATTTATAGATATTAATTGTCTTTTTCTAACTCGACCAGACCTCAGACCGAGTTAGAACATTAATTAAATTTTAAGGAGCAGAGTAAGAAAAAACCGCTGAAAAGCGGTTTAACCTAAAGGTATTTAAACACCTGGTTTCTCAACCGCTTTTCTTAATAAATTTTTTTCTGTTTTTTCTCATAAATAAATCTATAATGAGTATACCCACAAAAAAATCAAATGTCAAGCCCTATTTATTTTTGTTATTTCTGACTTAACTCTTCCCTTATTTTTTCAAGTATTTTTGCCGCCAAATCTTTTCCTCCCAAACCAAAAGCCAAACCCCCTGCCAAAGCCAGCATTGCCACAATGCCAATCCATAATGTCTGCATTAAATTTGCCGCAATGCCCAATTGGCTTAAAGCGATAATAAAGCCAAAAATCCAAATTGCCCATCGCACAATCGCTGCCACGGAGGAAGAAAAAGACAATCCCGCAGTATCGGCGCTTGCTTTCACCAGTCTATACATAAACTTCGCAATAATCGCTGCTGCCAAAATCACGATTGCCGCAACAACCACATTGGGGATATAAAGCACAATGGTGTTTAAAAACAAAGTAATCTGCGTCAATCCAAGAATATCGCTTGCTGCCATCAAAAACACGATAATCAAAAACCACTTTACAACTTCTTCAAAAAACTTTCCCGAATCCAGTTTTAACTTTGCTTTTTCCAATGTGCGTTCCACTCCCAACTTGGCAAGAAAATCATCCAGCTTTGCTACTTTTATCAATCTATTTACCAATTTTCCTAAAAATATGGCAACAATCCAGCCGGCAATAAATACAATCACCGCTGCAAGAAATGTCGGTAAAAATCCAATCACGCTTCCCCAAACTTGTTTTAATGAATCAAATAATATTTCAACCATATAAATAAATTAATGATTAATAATTCTGTCCTTATCATTATAGCCCCTGACAAAAAAAATTGCAATTAATTTTAAAAACGAAACATTGTTTCGTTTTTTTAAATATGGACCCGAGCGGATTCGAACCGCTGAGCTCCGCATTGCAAATGCGGCGTTCTGACCAACTGAACTACGGGCCCAAAATTACATTTTAAAAAAAACAGTGGGCGACATTGGATTCGAACCAATGACCTCAGTCTTAACTGCCGCAGCCCCACCCGCCACCCTTAAATGTTGATTTAACTAAGATATATTCGGCGATTAATTTTAAAAAAACAGTGGGCGACATTGGATTCGAACCAATGACCTCAGTCTTATCAGGACTGCGCTCTAACCAACTGAGCTAGTCGCCCTTTCTGACTTTTAACCTTACGGGCTAAAAGTCGAAAATCTATCTATAAACTTTTTTCTTTCGTTTGCGTTATTTTTTAGCGTATGCTCTCGCCATCGAGATTCGCTTCTTGTTTGATACTCTTCTGTTTTTATTAGAATAAACGGTCTTCGATTTTTTGTCGACCTTACTTTTCCTTGATTATGATATTCTAATCTATTTTCAATACTATCGGTTTGACCGATTTAATAATTATTATCTTTTAAGCTTTTTAAAAGATAAACATAAAACATATGTGAACAAGTAGCGCTCCCTCCGGGCCTATGGTCCGTAGGGCCAGAGGCTAACCAACTGAGCTAGTCGCCCTTTCTGACTTTTAACCTTACGGGCTAAAAGTCGAAAATCTATCTATAAACTTTTTTCTTTCGTTTGCGTTATTTTTTAGCGTATGCTCTCGCCATCGAGATTCGCTTCTTGTTTGATACTCTTCTGTTTTTATTAGAATAAACGGTCTTCGATTTTTTGTCGACCTTACTTTTCCTTGATTATGATATTCTAATCTATTTTCAATACTATCGGTTTGACCGATTTAATAATTATTATCTTTTAAGCTTTTTAAAAGATAAACATAAAACATATGTGAACAAGTAGCGCTCCCTCCGGGCCTATGGTCCGTAGGGCCAGAGGCTAACCAACTGAGCTAGTCGCCCGCACTTTTCAAACCTGCGTATAAAACCGGTCTGAAAAGATTTTAATCTATGCCTTACCCAATATCTTGAACATTCCCGTTCCGCAAACAGAACAAACCCCTTTCATTGCTCTTCTCGGACCGCCCTTTCCTTTCATTTGAATTTCTTTGGCATCCTTCATTTCTCTTTTTTCGCGGCACTTTACACAATAAGCAATAATTTTTTCTTCTGCCATAACTTATGATTCTGATTCAATCTTGTAATTTCAAAATTGATAAAATCAGAAATTAATTGTTAATTATTAATTTTTATATCTAAGATTATTATATAGTCAAAAAAATAAAAACTTCAAGATTAATTGATTATAACATAAAAACCCCGGCTTAGGAAACGGGGTTTTATGCATCAAATCCTCTGTAGTTGTCCTGATTCGCCTTGCTTTGACAGGAGTTAAAGCAGGCTTTTCATAGTCTTTCTTTAGGGTACAAAGACCAACACCCGTCCCGCCAAGCGGGACATCGACGCTATACTGCAAAATAATTTGCAGTATTAAGTAAAAATAGTTTCCATCCACAGGTTCCCCTACGGATGCCTTGTTATGACTTCGCCCTAGTCACCGAATTCACCTTAAGACCCGCTAAGCGGGTATGTCGGGTGCTCCCGGCTCCTCTGGCGTGACAGGCGGTGAGTACAAAGCTTGAGAACGTATTCACCGCGGCGTAGCTGATCCGCGATTACTAGCGATTCCGGCTTCATGAGGTCGAATTGCAGACCTCAATCCGAACTGAGACCAGCTTTAAATGGGATTGGCTCCGTCTTGCGACTTGGCGACCCATTGTACTGGCCATTGTAGCGCCTGTGTTGCCCAGGGCATCAAAGGGCCATGCTGATTTGGCGTCATCCCCACCTTCCTCCAAGAAAAACTTGGCAGTCTCCCGTGACACTTGTAACACAGGATGGGGGTTGCGCTTGTTACCCGACTTAACGGAGCAACTCACGCCACAAGCTGACGACCATATTACTCTACAATTACTTGTAGTACGGACTATACCATTCTCCTAATTTTATTAGGAGACCAGCGTGTAATCCCGATTTTATTCGGAATTAAGTTTCTCTAACCCATTTGTGAGAAACTAAGTCTCTACGGGGTGCGAATGCTAATTTTTGCAACTTCGATGAATAAGGCAAAATTTTTCTTAAAAAATTATCTGCCTCAAAACGAGAAATATAAAGACAAAATGTTTTTGCGCTTTTGTAGTAATAAATCTTGGTATTGGCTATGCCGATTTTTTCTAAAAGCTTTTTATCTATCTCTACTTCATTTTTTCTTGAATAAACCATCCTACAATCGTTTCTCAAATTTTTATCAATCGAACCATCGCCGTCAAACCGTCCAGCAAAATATGCTCTAATGATTTCGGGATTCTTCAGATTCTCCAATTTTTTCTTTGCAGAAATAAATTCTCTCAATAATGGTCTGCTATTCACGAATAAATGATCTCGATTGAATTTTATTCTCTCTTCTGGAAAAAATCTTTTTAGAAATTTCTTAAATTTCAGAATTAAATCGGAATCAACATTACTCAATCCAATCGAACTAGACCACCAATAACCATTCGCGCACCATAAACCAAGAATATAAGCGTCTTCTTCTTTTAAGAAGAAATTGCAAAAATTAGCATTCGCACTTCCCACGGTATTGCCCATACTTTAATTATAACATCAAAGTATTAGGGTTCCACCGTTATGAGCTGGTTTTTCAATGCCGATTACTCGGCAAGGGGTCGTTTTTCACAACCATGCAGCACCTGTCCTAGTGTCCTTGTAGAAGCCCCGCGTTTCCGCAGGATTTCACTAGGATTTCAAGCCCTGGTAAGGTTCTTCGCTTGTCGTCGAATTAAACCAGACGCTCCACCGCTTGTGCAAGCTCCCGTCTATTCCTTTGAGTTTTAGTCTTGCGACCGTACTTCCCAGGCGGGGTACTTAACGCGTTAGCTTCGCCACTTGAAGGGTCGATACTTCAAATAGCTAGTACCCATCGTTTAGGGCGTGGACTACCGGGGTATCTAATCCCGTTCGCTCCCCACGCTTTCGTCCCTCAGGGTCAGGAATGCGCCAGTTGAATGCCTTCGCCTTTGGTGTTCCTCAGAGTATCAACGGATTTCACCCCTACTCTCTGAGTTCCATCAACCTCTCGCATCCTCAATCTCAGTGGTTTTCTTCGCAGCCTTAATGTTGAGCATTAAGATTTAACGAAGAACCTTCTGAGACCCCTACAGACCCTTTACGCCCAGTAATTCCGGACAACGCTCGGAGCACTCGTATTACCGCTGCTGCTGGCACGAGTTTAGCAGCTCCTTATTCCTATCCTAAAGTCAAAAATTCCTCGGATAGAAAAGCACTTTACACCCCGAAGGGCTTCTTCATGCACGCGGCGTCGCTCCATCAGGCTTTCGCCCATTGTGGAAGATTCTCGACTGCTGCCTCCCGTAGGAGTAAGGCCCGTGTCTCAGTGCCTTCGTTGGGGAACACGCTCTCACGCCCCCTACCCGTCATTGCCTTGGTGGGCCGTTACCTCACCAACTAGCTGATAGGCCGCAGGCCCCTCTCCAAGCGAATTGCTTCTTTACTCTTTCGAGACCATTGGGTATTATTCCGTCTTTCGACGGATTATCCCCATCTTGGAGGTAGGTACCTACGTGTTACTAACTCGTTTGCCAAGGGTCTAAACCCTTTCGACTTGCATGCCTTATCCACGCCGCCAGCGTTCGTCCTGAGCTAGGATCAAACTCTCAATAAAAGAATTTAGATGCGAATTTACGCAGATCTAAACGCAGATTTACGCAGAGATTTCTACGTTTATCCACGTTACTATCTACGTCCATCCGCACCAAGTAATGAATCAGGACAACTGCAGAAAATTTGATTCTTAACCTGCACAAATAAATTTTAAAGAGCAGAATTTAAAACAGAGTTCAAATTTCTGAGAACCGTTTCAAAAATTTAAACTCTGTTTTCAAGGTACCCTAATTGTCCATTGGTTCTACATAAAAATAAGGTTAATTGCTAATGATAATTTCATTTTACTTAAAAATAATCGCTTGTCAAGTGTCTGAAAATAAACGGCCCCATTACAAATGAATGAGGCCCAAAAGAACGGCGATTAGGAACAGTAACCCGGCCATCAAAAGAGGAAGAACAACCCAGCTCACCATCTTTAACGTTTTCCTTTTTTCATCGTCTGAAATATCTTTATCTGCCAAATACTCCCATAATTTAAAAAACACTTTACACCTCCTTAATAAAATAATACTAGATTTTAAAATTCTTGTCAATAAATCCTTCCTTTCTCCACTCAGCTATTTTTTATGATTTCTAGAGAGA